>JACCDT011101576.1_pt1 | contig 10852 bp, 5 predicted proteins | sample 7446291 | NCBI WGS metagenome assembly JACCDT01 (sample SAMN15323446, study PRJNA562643) | freshwater metagenome | isolation source: river surface water | place: USA:Blue River Watershed | collected 2017-08-17 | reverse complement strand
CTCGTTTTTATCGAAGACAAATGGGTTCAAAAGAAATCCACGGACAACAGCGGGGGAATTTTTGTAAAGGTTTCGTAGTCGCGCCGCAGAGAAATTCTTCATCGTCTCTCGCATCGCTATATCCGCAATGGAACTTCGGCTCTTCGCACCTCGGACACCATCAACAACTCGCTGAACCATATCAGGCATGATTTCCGTTCGACCCTGAAGCCAACGAATAAATTCTATATTTTCTTCGGCGCTTTTCATATTGGCGCGAATAAATTCGGAAACTCTGTTTGCCAGCTCATAGGTGACCGCACCCTCGCGCTCCGGAAACGCCGATTCACGGAGAGTTTCCATCTCTTGCTCCTTCAGTTTGAAATCATCAAAAACCTCTTGCATCGCATTCCAGCGGAGTTCATAGGCATCTGGAAAAATATTTGTAAGAAGTATCTCGGCTCGACTCTGTGAGTAAGGCCTTCCATCCAACTGAGTATTTCGGTAGTGGAGCCAAAGCCTTCGACTTTCTTCGGGAGTCAAATCAGATGCAATGCTTTTCACAATGCGGAGTTGAGTCATCAGAGGCAAGCGCGATTGCGGAAGAGCCACTAAAATCCGAGCACGAACAAAGTCCGATCGAAGTGGTACGATATTATCCCCACCTCCAGTTTTTCCACTCCGGGTATAAAGCTCTGCCAAAGTTTGGAGATCATCGGGATCTGTTCTTTGAAGAATCTCATCGCGAATTTGAGATATAAAATGCTTAGCTGCTTCAGTATCGCTCACTGCGAGAGCCATCAGCTTTCTTACAGCCGCTCTCTTTCCATGAGTTCTTTCTAATCTTCGCGCCAAGAGTGCAGGCCATGTTGTCATAAAATCTTGAATGGGTTTTTCAGAGCCACCGTACAAACGTAAGATCTCTGGATCTTCTCGAATAATCCAATTCGCCGCGTTCAAAGCTAGACTAAAAATATAGCCGTAACGGTCTTCAAGTCCATCTCTTGCAAGCCACTGATCGCGCAAAGGCTGAAGGACTTTTGAAATATAGAGCGCAGTTTCAATCGCGCTTGCTGGCGGTCGATGCAGATCTCGCAATATATTCGAAAGTTCTTGAGGTTTTCGGCTTAAACTCAAAATTTCACTTACTGAAAAATGGTAATTAAATACTTCTTCGACGAGTGCGATGCCCCTCGGACCTCTAGCATTCTGTGCCATCCGCAGCGCAGACTCTCTTGAAATCTCTGCAGGCGGCGGAAAGATCGTTCGCAGTATCGCTAAATTACGAAGATTATAAAGACTGTCCCAACTCTGAAAAGCTCCTTCCCATATTTCTAATCGAACAGAATCTAACTTTCTTGCAAATTCTGGATAGCGCTCGGGCTGGAGAGCCAGCAAAGATGCTCCCACGCGCAATTGCCGCTGCACAGCAATTCTGCGTGGATTTTCTCCATCCCGCCGATCAAGCGTTTGGCTCAACACCTGATCAAGTGTGCGTTCAAGACTCCCAATAAGTTTGGCTACAGCCGTACGGTCAATAGCTCCTATAATATCTCGATCCAGCAATCCAAAAATATTCATAGACGCGATGGCTTCTTTAGGAAGTTCTGCAGCCTTGCGCATGACTTCTTCCCTTGCCAACCGTCTCTTTTGTCCTTCGGCGTCTTGAAACTCAGCGATCGAGGCCGCGAGATGAATAAATGCAGGATGGGCTACTACGATCGGCGACGAGCGAAGGGGTGCTATGATTTCATCAATCAAATTTGCAATCCTAGGTTTTGCACCCGGCAGTTGAGAGTCGTCACTATCGCGCCAACCTAAAGCTCCCAACAGGGGGTGATTCTCGACAATAGGAACACCTGGTCCAGACAGAAGTTCTTGAAAATAATTTAAAGCCTTGATGACTTCTGGAAGCAGCGCGTCTGCGGCAAGTGGATGTCTTTGTAAAAAATGAAAAAGGGCAGACACACGAAACGAGTCTGCTTGTTCGAAAAAAGTAAACTGACTACGACAGTGGGTCATAAGCAGAGGAACTGCGACAGGTTCCGAGACCCCGGCCCAAGCAAAAATATCTTCGAGCGGAAAATCACTCCGTACAACGACGCTCGCTGGCGCTCTCTCAACGACATCTCTGAGTACGTCCTTCAATTCGTCTGAATGAGGTTTGGCCCTGGCGTCACCACCACCATAACTATAACTCCGATCGACATTGAAGAATCTCTCGAAGTTCCTTGCGATAATTTCTGGCGAGTTCTGAGCAATTTTTTTCGTAATCTCGATAACGCCATTCAGCTCCCAGTTGTTGACTTGGAAATTGCTATAGTCGGACTTAAATTCAACAGTCGACCAGAGAGCTTTGATAAGAGTATTTTTTCTCGCTTCTCCAGGGGCATCTGCGCCTAACAGTGGCTCGACCGATTCGATAAATTCATCAAAGAGTCCCCTGCCAGTAACTGCAAGACCTCGCGCAAGTTTCGCTGTGTCTCCCGCTTCGAGAAACTGAGTCAGAAGACGAATTCCGCGTTCGCGATGCCGTCTCATCGCTAGATCAAGATTTTCTTTTTGCTTCGGGGTCAATGTGCGGTGAACTTCTGATCTGACTGCGTCAAGACCTCCCGTGAATTTATTCCAATAACTATATTCTAAAATATCCTCAGAATTATTTCGTAAGAGCACAAAGACTCGCTCAAAAAATTTAGACCACTTGATTGCATCGAGTTCTCTTTGAATTTCATTTTTTTGGGTTTCATATTCGCTCGCAAGGTTTGGATCGGCAGGGATTGCCGCGATCGTGACATCGCTATTCAAGAGATGCGGTCCCGGAATTTCAAAATTTTCCAATTTTGATATGAAGCTGGCTTTTGCCACAGCTAAATCAGCGCGAACAAGTGTTCGAACTTCTTCCAAAAATCCTGGTTGCTGACGTAATTGATTAAGTTCTGTGAGGACGACAGTCTCCGGTTCTTTATCCACCAAGCTCACAGGATAAATTTCGCGATCGCGCTCGACATACTTGAGTTGGCCTTGAAGAGCAGCAACACGCTTACTCGAAAGAGGATGTGTTTTTCCAAGGACTACATCGCCGCTCCACTCTTGCTCTTGCTTTTTGTCAATTCGTCTTGAAAAAAAATCGATAAGCGCTCTGGGGTATCGGCGCATTCGGAGAAGTTCGAGCTGCGCAAAGCCATCGACACCAAGCTCTTCTCCTTGCGACGCAAAGTTCTGAAGTGCTCGACGTACGAACCGCGTCGTGATGTCAGAGCGAAACTGCAAAGCCTCCTTCACGCGATGATCTAATTTTTTTTGAGCTTCGATAGCTGTTTTTTCATGACCCCATTCATGAAGAAAAGTCCCATAGAGCTCGTCATCATTCTGAACATCACGAAGTAGATCTTCTCCCACAATAAAAATAACTCCGGGATAAGTGATCGGACGGGAGCCATAGAGAACTTTGAGATTTTTTTTTATGATATCCTCAGCGGATGGATTAAAGTGACCTCTCGCAAGATGGTCCTTCAAACTTTCAGACGTCGCGATGGCAAGGAGGGGACCCTTTTCGTAATGAAAATGTACGTGAATAAGATTTTCTGGCAACCCCGTGACTTCGTGAATGATCTGGCGAAGACGATTGCGGGTCTTTTGAAGGTTCACCGACGAATTGCCGGTTTCTTTTTTATAGCGAACCTCGTGCGGATCTTCTTTTTCGTGAACGAGATCATCTTGCTCTGTTCCACGCGTCAAGACAGGTTCCAAGGATTCTAAAACGCCGCTTTTAGCGTGAACACCTACTGGAAAAAGTGCCCACAAAAGCACGCTCATCAACGCGCAGGAAAAATATCGATGGAAGAAAGTCAATGCCAAGCCGCCGCACTCCAAACGTTAAAATTGCCCACCACTCTTCCCTGGCCCTAAAATCTGCAATTTCCATACCAGTCGAGATCTGCGTAAGCTCTTGAAATCAGCGGGGAGCAATCCATTTTTGGGCGAAAGAAGACGTCGAAAAGTCGCAGTTATGGGTCCAGCGGCAACAAGATCCCTATGTGGTCAACTTGGACCCGGTTTCTAGTCGTTTCGATGTCTCAATATTCAGGCTCTAAATCTGCCAGGAATTTCTCAATCGAACGGATCAAATTCAGAAGAACTGCCGAATCTTGCTCATTTAAGTTCAGCGACTTCAACAGCTCACGAAAGCCCTTAAGTTCGGCAGCAAACAACCTAGCGTGCGTACCATTGTACCGCATACCAAGATCGTCCATCCACGAAATCATTCTTCGATGTACCAGTTCGGTTTGAGTTTCAAGATACCTCAATAAATTCTGCGTTTCTTCTGGAGTTCGTTTGTTCGTCATCCAATACACTCTGCCATCTACCCAGGCCTCAGATATTCCATGATTGAATTCATGTGCACGAGCAAGCTCGGCTAGTTTAGCGAACGCAGGCGAAGACTCGTCTACTGCTGCATAATAATCGCGCGCTGGAAGAGCAGTCCAAAAATCTAAAACGCTCTCAATTTGCGCAACCACCTCGACCCAGTCGTCACGCTCAAGACTCAATTCATGTTCTTTCGCATATCGAAAGATTTGAGGAAGAGAAAAACCCAGCGTTTCTACAGAATCCAGTCTTTCGAACCCAAAATTGGCTCGTCCTACATCTCGCGCGAGGCCACCCAAAAAATCAACTTCTTCACGATAAAAATCATAGAGTTTATCGAAATGATTCATCAGCGCCCTTCTGTCCACTTGAGAAAATCTTGAGCGCAATCTTGCGCGAAGGCCTTGAATATCTTCGTAACGAAAATCTCTCTGGTTAAAATAGCCAGCGCCCAAATTTAGAGCGACCAGTTCACTAATGAGACCAAATCTTGCTCGTCCACTTTCAGAAGTTGAGATCTGAACCTCGGACGCAAGCGCAAATCGCCCCCTTGCTCGATAGTCAAGTAAGGGTATCCGTTTTTTAGAAACAATGAGATGCCCTGGGCGAGAGCTTGCTAAAAGATACGCAGATGAATCGCCTACAAGTTTTGCAGCAGCTGACCGATGAGCGGCCGCAATCTCAGGATGCGCCTCAAATCCTGCGAAATGTCCAATAACATCGTGATAAAACAGCTCTCCAATATTTAAAGAAAATAATCCGTGCTTCGCCAAAATTCGCTCAAGAGAATCATCAAGAGCATATGGAATCAGCTGCAGATTAGGCAACGGCTCTCCAATTTCAACAAGATGAAATTCGGATCCCCTATCATCGAAGAAAATCAATGTGGGCCGCATCGTACTTTGTTTTTCTCTCGGAAAATAACTTGGCATGGCAGCAATTACTTCAGTTTCGGTAGACGTTAAAAGTGAAATACCAAGTTTAGACTGCTGAAGGTTCCTAAAGACTCGAAGTGGAATATAATCGGCCCAATCGCGAAAGTTTTCCCACGTCTTTCGTTCACCCTCTATACCAAGCTTGCCATCAATATTGTTCATCAAGACACTACGAGCCCATCTAGACGCTGTGGATTTTAAACAAGCCACACCAAAAGCTGAACCTGAAAAAACTGAGCTAATTTCTGGAAGATGAACTTCATTGAAACGAGGTTTCTCGCACTAGATTCAAAATAATGCAAACGATGACAGGTATAATATTTCGCAAAAATGACGGGCCTGAAGTCTATGAATTCACTTAACTTTAGACATTGGACTGCAGGCACAAAATTGGAGAGGATTGCCTGATCGGTGGGCACCTTAAACATAATCACCAAAACTATAGTGTCGCTACAGTGTCGACTTGATTTTTGGAGGCCTAGCGAATAGGCCTTGCTCATGAATAAGTCGCAATTCCATCGAGAAACTAGCAGCTGTTTTTATGACCCTTCAAACCCAATCTTAAAATCTCTATTTGGACTTCTTATCTTTACAGTCGCATTTTCCGATACAGCCGTAGCGAGAATTCGACATCTAGTATCACTATTAAAGCTGATTCGCCCGAGTTAGGAGAGCATCAAATCACCCTCCCCCTCAAAAAACTCCTTTATTATTATCCTGACGGAGAAGTGGTACTATCCCTACCAGAGCTATCCACAGACTATGACGACTTAGATTCTGGAGATAAATTCAAGATGCAAGATTACGCTCGTATGAATGGCGGGGGGCCGATAGCCAAAGATTGGTCCTATAAACAATATCATTTAACTATGACCTTCACTTTCAACATTCCGAAATCCAGAGGAAGCAAGGCCAGGCTTGTCTCGCAAAAAGCTCGCGTTGAAGAGTCTCTTCATGTTGCGTTTCCGGAGGATGCACCAATAACGATAGACGGGCCAATATCAACTTTGTCGGCGTCAGGTCGCCATGCGTGCCAGAAGATTTTGGCAAAATTTCCGGAGTGGGAGGAAGATCTACCATCTTTAAAATTTCCACCATCTTCAAGATATCGATGAAGCCCAATTCCTTTTCCTAGAATTCGAAGACTAGGCTGTGTCAGACCATGAAAATCATTGTCAGACTCAGCCTAGGATCTTTGGTCAATCTCGATGTAGATTTTGGGTTCTCTGGCTAGCGAGGACTGCATTTGCACGAGCAATCAAGGGGTCAAATCGACCTGGAGCCTCGCGTTGGCATCTGCTTATAAAGCGCTGAATGAACTCCTGTGTCCGAATTGTGAGTTTTCCCCTCTTGAAGATCTCGAGCTGAAGTAAAATTCGTGATATCGCCTCGGCGTCTTCGTCGATAGTTTTTAATATCGCCGCGTTGCTATCTGCATCGATCTCGCCGCTGATAAAAGACCCAAATCCCCAGTTCTGAAGATTCACTTTTTGACCGTAGACGTTCAAAAAGTAATCGATTCGATCTGGAACAAGATGCATACCATCACTGATCAGAATTCGGTCGAGCGCGTTAAAGTAATTGGGGCGCTCCGCATATTGGCGAAACTCCGTCTGAATTCGAATCTTGAGGCTGCGAGCAAATTTTTCATCTCGAACGAGTCCAATTAAGGATTTTTCTATGCTGGTCTCGACGGCTAAATCGCGGAAATGGGCCAAATTAGCAAGAAGAGCAATTTCCAGTTCTTCTTCGCCGGGGGCAATTTCATTCCACACTAGAACTTTTTTTTCTCTCAACCATTTCTCATAGTTTTCCAAGCTTCCCAATTCCAAAACTTTTTGTTCGACAAAGTTTAAGAGGCGAAGCGCCGAAACTCCCGTGAGAAAAACAGAATATCCGTGCGGTTGTGCCAGAGTAGACATAGCGTCCAATCCGGCAACTGCATTAAATGTCTGAGTCGCTAACATCCAGGCTTCTTGAGTTGTTAGTTTACCTTTCAATGTTTCTGTTCGAATGGATGGAGGGTTTGGTGTCAAAGCCACGGAGCTACGAATGGGTCTGCTTGCGGGCAGAGTAGTTTGAGAGGCTTCGGGAACAAAAATCCCTCCCGAATGGGCTCGAAAGGCTTCGAGCGGAACGGGAACGAGACCTTCCCGACCATACACAGTTGGACCCCACGAGTTTTGGAGAATTAAAAATTTGTTTTCTTCGGCGTCAACACTTGTTCCTACGATCATGAGTGAATGACCGCTGTTGACATCGGAGTTACCGTACGGAGCGCTGGTGATAACCCTCCAACGTGAACGTCGCTTGGCTGGATTTTTATTTACTCCGTTTCGGATGTAGGCCTGAGTAAACCCCAATTCTTTATCTGCATCCTCTCCCCAAATATCAGCAGTCACTGGCAGCCCGAGTGAAATGGCTCGTTCGATTGCTTCGAATAGTGCACTTGCGGTCCCATTTGTGGGCGCGTTCCACTTGATTCCGTTAAGTTGCAAAATGACGGCTATTTCTCTTGGCGAGCTTCGACCTTTGTCGAAAACAATCTTTTGATCGGGATTGCAGCCGTACTCCTTTAGGGTTTGGTCGATTCTAAACCTGAAAAAAGACTTAAGAGTAGCGAGGTCAGCGTCTGATTTTATCCGATCCCTTTTTTCCCTATATGTATGCATGAGCGATCTCAGCCGGCCGGCAATTTCAAAGAGCTGATAGTCCTTAGGGCCAATATCCTCGGGCAGCACCCCATATTTTTCAATAAGCCCCCAAAAGCCCCCTGCGAGACGAAATACTTGATCCTCGTACTCACCGATTCCGATAAGTTCAGAGTCGAGATCTCTATCGATCACTTGATACGCCACTTCTCGCATGGAATTTGCTGAAAGATAAGCCCGGCTAAGCAAAATACGTTTTCCAGAAAGCGCTTCGGCTAAATATTCGGCAGCCCCAGCCGCCTGATGGTGCTGACAATTTCCAACGCATTGGGTAGTCGCTGGCCGGAGATTCTTGAGTTGAAGCCGATAGGGACGTGGCAAAGGAGTTGCAAGTTCTCCAATGACCTCGTCGCACGGTAGACGCCCGTCTTCTGGCCTGCGGAGTGAACGTTGATGAGCCGAAGTGGCCTCGGCTTGACTGACTGCGGCCAGAATCATCATCGCTGCAAGCAGTTGAATTCTGACCAAAATTTTCAGCAAATTGAGTGACATAACCAGCGATCTCTCCAGTCAGTGCAATTGCAAATATCGTGCCTGGAAAAGCTCCGTTTTAAACTACGTCAGGGCCGATTTAGCTGCGACAGCCCTGCCATTTTTGGGCTGACTCCGCGTGAGTCGGGACTGAATAAGTGTTTAGTGCGCGTCGGACTGTTGAATCTCATCTAGACTCGCGGCAACCTCCGGGAACTGGGCTAAGAAAACAGACAACAATGGGTTGCGCGAAAGAGGGTCTTTGATCCGCGCCAGATAAGGCTGAATCGTTTCCCATGCTTCATCGACGGGTGGTGTTGTTCCGAGATAGGCGCGTAGAAATGCTACCCTCAAATAATACCGGCCAAGAGAATTTAATCGGGGCAATCGCTCTACCGCCTGAGTATTAATTGCCAATTGCGTGTAAACTCGAAGTCCTGTTTTAAAACTATCGATCGCGGAAAGGGTTCGAATAAGATCTGCCCTGCCTTTTCCAAATTCATCACCGGAAATCGATAGCATCAGATTTGAAACCTGAGAGATCACATCAGCCGCCTTCTGAGTTTCAAGACTCGCTTTCGCTTCGGTCATGAGATCCTGAGCTCCTCTCGAGGCCATCGAGCGTTTTGAAGAACGAATAAAATTCCAAAGCGCCTTAAACTCTGGCTTGCTGCCAATTGCAGAAATCAAAACAGGCTCACCATCGATCAGCTCAAAACTAGAGAAGGCTTTTACAAATGCGTCTTTCGTTGTTGCCTTTGCGAGATCAATAATTTCTCGGCCTAGAATGCCCTGACTAGCTGACGGTGATGGTGATGGTGCCGGCTCAACACCGCTGCGCATCTCTGTTTCAGCAAGCGAAGCTCCCCAGACGATTCCGGCCACGGGAGCTTCCCAGACTCGACTGAGCCCAGCAACTTTATAGCCCACTTTCACTTGAGAAGTTTTGGCTCCAACCTTAGACGGGTTGATAGAAATCTGAAGGCGAATCGATTCGCCAGGTCTAAGAATTCGAGAGCCTCGCTTGCTCCATTCATTGCGATCGAGAATAAATCCACCGCCGGTCGAAAGACTCGAAATCTCAATATCTGCCTGCGTTGGATTTCTTACCATAAATTCGAGCCACCGTGGCGCGCCTTGGTAAGTCACACCCCCAAGATCTGTCTCGATGTCCATTTTGTCAGTGACGGCCCGACCATCAATATAGACAACGGGCAATACTGGAGTCGGCGCCGTTGCTGCAGCAAGCCCCGTCTCACTCACTTCACCTGCCAACCAAAAGGTATGGCCTTCCTTAACTCCATCATTCAATTGAATATTGATCGACGCATAATAACTCGCTGGCGCCCAAGGTGCGAATTTCAACAGCAATTGCGAACTCCCATAAGGAGCCATCGCCAGCGAAGTTGATTGAAAAAGTTGAAATGCAGAACTCGAAAACTGTGGAGGTGCAACCACTTTGATAATCGAATCCGTCGGATTTCTGATCGTCAAAAATCTCAATTTTGCTTTTGCCGGTGTCGTCGTCCCAAACGAAATCATGTCACCATCAACAAGCTCAGCTATCGGCTCTTGATAAGCCTCGTAGAGTGCACTTGATTTATCGGCAGTCATTTGAGCCGCGAGGTCTTTGTCGTTGAGATCAAAGCCGCGGAAAAATCTGATATTTTTATTTATCAAATCTGTCGACTGCTCGCTGTTTTCATCTTTTAGTGCCGTCACAAAACGCACACGTCCATAAATACTCGGAAAGCTCAGAATTTCTGATTTTACCCGGGATCCAGGTGCAGCCAGTCCCGTCGATCGACGAGAAGTTAAGAAATTTCTAAAGTCTGTGACACGGCCTGGATCACACGGAACTGGCGCTCCAAAGGCCGCACGATCTTCGGAAGTGCTAATCAAACGGCGAAAGACTGTTTTTCCGTCTGGTGATTCGAAGGTATCCGATTTCTGTTTTTCAAAATCTGTAAATCCAGTTTTTAAATACCGCTTGTAATCACCTGATTGAGACTGATCGACAGAAAGTTTAAATATTTTTGTGAATGGTTTCTTGCCGTCAACGGTTTCGAATCTAAAGATCACTTGGCCCTTGTATTTTGTCAGGCGTGTGGATGTCAGCTCTCCATTGTTGAGAGTCCAAACAGTGTCTGTACGACGCAGATCAATGGCCACTGAATTTCCGGCATTGATCGGCTCGTAAATCTTAGAATAACGGGGCAAATTCATAAAATTCTCAAGTCTGAGATTCGGCGAATCAATCGTCATATTAACCAATCGAACTGCCCCTGAATGCCACTTTCATAGAGCGTCAACTTCTAGCCGTATCTTCCTTGGCTCGCAAGTACGACCATCACACTCAACAGTAAACGGTCGGCCTAGGGCCCG
>JACCDT010876769.1_pt1 | contig 10852 bp, 2 predicted proteins | sample 7446291 | NCBI WGS metagenome assembly JACCDT01 (sample SAMN15323446, study PRJNA562643) | freshwater metagenome | isolation source: river surface water | place: USA:Blue River Watershed | collected 2017-08-17 | reverse complement strand
CCAGGATCCGACATACCGCTCGTCGGACTCACGGAAAATAAAATTCAACCCGGTGTTGCAGTTGTAAGCGCGTGTAGCGCGGGCGGGCCGGGTGAGAAGTGACGCGGCCGCGGGAGTGAGGCCGCGAGCGCGCGCCCCACACGCCCTGCTCACGGAAAAACAAATCGAACATTGGGTCGGTTTTTTCAAGACGCCCAAAAAATGGCGGTATGGAGAGGCGGTGCGCGCGATACCTCTCGCCACCATCGTCACCCTCACTCACCCGCGCACTCGGGTGTTCTTCGCCACGCCGTTCGAATGGCGGAGCGGCGCGCAGTGAGCGAGCCTTTGCCCGACGATTCGGGCGATGGTGACGAGTTTGACGACGAGCTGCGCGACGCGGTGCCCATCGACGGGGATGTGGGCGCCGTGCGCGCCACGAGGTCGCTCGACACGGGTGTGGCGATGGCGGCTGCTGCAGCTGCAGCACGCGCACCGGGCACGGCGCGAACGAACCCCGCCGACCGCACCGAAGTGCTACCCGAGGACGAGGGTGACTCCGAGTGGGAGGATGAGGACGAGGATAGGACCGCACGGGTCGAAATCAAACTCGAGCGTGGACCCGACTCACCCCCCTTCGGCGAAGTGCCCCCCGACCTACGGGGCTTCGATCGCAGCCTGGCGGCGCAAGAGGCGAGTGAGCGGCGCCGACGCGTGATGCGCGATGGCCTTGCTCGACAACGTACGAAAATGGAGGAGGAGGAACTGCCGCCGGAGATGCGTTTCGAAGATGTCCAACTCGCGGCACAACGCTGGGCGACAGAACGACGCGCGGATCTCGCTCGTTTGTTCGCGGCGCGCGGTGCTGCTGCCGAAGCGGAGCTCCAGGCAGAAGTCGCACGCATGGCAGATCTCAAGGTGTCGGAGAGTGGTGCTGGGACCCCCGTTCGTCGAACTCCGAGCAGGCAGCGCGGCGATCCGCGTGCCGGGGCTGGCGCGGCGGGTGCAGCGGCTGCGGCGGGTTCGGCCGCTGCGTCCGCGGCCACTCCGACGCGCAGGCTTCTGTTCCACGAGAGGGCCGTGCAGGAGGCCGTGCAGGAGGAGGAAGAGGAGGAGGAGGAGGATGCGGACGATTCGTACCGCGGCCGCGAGAGTGACGACGGCTACGTGGATGAGGACGCCGAGCACGAGGAGACCTACTCGGAGGAGGAGAGGCGCGAAGCGGCAGAGGCAGGTGGTGCGGGTGGTGCGGCGGCGGCGGCAGCCGAAGATGCTGAACGACGCGCAGAGGCGTCGCGCGCCGTGGCCAACGCGGCGATGGTTGCCCACGCCATGGCGGCAGGGACGATCAGTGACGAGGCCGCGGTCGCGGCGTTGGCGAGGCCCCCGCGGCCGGTTGTTCGAGCTTCGATCGATGTCACCGACGAGTTCCTTCTGCACCTCCAGGGCGGGCAGACGACGGCGACATCCGCGGCCGCGCTGCTGAACCAAGTTCGCATGGGGCTCTACAAGATGCGGGCGGACGATCAGGTGACCCTCAAGTACCAATGGGGCCTCTACCCAACCGACACGCAACTCGTCCTCGAGTGTGGCGCATTTTCCAACGCGATCCGCCTCGTGGGCTCCGCGTTCCCGCGGATGCGACTGCTTCGCATCTTTTTCATCCACGGCGTCACGGGACAGGTCGATCCGGACCAGCGTCGTGTGATGGATGGCACCCGCGTGGTGGGCTTTGTGGTCTCGCGCGAGTTCTACGTCGGCTTTGTGAGCAGCGTGATCGGTCTGTTCGGACGCATTGCCAACCTGCGCGTCAGCGTGGTGACGAACAGTGGGCTTTTCGCCGAGACGCTGCGATCGCAGCAGGTGTGGCAGACGGAGCGGCAACGCGAGGCCGTCGCACCGCGCATCGATGTGGTGGAGCAACCCGAGTTGACGTGGGAGAGCGCGTGGTCGATGGCGTGACCGCGAGTGGGTCGTTGTGTGTGTGTGTGAACGGTGTGCGTGGGGCTGTTGTCGTGAAAGGAAGGCTTTTCTCGTACCCAAACACGCCCCTCACGCGCTCGGTGCCTTGATCGAGGGGCCCGGGAGCGGCGCGTTTCCACTCAGAATGAGCTTGACGCGCGCCTTGAAACTATCCCACGGACGAACGCCCTTCTCGTCAGGAATAAGCATGTAGGAGCGCAGAAGCAGCCACGCAAACAGCGCGGCAATGACACTCATGAGGCTGATGACGGCGATGAACTGCGGGTCGGAAAGCAGCTTGTCCTTGGGCGACTCGATGCGATTCACGAGCTCGCAGAACTTCTTGCTGGCCGCGATCTTGACGGGGTCCTTCTCGAGCTCACCGGCTGTGTCGCAATCGCGCCCGATGTTGTAGTCCCACGCGGCGGCCACCGCCCCCGCGCCCGCCGAGGCAGCGATGGCTTTGAGTTCGTTGCTCGCAAGCCCATTGATGTTGGCGATCTGCTCGTTCTGCGCCTCCACCATGCCGACGGTTCGGTTGAGCACGTCCTCTTGCGCGGTGATGGCGCTCGTGTGTGCGGCCGTGACCTCGGGCCCGAGGTTTTGGAGACCCGCGAGCAGATCCTTGGTGCTGTTGACGCTTCGCTTGAGCACCTCGAGGCGCGCGAGCGCGGCGTCGATGTTGATCTGGATCCTGTCGGCGTCCGAAGCCGCGGCGGCCTCGGCTTCTTGGCGGTACCGCTCGAACGCTTCCGTGCCCTCGGCGAGGACGGTCTCGAACGACGCGGCCGTCGCGACGTTGCGTCGCTGCAGGTCCGCGAGGCGCTCCATAAGCCTTGCGATGTCGGCAGAGGTGTCGTTCCACACCACGCCGCGCTGGATTGTGACGTCGACATTGGTGGTGACGATGTCTGCAACGAAGCTCGCCATGCGCAGCGCGAGAGCGCGCAGGTCGCGCGCGTTGGCGTCGATCACCTCGACCGACGTGAGGCGAACGTAGTCGGTGGTCGCGATGCCCTGACCGTACACCGTGTCGTTGCGCGAAGCGACGGTCATGTCGATGTCAACAGAGCACGCAGTGAGCGAGCGCCGGCCCTCGGCCGTGTAGCCGATGCGGTAGATGCTGGCGTAGAGACGCGACCGCTCTGTGGCGCAGCGACCGCGGCGGAAGGTGTCCGCGCCAAAGGCCACAATCGGCACGTCGAAGCTCTCGGACTGGCAACCAGACAGCACCACCGCCACGGTGATGGGCACGTTGGCGGTGTTGGTGAGCGTGAGCTGGGTGTAGTCCACTCCGAGTCGCGTCACGGAGGGGATCGGGCACGCCGATTGGAAGATGAAGGCGGCGGGCCCCTCGGGTACCTCCACGAGCGCATCGTAGAAGCCCTGGCTGATGGGGCGCAGCTTCATCACGCGCTCTGCGTCACCGGTGTGACCCTCGACGGTGATGTTGTAGCCATCCATGATGCTGCAGATGTTGTCGTGCAGCGAGACAGCGAAAGCCGAGTTCGCGAGCGGCGACGCGGGAGACTGCGAGCACGCGCCGTTTCCGTTGTTGTCGGTGACCACGTCCACTTCGAAGAGCGACGCCGGGGTTACCTTGAAGGCGTCGATCGTTTCGCCGTACGCGTTGTACCACCCGACCGCGCTTTGCAGCCCGTTGCGCGGGACGGCGATGTGCGTCACGTGGCCTCCGTTGGTGGTGGGCAGTGGGCTGGCTTGCGTGAGCACGAAGGGCGACGCGAAGGCCTTGCCGCCCAGCGGGCGCGACGACGGGTCGCCGATCGTTGTGAAGGTGTCGGGTGGCGTTGCGCCCGACAGCTGGAGCGCGATGTCGTCCGAGTTGGAGTAGACGAACGACGTGCCGTTCGCGAAGGTCTTGGTGACGCGCAGCGAGGCGGAGCCGCTGTTGGTGCGGCGCCACACGTAGACGTCGCGCCAGTCGCCGACGCGCACGAACGCGGCGTCGCGGCACCGCGCCGGGTCGCCCTGCGAGGTGGTGCCGAGCACGCGATCGCGGAACGTGAGACCACCCGGCATGACACCCGTGACGGCCTTCGCGAGGTTCTGGCGCTGGACGCGCGCGGACACCGCGCTCGTCGCCATATCGTCGAAGAGATCGTAGGCGAACGTGGGGAGTCCGTTGGGTGCGTACATCGTCTCGAACGAGAAGGTGCCATTTGGCGCGTAGCGAGTCTCGCGCACGCCGATGGGCGAGAGCATCGTGTTGAAGACCTGGTACTTCGACGGCTCGCGCGAGCGCAGGCCGTAGGCGCCGATGGTGGCAATGTAGGCAACAACAGACGGTGTGTCCACGAGGCGGGTGTGCGTGGTGGTGACGGCCCCGTCGCAGTAGGGAGCCCAGAGAGACGCAACATTGTTCGTCTGGTTGTTGGCTCCGATCGTGCCGCCCGTTCCGTTGTAGAAGCGCGTGGCGGCTTGGTCAAGCTGGGTGTCGCTGCCGTCGACGGGTGCCATGTCGCACGATTGCGCGGTCACATCGTACCAGCACGCGCATCCGGTGGTAATGTCGTTCGGGTCGCACTCGTCGCCGGAGAGCATCGAGAAGCTAAGCGCGATGTCCGATCGGATCGGGCTCCCCTGGTACACGTAGCGCACGTCACAGAGGAAATCGAACTGCACGAGTTGCATCTTGCCGTTCGCGCGCACGAAGCGCACCACGTCGCGCCCGATCTTGATGGCGGCCACCGCGAGGTCGCTCGGGGCCGAGGCGTCCCAGTCCTTGTAGCGGTAGTCGTCAAGATTCGGCTGCACTCCGGGCGAGGTAAGGAAGGGCGTAAGGTTGTCCGTGGCGTCGGGTACGAGCGTGTTGCTGGAGCCGAGTTCGGCAAGTCGCCCTAGCACTTTGACGCGCAGCGCGTCGGTGAGCGGATCCGTCATTGTGACATCGGCAAGCAACCCTACGGCGTAGGCCGCGTAGCGCGCTTGCGTTCCGAGTGCGTCGTTGAAGCGGAGCGCGTGTTCCTTGATGTCGTTGTTGATTGCCACCTGTTGCGTCGTGATGTCAATGGTGCCCTGGTTCATCGCCGCAAAGACGGCACGCTCCGCCACCGAAAACGACACGAGCGTGTCGTTGACGATCGAACCAAGCTCCACGAGGCGCGCCTGCATCCCGAGAACATTCTGCGAAGTCAGCTCGTTGAAGTTGGTGATGTGGCGCAGCGTGACGTTCTGCACCTGTTCGGTGCGCACGCGCGCGGCCTCGATGTCGCTCTGGATTTTGAGGAGCTCCTCCTGCAAGTCCGTCAGCTCGTCGAGTGTGGTGACCACCTGCGCCTGCAGCCGCCCGGTCTGGTTGAAGTAGGCGTTTTGAAGGATGGTGTACTCGCGGAAGGCGTCAGTGAGGCGCGTGAGGTACGAGCGCAGCTCGTTGTCGTCAACGTCGGACGGGAGCGTCGTCAGAACGGGCGGGACAGCGGGCGGGGTGATCGGGTCAATCGCGAGAAGCCGGCGCGCCGAGCTCACGACTTCGGAGGAGGCATCGCGAGCCTGCGCCCACAGCGCACCCGCTGTGATTGCGCGCCGCTTGCGGCGCACACCAGCCTCGCGCAGCCGCTTGGCGTGGCGGCGCGAGTGGCGCGTGCCCTGGCCCATCAGGCGACCGTCGCGCAGGCGCCCGGGCATCCGCGGGCTCGACGCGCTACCGCCAGAGTCGAGCGACATGAGTGAGGGGTGGCTGGCGCCCCATGGGTCCTGGTGGAAAGCTTCCTCGTCCAGTGCGGCGGCGCCCGTGACGGTGGAGGGTGCGAAGCCGATGAGCGCGAGCTCTCCCGTCGGGTCGTCAATGGTGACACCGCGGCGGTCGCCGGGCGCGATGCAGGCCGTGATGACTTCCAGCTGCGCCTCCACGGGCGCCGAACCCACGTGTGTGCCCACGTAGTACTCCGTGTAGGCGCCACAATCGAAGGTGAGGGTGAAGGACTCTCCGTTGGCAGGCGTGATGCGCGCCACCGTGGGCACACCGACGTCGTCGACCGTGCAGCGCGCGTTGAGGAGGCGCGACGTGTAAAGCGCGTCCGCGACACTGATGAGCTGCGTCACGTTGGAGACGATGGTGAAGGCGTGCGCGTGGGTGATCCACGACACAAGGAGCAGCAGCACGAGGCTGCGCGACGCGTGCGTGCGGAGCAGCGGCATGGGGGCGGCGAGGGTGGCGACGGGGCGCGAGGTGGGGTTGGGGGTGGCGGGTGCAAGGGCAAGCGATTGGCGCGCGTGTCCATAGGTCGAACAGAACGAGTGCGAGGTATGAAGATCCGCTTCGGTCGGTCGGTCGATCCCACACAGCCCACCCGCCCCCGCACCCCTGCCCACGCGTGCCGCAAGCATGGCAGCCGGAGCCGCGCAGCGCGACAACACCTTCGTCGCCGTCACGGGCGAGGTGCTGCGCTACAACATTGACGACCTTCCACTCGACGATCGCAACATCGAGGCGTGGATTGCCAAGTGGGGTGGCATTGCGCGCATGCTCGCCGCCGCGTTCCCATCCTACGCGACGCCCGATCTGCGCGGAAACAGCATCCCAACGAGCACTCGCCCCGACTGGGCCTCGTTCGTGCGACTGGTGGGGTTATGTGATCCCGATCGCCCCTACGCCCTCAATCGCAAGATCGTGACTGCCATCAACGCGTTCTACAACATGGGTCTGCAACCCGAGTGGTTCATCCTCGACGGCCTCCACCGGAACGCGCAGGGGCCGATCCTTCAGCAAGCGGAGACCGCGGACCCGGTGAGCCGCCTTTTCTCGCTGTGGGGCCTCAGCCGCATCGCCGCCGGAATGAGCGTGTACGGCGAACCTGGCTTTGGGCTCGAAACCCGCGCGACGGAACCACGCCTTCGCGCCCCGACGCCCGCCACGGCCAACTTCGCCATCGAACACCTCGTCAAACAGGCGCGACACCTCGTGATGCTCGAGGACCGCATCGTCAGTGAGTTCGACAACCTCTACCCGAATCGCTCGCAGGTGAAAGACCCCGCGGGGCAGATGGAAGACTCGCGCACCGAGGCATTCATCGCGTTCGCTCTCGTGCCGCACGGCCTCAACGCCGTTGTGCAGGAGCCACCCGCGCCGCTGCTCAAGGATTACCCTGCCAACATCAACAACGTACATCGCGTGCCCCTTTTGATGGCCACCGAGCCCGACGAGGACGACGAGGGCGACGAGAAGGACGAGGGCGACGAGGCGGGCGTCGAAAACGAGATCAGGCGCCTTTACCCCGAGATGGCGGGCTTCCTCTTCCCCGATCCCGCTCTACGCTTCGTCGACGCCCATCCACTCTGGCGGATCATGGCGGACATCGAGGCGACGACTGCGAAGCTCGCAGATTGGTCTACACCAGGCGTCGTGGAACGCCCGAGGGCGTTCGATCTCTTCCGCTCCGACAGCGCGGCCGCAAGCGACCCCATCTCGCTCCAGGACATTGCGCGCAATCGCGAGGTGACGGTGCGCGAGTGCGCGCAGTCGAGTCTCGCCTGCCTGCAGAGCTACTACCGCAACGCCCCCAGCTATGCAGGCACACCGCCACGCCTTGGCGCACTCGTCATCAACTCGGCGCACTCGGCGCGCGCGGCGGCGATCGCATTCCTCGCCGAGGAACGCCCACCCGGCGAGTGGACGGTCGCGCTGGTGCGAAACGCGCTGTCGGGGATGGGCGTCTCGCCGGATCTGCGCTACGATCGCTCCATGCCGCGTCTCGAGCCGCGTGGAGCATCGACCACGGACACCGCCTTCGCGGCGCGCTGCGCGCTGATGCTGACCGCTTCGTTCGCCGTCACCGAGCCTAGTGAAGCCACCATGCGACAAGAGAGCCGGCTCGCACTGGGGCGGGCCGAGGCCGTCAACCGTCCGCTCTTCCGGCCGCCCACCGTACACTTCGTTGGCAACACGCACCACGGGGCGCCGCAGAACCTGATCGACCTGCACGGTGCAATTTCGCTCGGCGACCGCATCCAGATGCTCCTGCACACCGGGTGCCCGGGCATCGTGGCGTGCGAGCCCTCGCGCGACCCGGCGCGGCCCGTCTTTGCCGCGCGCGCTGATCCGATAGGCAGCGTGCCACCCGGCGAACCAACGACGCCGCGCTGGGTCGAGCCCAACTTTGACAGCCCCTCCGACGTGGTCGACGACGACGGTGTCGATCTCGGGTTCGACAACGCGCTGAGCGTGATCCCCGTGATTGACAACGGGCACTACGTGATGGTGCTCGCTGCGGTGCGCCCAAGGCGCCGCCAAGAACCGCACACGCGTACGAGCGAGGCGCCGGGGGCGTACCTTGTGCGCGTGGTGTACTACGACAGCACCGCGCGCAACGTCACGCAACTGCGCGCGGGGACCGATCTCGACTCGCTGTCTGGGTCGGCACGCGCGGCATTCGTCCAGGAGCAAGAGCGGATTCGCGCTCTGCGCGAAGCGCTGTGCTTCCAGCCACCGTCGCGCGAGAGCCCGAACCTCGAACTGTGGTACGCGCCCAAGCACACGCACGAGGTGCACCAGGTGGGTGGCTACACGTGCTCCACCTACGCCTCCGTCTTCGCGGGCCTCGTGCAGCTCTTCCTCGCGGCGCGCTCGCGCCGCTCCGTTTTCGACGACCTTTTCGAGGCCGCCGATTGGGCGCACCGCATCATCACCCACGCCCTGCGGCGCGCGTACGTGGAGCGGTCGCGTCTGTGTGTCGGGCCGCGAGGCCGGCGAGCCACGTTCGACGAGCGAAAGCGCGCGGTCACCGATCGCGTGTACTGGGTCTACCACGTGGGTGGTATCCTCTGCGGCTGGAACGCCGACACCGCGCCCGCGGTGCTGCGCGAGATGACGCACCGCCTGCACCTCATGCGCCCCCGGTTCGCCGCCTCTGATGGTGGGCCTGGCCGAGAGCAGGCCGTCGCGCTGCGCAACGCTGTGGCGCAGCGGATGTTCGTGCTCCCCACCGACGGCCCCGTCGCGGCCGGAACCGTGGCGCACCTCTTTTGCGGCTACGTCGTGAACGCCCACGTGTACCACATGCGCGCGTGGGTCGCTCTTCTCCTGCAACGCGCGCAAGGCGTTCACTCGCTTCGCCTTTGGCTCTCGAGGCAGTCCGCGAGCGACCCAGGGAAGAATGACGCGCTCCCCGACACCGTGGTGGCCGCATGGGGTGGTCCATTCCGGAACCGCCCCGAGCACGAGTTCGTGGATGTGCGCACCGACACGTTCGCGCCGCTGAGTGAGTTTGACGGCGCTATCGTGTCGCAAGGATCCCCGCTCGCCATCGTACGGCGCTCATCCAGCCTGCGCGCCCACGGCGGCCTCTTCGGGCTGAACGCACGCGTGGTGCAGCATGCCGGGACGCACCTTCGCATCCAGCTTCAGGCCGGGCAGCTCTTCGGTCTCGCTGGTATCACGCACGACCCGCTCATCCAACGCCTCGCAACACCAGGCTCCGTGCTTGGCGGCGAAAGCGAGTCTCGCCCGAGCCGCCCCCGAGCCGTACTCATCCCACCCGAACAGGTCTCGACGGTCCGCGGTGTTGGGTTCCAGGTCGTCGCGAGCGGCAGGCTCGGCTTGTGGAACCTGTATGGCGAGAGCGAAGGCGCTGGTGTCGCGGCGGGTGTCATCCAGGGCCAAGCGAGGCCGGACCGAGAACTCGTGGAGCAAATGGCGCGAGCGGCGGTGGCCTCGGCGGAGGCGGCGGGCGACTCGTTGAGCATGGAAGCTGCGCTCGTGTCTGCGGAGAGGGCCGAGGCTGCTCGGCTCTCGGGCGCAAACGCTCGAGCGGCCCTCTTCGGTGCCGAGGGAATCGGGCTCACCCCGCCCACGCCCGACAGCTACACGTCTTCGGAACCCGCTTCGGACGCTCGACCACCTCCGAGCGTGCAGGCCTCTGCAAGTGCGCAGGCGTCCGCAAGTGCACAGCCGTACGACGCGTCCGACTACCGGGACGTGGAGGAGATTTACGCACCCGGGCCGCAGTCGCCCGAACGCGACGAACGCCTTCTCGTCCCGATCACGCCCCCGCGCGTCGCTGGCGGCGCAGCCGAAGCGGCAGCAGCCGCACTTGCGGCTGAAGAACTAAAGGCGGCGGTTGGGCTGCTGGATCCTTACGCGGGAACCGTGGATGTCCCGGACTTCAACGACGTGGACGCGTGGCGCCCGTCGGGCGCGAGCGGTGCTGGCGGGTGGGCGGGAGAGGATCCCGACCCGGTGCCCGACGACCCATGGGGCGAGGCGTCGCAACCCTTCGCGGCGGGCCCGGCAATGGCGTCGTCTTCCTCTTCGTCATCATCGTCGTCGTCGTCAGAACGCGTGAGCGAGCCTCCGGTGCCACCAGCACCCCCCGCAGCTCTGCGGGTGCGAGTGTACGTGGTGTTCTACGAAACGCTGGACCCCACGCCCGAAAAGCGCGACCCGCCCTCGTTTCCGATCACCACGGTGCCCTTCTTCCGCCTGGCGTCCGACCTCGACGCAAGTCTCTCCGCGCGCACCGGGTACCCGAAGAACGCCTGTCGCGTGTGCTGGGTGCCTTTTGACCGCACCGCTGGCTCCTACTCGACGAGGGAGCGGCGTCGTGCCCCGGAAGCTCCGGTGGTGCGATTCAACGTGGAACTCGGCAAGTACGGCGTCGGTGAGTACAACCATCGCACGCCAAGCATCGCGGGACGTCGCTGCTTCATGGTCGAAACGGCGGAAGCGTTGGCGCCGCGCGAAACCGTGCCACAGAAGGTGGCTGCACGAGGGACGACGACGAACTGGTACTACCGCATTCCCATCGTGCCACAAACGTGGTCACCCAAGGCATTCAACGCTTCGGACGGGCGCAGCACGTACCAGGTGTTCATCGACGATCTCACCGCCCACCTCTCCACAACCAACTCGTTTGTGGAGATCGCGTCGCAGGCTACGCCGCTGTACGTGTGTGTG
>JACCDT010003343.1_pt1 | contig 10852 bp, 10 predicted proteins | sample 7446291 | NCBI WGS metagenome assembly JACCDT01 (sample SAMN15323446, study PRJNA562643) | freshwater metagenome | isolation source: river surface water | place: USA:Blue River Watershed | collected 2017-08-17 | reverse complement strand
GGCGCCGAACACCACGCGCGACGGCTGGCCCTGATAGACAAACGGACGCACGGTCTGGCCTTAGCGCTTGAAGTGCGGCGGGATCTGCGCATCCACGTTCACCCAGACCGACTTCGCCTCGGTGTAATCGTGCATCGCCTCGAAGCCCATCTCGCGGCCATAACCGGACTGGCCAACGCCGCCGAACGGCGAGCCGGGGTTCACGCGCTTGTAGCTATTGATCCAGACCATGCCGGCACGGATTTCACGCGCCATCTTGTGGGCGCGCGACAGATCGCGCGTCCACAGGCCGCTGCCCAGACCGTATTCGGTAGCATTGGCGATCTGCAGCGCCTCGGCATCGTCCCTGAAGGTGGTGACGGTGACAAAGGGACCGAACACTTCTTCCTGCGACACGCGGTCGCCCGGCTTCGCGCGCACGACGGTCGGCTCGATATAGCAGCCCTGCGCCAGCTCAGGATTCGACGGCGCCTTGCCGCCCGCAAGGATCTCGCCGCCCTGCTGCTTCGCCACCTCTACATACGACAGCACGCGGTCGCGGTGCACGGTGCTGGTCAGCGGGCCCATCTCGGTGTTCGGATCGAGCGGATTGCCCAGCCGGATCGACTTGGCCAGCGTGATGAAGCGGTCGAGGAATTCATCGGCGACCTTCTCGTGAATGATCAGCCGCGAACCGGCGATACAGGCCTGGCCCTGATTGTGGAAGATCGCCCAGGCAGAACCGTTCACTGCGGCGGCGAGGTTGGCATCCTCAAAGATCATGTTTGCGCCCTTGCCGCCCAGCTCAAGCTGCACGCGCTTCAGGTTGCCCTGCGACGCCTCAACGATGCGCCGGCCGATGTTGGTGGACCCGGTGAACGAGATCTTGCCCACGCGCGGATGCTCGGCCAGATGCTGGCCGGCGGTCGTGCCATAGCCCACCACCACGTTCACCACGCCTTCGGGGAATCCGATCTCGGCCATCATCTCGGCGATGCGCAGCGTCGACAGCGGCGTGATCTCGGAGGGCTTCATCACCACCGTATTACCGGCCGCCAGCGCCGGGCCCAGCTTCCAGCTGGTGAACATCAGCGGGAAATTCCACGGCACGATCTGCCCGACCACGCCGATCGGCACGCGCGACACATAGTTCAGGAAGCCGGCCTCCACCGGCACCAGGCTGCCCTGAAACTTGTCGGCCATGCCGCCGAAGTAGCGATAGCAGGCGGCCGTGCGCAGCACATCGATATTTTTCGCATCACGAATAGGATGGCCGGTGTCGATCGCCTCAAGGTGCGCGAGCGCGTCGGCCTCGGCCTCGATGCGGTCGGCCAGCTTCAGCAGCAACCGTCCGCGCTCGGCCGCGGGCATGCCGCTCCAGAGCGGAAATGCACGCTCGGCCGCAGCGACCGCTGCGTCGACGTCGGCCGCCTTCGCTTCGGCGACCCGGGTGATCAGTGAATTGTCGTGCGGGTTCAGCACGTCGATCGTCGCGCCGTCTTTGGCATCGACGAACTGGCCGCCGATGAAGAGCTTGTTTTGTATCGTGCCCATGGAAACGCTTTCGTTTGCCGGAATTCGGGGTACAGCCGCCCTGCGGAAGCCTCAGGGCTTCCGTGCTGCGGGGACGGCATGGGGTGACTACGGGCCCCGGCTTGCGCGGGGCACCATCGGCGTCAGTCACGCGCCGATGGCCAAGGCCAGTGTGGCGCTCAGAAGTCCACCGGATACGGCGGCAACTCGCCGCTCTCATACATCTTCACGATCTCCGGATTCGCGTTCTCCCACACCAGTAGCATCGAGCGCTTCTTCGAGAAGCCCTGGTGCGCGATGTCGGCCGGCATCGCAGCCACGTCGCCGGCTTTCATCAGCACGCGTGCGCGCGGACGGCCAGTGTTTTTATCGCTGATGTTCCACATGATCTCGTCGGAGAGCTGCAAGAACCATTCGACGCGATCGTTACCGTGAATGATAGGAAGAATGTATTCCTCAGTCGTCGGGCAGAACAGGCTGTTTCTGCACACCGAGGTCACTGAGGGATTCCAGGTCACGTCAGAGCGCGACAGGTAAGCGAACAGATTGAACGCTTGCAGTTCCTCCTCGAAGCCGGGCTCGGCATGGATCTCCGGCTTGTCCTGCGGGACGTCGGCAAACGCGCGATTGATCGGATAGCCATTGTCGTCGCCACGCAGCGGCGAATCGCCTTCCATGCCTGGCATGCGCTTGGTCGGCACGCGATAGCGGTCGATCGCCTTCAGGTTGTCGCCGTGCTTTTCGCCGAACGCAGCATCGCCGGTCTCCATCGGTGCTGCGAACGGATCGAAGCCTTCGTTGACCCAGTCGGCCAGGATCTCCTTGATCCGTTTCATCGCCACCGGCGTGTCGAACACTTCCACATACGACAGGCCGTTGTTGTGATAGTGCTCGTTCAGGCGGCCGCCGAAGAACTCGACCTTGCCATACAGGTTGCGCGTCCCGAACACCGGGTCAAAGTTGACCACGCCGTAGAAGAAGCCCCAGGCCACATCGCGCATCAGCGCGCGCAGGAAAGCGTCGGCGCTGATGGTGTGCGACTGGCGGCGGCCGCCCTGCACCGGCCAGGTGATGGTGACGAAATATTCGTCACGGGTGAAGGTGAAGGCGCCCAGTTCGAAAGTCTTATAGCCGGCGACCGTGGTCGGCATCTTGTCAGCAATAGCGTTCATGAATAGTCCTCGAATCTTGAAAAGTGACGATGGCGATGTCGATCAGCGATAGCAGATCTCGGCCCACTTCTGCACGGTAAGCTCGCCCACGATGGTCTGCTGGATCATCACGGACGGGTTCGCGCTGTTAAAGCGATAGGCCGCGCCCTTGGGCAGCAACGCCTGATGGCCGCGCTTCAGGCGGACCGTGCCCATGCGCTTGCCCTGCGGCTCGCCGTCCACCCGCACGGTGCCGTCCTTGCCGGCCGGTGCGACCGTGTCCGGGCTGTCGAGCTTCACGAATTCGACCGTCACGTCGCCGTCCATCACGACGCAGAACTCGTCATGCGAGGCTGCCATCCAGCCCGACTGACCTTCGGCGCGGATCGCCTCGATCACGTATTCCAGATTTTTCGCGACGGCGATCTTTTCATACGGCTTTGCGCCGCCGGCCACCTCGAACACATTCGAAAACACATAATTTTTGGGCTGATCGTTAATGATCTCGATGTGGCCCTTCTCGTAACTGTCGAGCGAACCGAAGCGGGTGACGAACTCAGACATGGAACCTCCTCTTTGCCTTTTTAGTAATTAATATCAGAACTGATCCGGCGAATCGTGATGGCCGAACTGTAGCCCTGATATAAGGCAAGCAGAAGTCGCGATATACCGATCACGGCGTTCTGAAATTCCGAACAATCTTTGCCCAAACCGGCAGGATTGATCGCCGGGATGCGGTTTCGCCGGCTTACGGGCCGCGCCGGGCGGCCATCGTCTGGTCCCAGGGCGGGATCTCGGAGAAGCTTTGCGTGATGTGGTCGAGGAAGAGGCGCAGCTTGTACATGTTGCGCTGGGTCTTGGGGAAGACGGCCGAGAACCAGAAGTGCGACAGCTCGTACTGCGCAAGCAGCGGCTGCAGCTGACCGGCGGCGATCGCTTCGGCCGCCACGATGGTGGGTATGCAGACCACCCCACCGCCATCGATCGCATAGTCGCGCAGCATATGGACGCTGTTGGTCCGCAGCGCCGGCTTCAGGTCGAGGATGACCTGCCGGTCGGCGCCGGCGAATACCCAGCGGTCGCGCGACGGATAGCGCGAGTACAGTCCGAGCCGGTGGTTCAGCAGCTGCTCAGGCTCGGCAATCGGCGCATGCGCGCCCAGGTAGGCCGGCGATGCGCAGAAGATGCGGCGCACCTGGAACAGCCGGCGCTCGATCAGGTCTTCCGACGCCGGCGGGAAAATCTGCAGTGCGCAGTCAAAGCCCTCCTTCACCGGATCGACCACGGCATCGTTCACGGTGAGGTCGATCGCAATGCCCGGATACTGGTTCTGAAACTGGCTCAGCAAGTGCGCCATATGGCCGAGCACGAAGCCGGGCAGCGCGTGGATACGGAGCGTGCCGGTGGGCGACGCGCGCGATTCGCGCATCTGGTCGACCAGGCCATTGGCGCGCGCAATCAGGTCGGCGCCCTCCTTATAGAACAGCTCGCCCAACTCGGAAAGCCGCACATGGCGCGTGGTGCGATGGAACAGCGGCGCGCCGACAAACTCTTCGAGCTGCTGCACACGCGTCGTGATCACTGACTTCGACACGCCAAGCTGGCGCGCGACATCGGCAAAGCTGGAAGACTCGGCGACGCGCACGAAGGCGTCGATGCTCTGAAAGGTATCCATGGTCGGTAAGTTCTCCGGGAGTCGCGGCGAGCGGTCAGGCGCCCGCCAGTGCCGGCGAGTCCGGCAGCGAAGACAGGTCGATCAGCGTGATCGTGCTGGTGCCATAGTTGGTGACGGCCAGCACGCCGGCCGGCGAGACCGCTATGCCGTGCGGGAAAGAAAATTCGCCTTTCAATACGATCGGCTTCTCGCGCCGCGCCAGATCGAGGCCCAGTACCTGGTCGCCGTGCTGGTCGTTGATCCAGATACGGCCTTTGTAAATGGCGCCCGCGTCGGTGTGGGTCTTTTTCATCAACAGCTGCGGCGTCCACTCGTCCTTGTCGGCATCGAGCATCCACACGCTGGCCGCCACCTCGTCATACGCCTCGCGCTTCGGGTTGTTCGAACAGGCCACCGCATAGGCGCGGCCGCTGTCGCCGTCGAAACACACCTGGCGGCAGCCCCAGGGCTCGGGCAGCGTCCAGCTGCGCCCGCCGGCGATCTCGATGCGCGGGCGCAGGCCGGTATTCATCGCCAGCCAAAGCCGGCCGTCAGGCCCGAAGGTCGCACCATGGCAAAAGCTGCGGTTGTTCTTCCAGACGGTTTCCAGCAGTTCGAACTCCGGCGTGGCAGACAGCGTCAGCTGCAGCCGCGTATACGCGCCTTCCCAGCAATCGGATGTCGCCAGCTCCCAGGTCTCGCCTGCGACGTGCCGGATGTGCACGCTGTCCGTCAGGTTGGGCAGCGCCGCCTTCGCGACCGGATTCTTTTGCGCCCTCAGGTCGAACAGCGCGACCCGCTTGCCATTGCGGTGGTTGGCGACGAAACGGTGATCGTCCAGCCAGGCCACACCGGTGATGGTCGATTCGCGCTGGCCGCGCGCGCCGATGTGCAGCGGCGACACGGCGGCGCGATTCGGTTCTTCCCATGAGACCGATCCGATTTTTTTAATCATGGTTCAGACAACAGTTAAGACAGTTCTTACGTTTCGAGGCGGTCGTAGCATAGCTGGCGGTCAATCTCGGTGGTCTGTGACGGCCATTCGATCGACTGCTCGTTCACCAGCGGCCAGTCGCGCAGGTGCGTCGCCGCATGCCCGAGCGGACGGTATTTCACCGAGTTGCGCGAATACTGCTTTTCTGTCAGCGCACCGGCCACTTTTTTCTGCCATCCGGGAAAGAACTTGAAGTGAGCCAGCGCCACCTGTACCCGATCGCTAGGCGCATGGTTCGTGGTGTGCGCATCCAGCATCAGCGTGTGCGCATGCCAGCGCAGCAGCGGCACTTTGTGCAGCATGACCGGCGCGCCATCTTTGAGCTCGTCGGCCCACTGCGGAAAGCGCTGGATCAGCCTTGCATTGATCCGGCTGCGCACCGACACCTCGTGGGCCAGCGCAGCCGGATGCTGCGCGCCGTCCGGCCAGTCAACGGGCACAACGTCATAGAACGGCGCAACCCGGAAAGGCGGGTCCGTCTGCCCATGCCGATCGATGTCCGCGAGCGTGCGCGGATAAAAATCCACCATCACCGCACGACAGGCATTGAGACCATGACGGTCAAGGCGATCGACAAAGGCATTCAGATCGGCGCCGCCGTCCGGCAGCAGCAGGAATTCATCGGCGTCGGCCACCAGCCCCCAGCGTCCCTGAAAGAAGGTGCGCGGAACCAGGAAGCGGCACACATCGGCGAAACGGCGCTGGACGGTCTCGCCGCCGATATGCAGGGTCAACCGGTCCTTGAACTTAAAGCGTGAACTCAGCACCGCGCAATCGGGCTGTGCCAGCAGATACTCCAGGCTGCCATCGGTCGAACGATCGACCAGAAAATAAAACTCACGTACGCCCAGCCGCCGGTAGTGCTGCAAAAAATGCGGCAGGAAATAGATCTCATCGCCGATGATGGAAAACAGCGCGAGTTGGCCGGTTGGTCCGGAGAACGGCTTCACGACATCGTAGATGTCCGGCGCCATTGCTTATCTTTTGACGAACGCCAGCGCCGCAGCGCGGCGCTCAGGCGTCAGATCCAGCGACAGGAAGTGTTCGAGCGCATCCAGCGTGCGCGCCGGGTCGGCCTGCAGGTCTTCGAACCTGATCAGATGAAATGGCGCGCATCCTTGCAGCAGGTGATTGAACAAGTGGCTGAAGATCACCTTCGCACCGGCACCGCCAAGATGCTCCAGCCAACGGCGGCGCACACGGGTCGCTTCGATCGCCGTCATCGAGCGCAGCACGCCGACGATCTTCACGTCGAAGACCGACTCCAGCTCAGGCAGGAACAGCGCAGACAGCGCATGCTTGAGCAGCACCGGCTCGCCGGCGCCGATGCCTGCGGCCTCGCGCGCAGCGGCCAGCGGGCCGTCACGAAACTGCGTGAGCGCCGCCAGCGCCGCAGGCGGATCGGCACGCCGCCTGAGCTCGGGCTCGTCAGCGAGCTCCAGCAACAGATCCCTGAACGCGGACATTTCGGCCGTCTCAGGCGTCATCGGATCGTTGACCTTCATGTACGGTCCGGGCGCAAACACGCCGGCGCGCGCCAGCATGCCGGCCACGGCCGAGGTGCCGCTGCTCCACGGGCCGCAAACCAGCACCAATGGACATTTTTTGTCAGACGAATTCACGATTGCGCTTTCAACTTCCGGGGCAGAGATCCATGCAAAGACCGTGCATCACTTCGCCAGATAGCCGCCATCCACCGGCAAGGTATGCCCGGTCACCATCTTCGATGCCGGCGCGGCCAGGTACAGCACCGCAGCCGCAACGTCCTTCGTCTCGGCATACGCATTCAGCGGCATCAGCGCGAGCAGCTTTTCAGTGGTGGCGGGATCATCGAGCATGGTCTTGGTGAACTCGGTCTTGACCCAGGTCGGCGCGACCGCATTCACGCGGATCTTGCGGTCCGCCCATTCGACGGCGAGCGCGCGCGTGAGATTGACGATGGCGCCCTTGCTCGCATAGTACGAAGGGTTCGGATAGACGCCACCGGAGAAGCCCATGATCGACGCAATGTTGATCACCGAGCCGCCGTCCTTCATGCGGCGCGCCGCCTCGACCGCGCAGAAGAAAGCGCCATCGAGGTTCACCGACATCACCTGCCGCCATGCGTCCGGCGTGGTGTCCAGCGACGGTTGGCGGCGCACGATCGCGGCATTGTTGACGAGGATATCGATGCGTCCAAGCTCGGCCACCACGCGATCGAAGCTGCGCACGATGGCGTCGGTATCGGCGACATTGCAGTCGATCGCAACAGCTTTGCGCCCCAATTGGTGTACGAGCTCAGCGGTCTCCTGCGCGCCGGCCAGGTTGACGTCAAGGACGGCAATGTCCGCGCCTGCACCCGCCAGTGTGAGCGCCGTCTCGCGGCCGATGCCGGCGCCGCCGCCGGTGACGATGGCGACACTGCCGCCGAGCTGGAACAGCTGTTCGATGTCCTTGTTCATGTAGTGGGCCAGTGTGATCGTGAGTGAATGAAGAGTCTCGGGATCATAACCGATGCACAGTCCGGCCCGGCAGCGGCGGCGACTGAATTCTCAGTGGCCCGCCTTGTCCTGTTTGCGCGGCAGCGCATACACCTGCAAGGTATCGCCCTGCCGGAAGCCGAACAGCTGATTGCCGCCGGCGGCCACGGCCACGTACTGCACGCCATCGATCGCATAGCTGATCGGTGGCGCGTTCACGCCGGCCTCGAGCCGATCCTGCCACAGCATCTCGCCGGTATCCGCGTCAAAAGCGGTGAAGCCGCCGGTCCCCTCGCCGGTAAACACCAGCCCGCCCGCCGTGGCCAGCACGCCGCCGACCAGCGGGTCGCTGGTCTTGCGCTGCCATTCCATCTTGCCGCTGCGCAGATCGATCGCGGACAGCACGCCCCAGCGCGGCGCGTCCATCACCGGCTCCAGGTTGGAATAGCTGATCTCCGGCTGCGTCGCGGTCGCCGGCAAGGTTTTTTTCGTATAACGGACCGGCCAGTGGATCGCGGCTACGAACGCGCGCTGCTTTTGCTCGTCCAGCGCCGACGGCGACCAGTTCGAGCCGCCCAGCGCGCCGGGCAAGATCGTCACGCCTTCCGGCACCGGCCGCGCGAACATATTGTGGTGCTCGATGAACTCATCCGACTTCAGCAGCAGCTCGCCGGTCACGCGGTCGTGCACGTAATACCAGCCGACCTTGCCGGCCTGTCCTACCGCAGGCACCGTACGGCCCTGGTGCACGTAGTCGAACAGCACCGCCGGGCTGCCGACGTCATATCCCCACAGATCGTGCGGCACCTGCTGATAGTGCCAGCGGATCTGGCCGGTATGCACATCGAGGCAGACCAGCGACACGCTGTACAGGTTGTCGCCGGGGCGGGTATCGCCATCCATTTGCGGCGAAGGATTACCGGTGCCGAAATACAGCAGACCGCGCTCGGTGTCGATGGCCGGCGTGCTCCAGGCCGAACCACCGCCGTATTTTGCAGCGTCAGGATAGTTTGCGAGGTCGGCTTTCTCCTTCACGATGTCACGGTGCAGCGGCACGCCGTCCGGCGTGGCCTGACGGAACTCGCCTTCCCAGCCGCGCGGCGCAATGGTGTCGAACTGCCACACGCGCTTGCCGGTCTTCGCATCGAAGGCAGCGAGGAAGCCAGTGCGACCGAAATTGCCGGCGAAGCCAACCACCGCGCCCAGCGGCGCGCCGTCACGGTCGGAATCCAGATGCAGGCCGAAGCCCACGCCGGTAATGCCGACCAGGACCTTTCCCTGATAGACCACCGGCGCCATCGTCACGCTCACACCCGATTGTCCGGCCAATCCGGCCTTCTTCAGCGGATTGCCTTCTTCCAGCATGCCGACGTTCTCGGCAATCGAGCTGGCGCCATCGGCGACTTCGATATCCCAGACCTTCTTGCCGGTCTGCGCATCCAGCGCGACCAGGCGCGCGTCGACGGTGCCCACATACACGATACCGTCGCTGACAGCGACACCGCGATTGGCCGGGCCGCAGCACAGCGCATAGCCTTTCTTGCGCTGGTGCTCATAGCGCCATAGCTGCTTGCCGGTGACGGCGTCCAGCGCGACCACGTGATTGAACGGCAGCGACAGGTACATCACTCGGCCGACCACGATGGGCGTCGCCTGGAACGTCGCCTTCACGCCGCTCTGGTAGGACCAGGCCGGCTGCAGTTGTGCGACGTTGTGGCGATTGATCTGATCAAGGTCGGCGAAGCGGCGATTGCTGAGGTCACGCCCGTAGGTAGGCCAGTCGGCGTCACCGGCCAGCGCGGATGCCTGTGCGGCGACGAGCATCGCAAGAGTGCCGAGACGGGTGAAGCGAAGTGTGTTCATGAAGATCCACCGGGGATAAGTGGTTGCGTGAAAGGCCGCTCTCTTGTGGAGAGCAGCGGGCGGCTTGCAGCGACATCGACGGCCAGGTTGGGCAGTTGCTACAGCGAGGCACGATTATAAAACCGGGGGAAATTGTCTTACATCAAATATTTTTCGCATGCCAAGGGCTATCGTTTGTGCGTGCTTAAGTGATGCGATCGGCGCAGCCGGCATCGGCACAGCGGCATGCTGTACTGGACTCATGGTGTCTCCTGTAGGTGCCGCAGAGCCGGCCACGCAACAGGCGAAAGCCCGCTGCACCGTCGGTCTGGCGGGCACAAAGCCTCGGCTTGGTCAGCCGGGGCTTTTTTTTGGCGGGTTCCCGCGCAGGCCACGCAGAAAAAAATTCAAAGGACAGTGCTATGCCCAAAAACTACCAGCAGATCACGCGCGACCTATCTGCCTCGCTCGCGAAGCTGCGCAGCGAAGCGCCTGAGGTGATGCGGGGTTTCAGCGAACTCGCATCAGCTGCGACCAAAGCAGGCACGCTCGACAAAAAGACCAAGGAATTGATCGCGCTCGCGCTGGGCGTGGCGGCGCGCTGCGACGGCTGTCTTGGCTTTCACACCCAGACGCTGGTCAGGCTCGGCGCCACGCGTCAGGAGATCGTCGAGACGCTCGGCATGGCGGTCTATATGGGCGGCGGCCCGTCGCTGATGTATGCGGCGGAGGCGATCACGGCGTTTGAGCAGGCTCAGGAGTGAGCAGCAATTCTGGCCGTCGCCGCGCTGCGCCATCGAAGAACGCGCGCGCAGGCCTTACCTTGATGGTCCCCGCGCCGCCATCATCATCTCCCCCAGATTCTCCAGCAGCACCTCCGTCAGCGGCCCGTCAATACGACCGAGCCGCTGCTGCTCGCGCATGAATTCCGCAACTGCTTCCGGCCCGAGCCCCTTGCGGTACGGACGATCCTGCACCATCGCCTGAAAAATATCGGCCAGCCGCAGGATGCGCGCCTCCAGCGGCAGCGCGGCGCCGTCCAGTCCGTGCGGATAGCCGGTGCCGCCCGGTGCCTCGTGATGGTTGGCCGCCCACGCGGCGATAGACTCGAAACCGCGGATCTGGCGCAGGATCTGCATGGTCTCGAAGCTGTGGGTGTTCATCACCATGCGCTCGTTGTCGTCCATCGGCCCCGGCTTGTCGAGGATCTCGTCCGGCACGCGCAGCTTGCCGAGGTCGT
>JACCDT011294808.1_pt1 | contig 10855 bp, 19 predicted proteins | sample 7446291 | NCBI WGS metagenome assembly JACCDT01 (sample SAMN15323446, study PRJNA562643) | freshwater metagenome | isolation source: river surface water | place: USA:Blue River Watershed | collected 2017-08-17 | reverse complement strand
GTGGCTGGCTATGACTACCTACTGAAAGAGGCGCTGCAATACTCGACGGCCTTTGACTTGACGGACGACCCAGAGCGCAAGAACCCACTGGTCTTCAAGCGCCACGCGCACCAGTTGAACTGGGGGACGCATTTGGCGTGCGGCTATTACGCCTTTGAGAAGAATACACTGAAGACCCGACAAAGAAGCTCAGGCAGTCCGATCTCCATGACCTCGATGTCTCTGATTGCCAATTACGTCCCGGCACTGGGGACGAATGCGCCGACGTCGAATCCCTATGTGATCCCGCCAGAGCTTGAGGATGACATTGTCACGATCTTAGCTGAGAAGTTGGTTGAAGGTGCGAAATTGAAGATGTAGCTTGACAGATTGCTGGTTTAATGCTACACAGGGAACATGATTACAGCAGAAGAGTTAGGACTTGGGAAAATAGCGGTTCAGTATTGGCGGCCAGAATACTCTGAGAGATACGGGGGCTTGGTTGCCGGGGAGCGATACACTCCGATAGCGGAGCTTGCAAATTGGCGACTTGTTCGCCAGTATTCTAGCGGACTGGCTCCGTATGTAACCAAGATGACGGGGGACGATACTTTTACCCTGCGGGAATGTGAATATGCGATGCCGCTGGTTGCTCGCAACGCCATCGCCTCTGCTCTTTACGACTGGACGGCCTGGACGATGGCACGCGGCTTAGGCAATGGCATTATGACGGCCCTGAAGAACGGCCAGAAAGAGCAAGTCTTGGAAGCGATTGAGCGCGACTTGGCGGAGGCGGAGTAATGGGATTGATTGCGTTTTTCGTATTCCTGATTATCGTAGTTATCGTGGTAGACGCAGACGAGGTTGCAAAAATCATAAAGGCGATTCGGAGAGAAGGAAGGGGAGTCGTAAATGACCATTGAAGTCCGGCGATCTTACGTCAATCTCTTTCTGGCTCCGTCAAGCAGCCTTCCTACTGCGGACTTCAACGCCCACATCCCCGGCGCTCCTCGTGCTGGCTGTACTGCCGCAGATCGCGGACAGGCCCTCTTGGACGTAATGACCGTGATGGCTGGACGTCGAGCCCTTGGCTCCGTTCACGCTGACGAGACGCGAGGTGGGATGGATGAGATTGAGGAGTTATGGCCGCTGATTATTGAAGCTATTGACCGGCATAGTAGCGATTACGACATCCGCTATGTCCATGTGGTGCACCGGGACGATCAGGTTGGGCGACGACGTGACGTCTTAGTCTACGACCACGATGCCGTGAATGCCATCCTGCAAAAGTATGGACTATGGGACTTACCAGATGCGGGAAACAATCTTGGGGTTCTTAGTTACGTTTCCAACGCGGCAAGTGAGTTCTTGGACCGCTCCCTGACCGAGATATTCCCACTTGGCTCCCCGGAGCGAAATGCGATTGACGAGATGTATGGAGAGGCTTCGCAAAGCCAATGCAAAGACGCGACTTTATAAAACTCGGCCTCGGCGCAGCGGCAGCCGCCGTACTGCCCGTCCCTGAAGTCGCAAAGTCAACCGTCGGCGGGTTTACTCCGCGAGGCGGGATGACGATTATCGCCATGAATCGTTACCGTCAAATGTCTCTCGGTGAGTGGTTACAGGAAATAGGACCGTCTGGACGAGTTAAAGCGGCTAAATATCAGGAAGAGGTCACAGGTGCCATCCGGTCAAGATTGGAAGCTCAGCTTAATAGCTAACTCAGCCAAATAGCCAAACAAATTGTCAACAAAACGTGACGGCGCTTTCTGGACGCTGAATCGCGGCTACCTGCCCGATCAGCCACATACGAGAGGCGGCATCCCCGGTTCGGTGATTGCGGGGGAAAATGTCATTTTTGAGAATGAGGGCTACTCCCGCGTCTTCGGTGGCTGGTATGATACCAGCGAAGACAATGCCGGGGATACGATGGCCTTCACTGCCGCACTTGATCCCACGTCGGACACCGTAACCTTCAACAGCGGCGACCATCGGGACTACATCAACCCCTATCAGCACATCCTGATTGACGGGATGCTTTACCTGCTGCTGGAATCCGTGGATGCCACCCATGCCAGAATCGCGCCAAGGCCGGAACTGCCTGCGCCGCTGAGCGGACTGACAGTCAAACGGGTTCCCACACTCCATGCCCTAAATACCAAACGGGGGAGTCTCTATGCAGGCAACCCGGTCAAAGTACGCGGTGAAGCGATCTTCGCAGCCGGTCGTGGTCCGCTCAAGGTAGCAGGTGCGGCGATCTCCGCAGCCTTGACGGCCTCGACAACTCCGCAAGTTGCCTATCCGATTGCAGGCGGCACCTACGACGTGCGCAATGTCGGCTTCACGAAACCGGCTTTACTCCCGTCACTCTCGGCGGTCAGTGGCGGCACGAAGAACATGCCGACCGAAGCGTTTTCGATCAAGTTGACGAAGAAGCGACTGGGGTTTGAAGGGTATGGCCCTGCTAGTGAAGCGATTGAAGGCGCGACCCTGACGGCAGGCCAGCGCTACGAATTGACACTCCCGGCCTTTGACGCTTCGGAAGGGCAGACGGCCTGGTTGATTTGGGCGACAAAGTCCAGGCGGGGCGAGTCAGTGCGCGGCCCCTGGTACTTGCTGGGGGAATACACGACGGTTGGGTCAGCCATTCAGATTGAATGGCGTGACGAAGAATTGACTGATGAACTGGTGGATAATAACGACACTCCTCCACCGTGCCTATACTGTCTTACGTTTAATGACCTGGTGCTGATGTGTTCCTTCGGGGACAACGCTGAGGCAACGGGGTACAAGGCAGGTGGCCCAGGTGTAGCAGTTTCCAAGCCCTTCAACGTCGAAGGCTATCCGGCAGAGGCCCATGCGTGGGTGACTCCGGCGGAAGACATTACGCTGGCGAAGGCCGGTTCGACCTATTGCTTCTTTGGGACGTCGAATTCGCTTTCCTATGGCTCGCTGGCGGGGTCAGACATTAGCCCGCTGGTAATTCGCCCCTTCTGGCACACTGGCACTTCGCACAATTACTCTGGTGTGATGGCGGGGGATGTCTTTTATGTGCTGACGGGAGACATGCTCATTCGGACGGCCACGGGACAGGACGTGCAGTACGACTTCTCGGCTGGAGTGAAATCCATCCTATCGTCCATCGCGAATGAGCGGGCCTTTGTGGGCTATGACGCCAAGAATGGGTTTATCGTAATTTTTGCGTCGAACTATCGGGTTGGAACGGGTGGCTACTATCAGACGATGGCGCTGTCCTACAACATGAAGACTGGCACCTGGAATACGCCCTGCTATCTGGGCACGGGCTCCGGGGCAGACTTCACCGTGACGGGGTGTTGTTCGCTTAATGACGCACTCTATTTCGTAACCTCGGCGGGGGATGTGTACCAGTGGGATCGAGCGAGTGATGGCCTGGGCGAATTGAGTGGCTTTATTGCCACGCCATTCAACGATGACGGCGCATCGCAATACCTGAAGACGGCGCGGCGATTCGTGCTGAATGGAGAACTGGACGGGGAAGCCAAGCTTTATCGGAATTACGATTACACAGGGCTAGTGGCGGGAACAGGGACAGTGCCGACAAAGACGCTGACGAATGCCCCTGAGACTCCTCGGCACGCTTCCTGGCGGCCCAATCACAAGGGCAGATCATTTGCAGTCCGGCTGAGCTTTACGATGACGCCGGGGACTCGCCTATTGGACGATTTTGCGCTTGAGGTTGAGGCTCGGTACGGGATTGTTTACTAGCGGGGCGCTTTGGACGGCCTGTGCAATGGCCAGACGGATCGCGCTGCATCGGACAGGCAACTAGGTCAGGGCCGGGATCATGAATGCTCATTGAGTAAAGGTAGCCGGAGCACTCCTTGCAAAAGATTTCCTTTTCTTCATCGTCAAGCTTCATTCGAGTTCCTTACTGGACACCGGCTCCTTGAGCCGCTTCGTCAGTCTCATGCTGCACCCGCAATGAACGCAGAGTGTATTCAGCTTTGCGCAGTCTTTGCAAAGGGCGTTGACATCAGTAGACGGGAATTGCATTGGCTCGTCACAGATTCCGCATTCGTGGCTCGTGAAAGCCTGCCCAGCGATGCGACCTTTTGAATAGAAGCATATCTGGCAAAGCGAGGCTTCCCAGCGCTTCTTGATGTCGAGGTCTTCAATCATCTGAACGTAAGCGTCCAGCATGGCCTTACGGTTCTCCGTCTTCAAGTTGATTCGCTGCTGGTCAAGTTTCATCTTCTACTCCTGATTTAATCTTACATATCGCTGGTTTAATTGTCAAATGCTTTCAGATAGATTCCAGGACGCGCAAGGCGTCTTCACCGAATTTAGAAACCGCGAGATTGAGAATCCCGATAATCGCTTTGATCCGGGCACGGTCGTTACTTCAATCACGGCAAGCGGGAGCAATCTCACCGTCACGCCGGGAGCGGGTGGCGCATACACGATCAGTGTTTCTTCCACGCCAGACTTCACCAGTGTCAGCATTGGCGGGACGCCGATTGGGACGATTGCCTTTGCGACGAAGATGGCCAACGTCCCGGACACTGCCACCTCGCCGGGGGCGGCTTACGTGCAAGCTGAAGTAGTCTCAATTTTGACGGAATTCCGGGCCTTAAAGACGGAAATGATTGCCAAGGGGCTGATGGCGTAGAAAGTGCTTGAATTTGTCAGAATAAATTGGCAGAATGTCTAGGAGGAAGGACATTATGCTATTACTGATAAGTGGTCTCGGATTTTATCTTTTGGGAGCAGTGTTGATTCTTGGGGCCCTCTGGATACGTGAAGGCGCGATTGATTCCGACGCGATGGGAACCGCCTTGCTTTGGCCTTTTCTGATGATCTTGTTGGCCGGAGTGACAGTCTACGAAGGAGCCAGCCTTGTTTTTCAAGCCGTCAAAAGGAGAGCGCAATGAGATACGAAGCAAAATACGTGGACGGGCAATGGTATGTTTGGGACAACTGGCGCAACGACTACCTGCGCGGGAGTCAGGGCGCTTACGGCGGGGGCCAGATCGGGGCACAGGCCGCACGGCAAATGGCCGATGCCCTGAATAAAGAGAAATGATTGACATTCAACGACTCAGCTATCCCGTTGACTCCTCGACCTATTTTACAGTCTGGAATTGGATGCAGGCTCAGCCGCAGCTTTACGAGCACCTGCATGGATTTGACGTTTTTGAGCGATTCGTCAGGCCGGATTTTGAGGTAGCAGATTTTGCTTTTTGGCATGATGGAGAACTGATCGCCTTCGCTGCGTTAACGTATCGCGGGCCGAAGCGCTGCCAGTTCTGTCTTATCACGCCAGCAACTCCCAAGCTCAGGCCCTTACTGGAAGGGCTGCGCTGCCTTCAGGCGACCTATTTCATACAACTCGGCTTCAACGAGCTTTACGTCCATTTGCGCCCACTGCCTCAGTATGATCGGGCGCGCAGATTAGCCAAATACATGGGCTGGAAGCGGCTCAATGACGACCTCTGGGTCATCACCTTAGACCATTTCATTCAGCAATACATCAGTCAGGAAAACTATGTCGAGAGGAAGCGGCGGGGGCACGAAACTCCCCTTTGAAAATACCACCGAGACGCTTGAGACGCCCGACCTCGCGGCGTTCCGTGCTTTCGATCCCAATCTCAACATGCTCCGGCCAGCCTTGGATGCGCAACTCAATACCGAGCTTACAGGCATCCGTGACACCTATGGAGCCTACACGAATATCCCATCCGCTGTTTCCCGTCTGACGATGAAGCGGCGTGCCGAGGGAGACGCCTATCGCAATCGTGGTCTGGCGCTGGCAGAGGGCAATGATTCCAACCAGCGGCTCAAGTTGGCGCAACTGGAATCCTTGGCCAATCTGACCGCCAAGAAGAAATCCAGCGGCTTCCAGACGGCAGCGCCAACTCCCGGAGGCGGGCTGGGCGGGCTTCTGAGTGGGGCTGGCGGAGCAGCAGGCGGTGCGGCGGCAGTGATTGCAGCATTATGATCCTTGAACTGATTGAAGAGACGCGGGAGATTATCAGGGGAGCCTTGGCAAAGGCGGAGGCTCCGGCTTTATTGTGCAGCTTCGGGAAGGATTCAATGGTAATGCTTGCGTTGGTGCGCGAGCAGACGCCGAGCATCCCCGTAGTCTATTTCCCGGTCTTTGACCATCCAACCAAACATGAGTTTGCTGCACGAGTCACGCAGGAGTGGAACTTGCGGCTCTGGCCGTGGAAGCCCTGCCACCGAGACGTCATTGGCAAGGGTAAGCATGTCGAACTGATTGAATCATACCTGCTTCCTGGCGGGGCGGTCGTGAGCCTGCCGGTCGAAGCCCAGCCTGGCTACGTTCCAAATGCGGATTGTCACTGCGCAATTGAGCGGCTGAATGAGCCGGTAGACGAATCGGTTCACAGTCTCGACCTTTTGTTCGTAGGACATCGCGGGGATGACGTAGACCCTACGCATGGGCCTGTGCCCTTGAGCGCAGGCGAGTATTCAGAAGGGCTATTTACGGTTACTTACCCTCTGGCCCAATGGACAGAAAAGGACATCTGGGAAGCCTCCAAGCTGCTTAGCATCCCGCAGAACCTCCGGCGATACCGGGACGCAAGCTTAGCCTACAATGCCGATTATTTTGACTTGTGTACCCAATGTCTGACACCGGGGATGAAGGGGCTAATGGTCCCTTGTCCGAAGGGTGGAGAGGTTTTTAACCTGGGCCGCCACCTTGATCTGGATGCACGCCGGGAAGCGCTGCGCTCCCGCTTCGTGAACATCCAACCTCTAAAAGCTGACTGAAAGGAAAATCTTAGCCAATGAAGCAAATTACCAAATACTTTTACACCGCTCTTTTTCTGTTCTTTATCCTGATGGGGCTGTACACCTTCGTCCCCGCGCAGGATAAGAAGCCCGTCGAGAAGCCCAAAGCCGAAGACAAGCTCAAGCTGACAGAGCAGGAAAGCGCCGCCTTCGACGGGCTGGTCCGTGACTCGCAGCAGAAAAATCAAAAGATCGTCGCGATTGAGCAGGAGTTACTGCCGGACACGATCACCGATGACAAGGCGCTGCTTCTGGTCGAACGCTGGCGCAAAGCGAAAACCGCGTTGAGCGACACCGACACGCAACTTAATTCCTGGTGGACGGCAGTGAAGAATCGCGCCGATTGTCAGGATTGCACTTTTAATCAACAGGAACGGCGACTTGTGAAGCCAGACGAGGCCAAAGTCGCCAAAAAGTAAGCTGTAACCCGTCCTCAGCCATTTGATTACGAAACGGCCCTCAAATTACAGCCATTTTGAGAGGCCGTTTCACGGTAAGAATTTAACAAAAGGAACTTCAGCCAATGTACTCAGGTACTCGTCATCTAAATCCAGTCGTTTCAGGCACGGGCACGGGGTATTCCACCGAAGTCTTTGCTTTGAATAATGCCGAGTCAGTCGGCTTCGGCGTCGAATGGCCAGCGGGGATTAGCGCCGGAGCTTACACTCTGGAATTCATTCCCACCAATGACTATTCCGGCACGGGTGCAACTGTGATCGGCCCCTTCGCAGCCCCGACAGCGGCGCAGTATGACTGCGAAGCCGTGGGAGTAGCCGCCAAATTCTGCCGTATTCGACGCACGGTGGGCCTGACTGGCACGGGAACCCCTGTGCTCCACCTCTTCATCCGCCAATAAGAATCCCTTGAAAACTGCAACTTGCGTGGTAACTCGCCTGCCACAGTCTTTCACAGGAATTATATCAATGACCACTGCACCCTCAGCCGATATGACATATCACCCGCTCTCGTTTGCATGGCTTGCCCCAGGCGCTGTACTGGGCTTCCTGTTGTCATTCGACCCTAACTGGGGCTCGTTAATTGGCCCCGCCGTCTCTTTTTTTGGCTCAGTTGGTGCCGTCCTGTTGAAGTGGTGGCTGGACCGGCGCAAGTTCCGCAGAGTGGAGATGATCCGACAGCAGAAAGAAGAGATAGAACAGTTGAAAAAGGCACTGGCAGAAAAAAGTTGACAATTTGCTGGTTTATCTGTACAGTCGCCGCACTGGGAAGGTTGCCGAGCCTCACTTCGGCGTCTGGTTAATGGATGGCATCTGCAAGTTTGCCGGAGAAGAAGCAACAAGAAATTCGTGACTTGTATGCGCAGTGTGGCAATAAAGCAAGAGTAGCGGCTGAACTTGGTATTGACCGTGGAGTCGTGGCGAAATATGTCAGGGGCATGGACCTCCCGTTGAGGAACCCGGCCCCTGAAGAAGTCGCTGTGAAGATAATCGCAAAATACGAAACACTGGAAGCCGAGCCAGACCTTGCTACACTTGAGGAGCAGGTGGTCGAAGATCGCGAGCAATTACGTGCTTCTTTTGAAAAAGGCGATCTGAAGTCCAAATACAAATTTGCACTTCAGCAATTGCAGGAGGCTGAAGCTCGACTTGAAGCCGCCCTTCAGATCACCCAGCCTGTCAAGCCTTTTAAGATCACAGCCAATCCCCGGCTAGATGGCGGACAAGCAACAGTCATCGTTCAGGCGTCTGACTGGCATGTCGGTGAACGAGTAGACGCCGACACAGTCAATAATCTGAATGAGTACAATCCCGACATCGCTCAGGCTCGCGGGTCTCTCTTTTTCCAGAATACGCTTCGGCTCGTCCGTAACTTCCGCAAGGATGTGGCCATTGAGCATCTAGTGCTGTGGCTTGGCGGCGACTTGATAACTGGCTACATCCACGATGAGCTGGAAGAGAGCAATTACCTTTCACCTACTGAGGAGAGCATTTTTGCCAAGCGCTTAATCATGGGTGGACTGAAGCTCTGGAAAGAGAGCGGCGATTTTAAGCAGATTACTGTAGTCACCAGCTACGGCAATCATGGGCGGATCGGGCACAAGAAACGCATTTCGACCGGCCATAAAAACAGTTACGAATGGATGATGTACAAAGACCTCGAAGGCTTTTACGCCGAGGACGAGGTGATTAAGTTCCAGGTTGGGAACGGGTATTTCAACTACCTGGACATCTACGACAAGACCTGCCGCTTCCATCACGGGGACAATGTTAAATACCAAGGCGGCGTTGGTGGCGTATTGGTCCCATTGAATAAATTCATCCAGCGCAGCAACTCGCAGCGACGAGCCGATGCTGATTTTATTGGCCATCTGCATCAGCGTATTCCACTGAACATGGTCTACGGCTCGGCAATCAACAGTTCGTTAATTGGGTTCAATGCCTACGCGCTGTCACTGGGAGCAAGCCCGGAGCCGCCGACGCAGAATCTGCAACTCGTTGACTCAAAGCGGGGATTCACGATTGCGGCACCGATCATTGTAACGTCTGAATGAGATAAAGAGGGGGAAGAGGGAGCATGGCTGTAATAGCTGTAGACGTGGATGGAGTATTAGCTGATTTCTGTGGCGGTTTTGCTGACTACGTGTCGAGACGTACCGGCAAGTCACGAAGCACTTTACCAAATCCGACTTCTTGGAATTTCTGGGGAGAGTGGGGACTGACTGCTGAGCAATTTTACGAGCTCTTTGGTTTCTTTGGAGAGGCCGGAGCATTTGGACAGTGCCCGATTTATCCCGAAGCGCGAGAGGGGCTTTACGCCCTGCGCGAAGCTGGGCATCGCATTCTAATCGCAACGGCGCGGGGAGCCGAGCGGCTATCAAGTCCGCAATTCAAGCGGAAGGTTCAAGAGGATACGATTGAATGGCTCTCAAAGCATGACCTTCCCTTTGACGATCTCTGCTTTGTGCATGACAAGGGCCTCCTGCGAGCATCGGTTTTACTGGATGACGCGACACACAATCTGACGCGGGCCAGCGAAGTTGGCATCAAGGCCGTCTGCTTCGACCAGCCGTACAACCAGGACTGGGAAGGTGACCGGGTAAAGAATTGGGCCGATTGCCTCCGAGACGTAGAGGTGTTCAATGTCTAAGCAGTGTGGCTGCATCTACATTCTCGCAGGCTATGCGCGCAGCGGGAAGGATACCGCCGGGGCTTACCTGGTCGAAAAGTACGGCGTGAAGCGCTGGGCCTTTGCCGACAAGTTAAAAGCGGCGGCGAAATTGCTGACGGTTTACGACAAGGTTGAGATTGACGGCAATACAGAGTACGTCGAGCGACCTTATTGGGATGGGCTAGACGAAACGAAACGGCATCCTTGCGTGCAACTTGGCAAGGTAATGCGCGACGTGGTTGATCCGGTGATTTGGGTTCGCGCCGTTCTGGAAGATGAAAAATTCTGGTCTGATGTCCGCGAGACGGGTGTCGTACTGACCGATTGTCGGTATCTAAATGAATGGCGGATGGTCACAGACAAGGCTGAGCAGCAAATGGCGCAAGTTGAAATGATCTGGCTTGAGCGCGATGGCGCTGTCCCGCAAGGCGAGGAAGCCGAAACGACAAGCAAGCTGAAGCCGCTGGCCGTCACAGTGTCGAACAATGGGACAATTACTGAATTGCAACTGCGCATTGATATAGCATTAGGGAAGGGAGAGTTGAAAGCAAATGGCTGAAAAATCTCAAGTCGTAATGACCGATACGATTCCCTCTACGAACGCGGCAGAATGGCGATGCCTCGCTTGCGAAGCCGAATGGGTTGCCGCTGCAAAACTTCCATGTCCAGATTGCAAGGCGAAGTAGACCTGTGAAGAAAAAGCGGACTGAGAAGATTCATCTCTTCGACTTCAAGGATAAGCAGGTTTTCCTGACGGTGACAGTGTGGCCGACGCTCAAGGCGATGCGCGAGGGGAACAAAATGCACCCACGGGCAAGCTGCTACGCCTACATCCAGCCGTGGTGGCTGGGAGCCGATGGCGGACTGCACGGCCATATCCATTTCGCAGAGAAATACGTCCATCACGAGATGAATGGGCACGAACTGACACACTTGCAGAAGCTGCTGCATG
>JACCDT011271751.1_pt1 | contig 10855 bp, 10 predicted proteins | sample 7446291 | NCBI WGS metagenome assembly JACCDT01 (sample SAMN15323446, study PRJNA562643) | freshwater metagenome | isolation source: river surface water | place: USA:Blue River Watershed | collected 2017-08-17 | reverse complement strand
AGTCATCGTTTTTTCATGTCACCAAAAAATGCATACATCTTATTTATCTATTGTTTAAACAAAGGGTATTTAGATGTAGAGTTAGAGACAATACCGGAATTGCCAGCGCGCTGTATACCAAAAACAACTTTCTTTACACCAACATTAGCGCAGCTTCGCCAATCTGTTCAAGAAAAATTTGTTAGCGACGACGAATTATTGCAACTGATAGGTAGCACCCCAACACCGTCTTATGTGTATAATAACCCAGATGTATTCTATCAAAACGCTGTATTGGTTCAAAAAGAATTAATGAGACGTTATCATGTTGTTTGTGGTCGATATGGGACGGATAACCAATTAGCGGGTGTTGTGGCGGGCAGTGAGGATCCTGTTGGTCGCGCACATTTAATGGATGCGATGTCGCGTCTGTATTGGCAAGATCAGCTTTGTAATTTATCCACATTGACTTATTCTCAATGGATAGCCGAATCTGGCGTAGATTTAATTGGAATGAGTCGTCAAAATTACGTAGACTTGGCTTTTGAGATTGCAAAACGTGCAACAGGTATTCCGTCTAATCAAAATGCTAAATTGCGTGATTTGCAAAAAGCCGTGATGGAAATCATGAGACAGTTTAGCAGTTATGCTATTCAATATGTTTACAGCATAAATGATTCAGCAATCATTACGTCAGATATAAAAAGTCTACGTTTTCGTTTGACGGCTGTAACGGGTTCTGGTCTTGTAAAACAAAATTTAAAGCCATTTAGTGTAAATGCGGTTACATCTTCTGGCAATTCAACGCTGGCTATTAGACGTAGCAGTCCGCGTTATCGTGTGTCAGATGCCATTCCTTTATAGTGGAGATCTTTATGTTAGATGATTTTTCTATTTCAGCAAAGCAGCGGTTGCTTACTTACTTTATAGATCAAGAGCCAGGTCTTGGTCTCACTAATGATAATGTTAAATTATCGTTGCCCAGACAAGGTGTCTTTACTGACAAAAATACCGAAGTAACCGCTTCTTTTGTAAACGTATTCATGCATAAACCAACCACAGTTGGGCATTACAATCGGCTGAGTTTACAGTCCTATTTTAAAAACAATTTTGGAGTAGAACAACCGCCACTGAACAGCGCATCTGACTTATCATCGGTGTTAGCAGCTGTTCTTGCACAATACAATGTTGCATTAACCGTCGAAGATATTTCGATTCATGTTGGACCAAACAACATTGCATTGATTGCAAAACCTAGTAGTTATGGTTGGACGGGGTCTGTTTCTTTTTTAGTATCCAGTGGAACATTTAGTTTAGATGGAGACGACGATGGTTTCCTACAACTAGATGACGATGATTTCTTTGAACTCGATTAAACAAATGAGGTGTTAAAATGACAAAGTTATTACAATTGGACGAGATTGATTATAAAGATGATCTTTATACGTTGATATCAGATCCATCATTGGTGGGAGATGCTCGTCGTTCCAAGCGAATTAATTTAAATAAACTTCCAGCAATGCCTCGCATATGGGATATTACGCCCATTGTAAATCCTCCAACAACTCCGGATTTAGAGATTATTGATACATTTCAATTGAATGTAGGTTCGCAAAACGCGCTTAGCATTGATCCTGCATCGCCGCTAATAACTGTTGATGGGCAGCCGATTTTAAAACATGGCTGTGCTAAAACCAATATAAACTTAGCTATGCTTAACGATGGTGATACATGGCATGTCGGTTTACGCTCCATTGTGACCGGCGGGTATACATTAAGCAGCGTTGTTTTCTATGACACTAGCGCCGATGCAGCTGAATATGCGGCATCTCAATTGGACCAGTTTACAAATCCGGGACATGCGCCATCTAATCGATTGGTATTGTCGGCAGATAGATCAGCTGCAAATTTATCGATAGCTGGCACGATGTATAATCCAGTGACCCAAAGCTATCATCAAATAGGCGGCGAATTTCCTATGAAATACGATGTCGACACCAATGGGTCGGATAACACAACTGCGTTGATGCTATTACATCGCGATGGAAATACATTAAACGTCACAATTGCCGCCGTTGACATGACCGGCAACTACGACATCAATGAGGTACATTCTGTCGGAAACGATAATTTCCCATTTGACTTTTCGTCTTTAACAATGTTTCTTTATTTAGGGACGGTGGCATCGCCATCCATGGTGTATCAGTCCGTTGCCCCCACTATTACAGCAGGTCTTCCAGATTATGATGTAGCGTTTACGCGATATGAGACCGTTTATAGCGGTACGCAATTGGCATTTGACGCACTGTTTCCTGTAGATGCGCATAGACCATCTGGTGTTTTAGTGCAGCAGGCGGTGTTGCCAGAAGGTGTTCGGGTTGGCGAGCTTTTAAACGTGCGTGTAGATTTACAATACGAAGGTGCGCCGCCCATGCCATACGGTCGATCGCTGGCTCATGGTAAGACGTATATAGTAACGGCGAACAGCAGTGAAGGCGTAGGGTTAGAACGCATCATTTGTTCTAGCGAATATGATGTGTTGGTCCAAACCGTCAATGGATTATCTACGGGATCGACAGCTGGTCTTCTCTACGGCGAGATCGTTGTCTATGTTAACAATGGGCTAGATACAGTTGACATGTTTACAGGCTCTCGCGCATTCGATACTTTTGAAGCAGCATACGAATATCTAATCACTTTGCCACCCTATCTTCCGAAACGAATTGTTATTGATGACAGACCAATTGGTATTGGACAGCCAATTTTTGTTGATGGCGTTGCACAGAAACTTTATTTGATCGGCCAGAACAACATAAAACTGTCAACTTATTGTGCATTTTCTGGCGAACCTTATCCCGCATACTACAGTGAAAATACCGATTTTCCAAGACCGTTTTACGGTGCATATCCGCAGTTGTATTTAAGAGCAAAATTTGATGCTTGCTATTTTGTAGATTATTGGGGTAGTATAGAACCGGACGCATATGGCTCCGAACAACTCGTTTTATCTGGCTATGTCGACACCCCAAGCTCTCCAACGACTTTATTTACGTCAAAATTGCGGATTGGTAAAAATTCTGCGGTATATATATTTTCTGGCTCTGTCGATTACTACGATGGCGGATCTATTTTACTCGAAGACAATGCTTACATGTATTTAAGATTTGAGCATTATAAAAACAGCGGTCTAGATCCGCTAAACTCACCTTTCACTATTTATAAATCCGGTAAAGCTAGATTGGAAATCGATGTTGCTGTAAACTATCAAACTTTACCGTTAAACGGGGAACCCTATCAGTTTAGAATTATTAACCCAAAAAACGGCATACTACCATTTATCCCATCGACAGTATTTTCACAATACGTTGATATTGTTCAAATAAACGTAAACTACGAACCTATTTTTACAGTAGACAATGTTAGAATGATACGGTCTTTAATTGATTTTAAACCAGGGTTCAATTACGAACCTGTGTTGACATTGCCTGACAATGCAACGGTGTTTTTTATCGTTGGCGAAGTCAATTTGCAGGGGTATCCGTTGCACACATCTAACAGCCAAGCTGTTCATCGTTTTATTGGTTTTCCAGATGCAAAACTGATAAGCAGCGTGCCTATTTTAGTATCAAATGATGTTAATGGGCAAAATAGTTTTGTAGTAGATGGGGTTACATTGGAATGTCCTACTGAACCCGTTATTTCCATGGAGTCTGGCTCAGTAACCGTTAGAAACTCTAAGATCGTTAGTCCTAAAGGTATTGGGTACAATGCCCAAGGCGATGGTGGAACTCCTTATCTAAACAGTCTAATCAAGTTGCAAAATGTAGAGTTTTATTCGGATAATCGTCAAAATGAAACCAGCATTGTAAAACTAAATTCTCGTGGCGATGTTGTCATTAGCGATGTAGTTTTTACGGGGAATGGTGTAGGCGGCATACCCCTTCTAGATTTAATCAATTTAGAGAACAACACATCAATTATTATTGACGGCTTGTCTGTAAAACTAGACATTAATGTTCTATCGCCATTAATTTGCATTGACAATAATCCTAGACCTCCGTGCTCCATTAGTGTTAAAGGTGTCCATATAGGTCATGGTGCTTCTCAACAACAAGCGCCATCTGCATACAACTTATTTACACTAGTTCCAAGCGGTGCAGCAGCTGGCAACTATTCTGTATACGACCATACAACGGATAATCGAATCGTAACCGATAACAGCAAACCGTTTATGATTTACAACGACCCATCGATTGTTACTACACCAGATCAAATCGGTGCAGATGTTTTTGTATTTTTGGAGCAATCCGTAACTGGATTCGAAAGTATGAAATATGGTTTTGAAAATGATCAAAACGGTAGGTTGATATATTTATCGGATATCGCGGGTATGTTTGAAATACGTATAAAAGGGACAGTTATATCTGATCCAAATACGGATGTAGAATTTAGATTCCGTCAATCTAATCCGACTGATGCCGTTGGTCATAACAAATTTTTATCTGTTAATACGGGTGTAACTGGCGTGGTCGATGTTGATATGTTACTACATCGCTCTTTGATGCCCTCAGGAATATACGGATTGGCTATTCGAAATCAATCGAATTTAGCAAACGTTGAACTATCTAATTTGCTATTTACCATCCGTGAGTTTTAATAGTATGTTTACGCATTAGCGTAAATATTATTTTTTGGAGAATAGACATGAAATTGTATTTTCGCAATTTAATTAAATGTTTGTTAGTTCTCCTTGATGCTCGAGTGCTGGTGTTTCTATTGCCAGCACTTGCCTATTTGTACTACATCGATGCGGCACAAGCAAATGTTATCGTGTACAGTTTTGTTGTTGTTATCGCAGCTGCAGCTGTTACATTGGTTACTCGCAAGGTGTTTTTCCCCTATGTAGATTTAGAGAAGTTTGCAAGAGAGGCTAAAGACGGCAACGTCGCTGGCGCTATTGTATTCTTATCTGTTTCATTGGTGATATGCATGGTGTTGTACGTAGTTGCATCTTGGGCAGCACGAACGTGACGCGGGTGTTGATCTCACTGTTATGTTTAATCAGCGTAGCAGTAAGCGCTTCAATGCCCAATAACCCTCCTAATGCTAAATTGTATCTACCTGCGCTTAAAGCAGAGTTAGCTACATATTGGCCAGAGATAAAACCGTATTCGGTGTTTGCAGCGCAAGTGGAAACAGAAAGTTGCATTTCTCTTAAACACAAGCGCTGCTGGAATCCTAAAGTTGAACTTAAGACAAGTCGTGAATACGGATTTGGGTTAGGGCAATTGACAGTGACATCGAAATTTAATGCATATGAAGAAGTTAAGCGTTTGGACAAATCCATGGCTTCATGGAAATGGGAAGATCGTTTTAATCCTTCTTATCAATTACGTGCAATCGTGTTGAAGAATCGAAGCAACTATAACCGATTAAAAGGTTTTTCTAATAGCCATGATACAGTGCTAGCTTTTACAATGGCGGCATATAACGGTGGCGTTGGCGGTCTGATGAAAGATCGTACCTTGTGCATTTACACTAAAGGTTGTGATCCAACTAAATGGTGGGGCAATGTGGAGCGAACCTCTAACAAGTCCAAAGTGCCTGTTAAAGGTTATGGTAAGAGTTTCTTTGATATCAATCGTGAGTACGTAAGACACACGATGTTGTTACAGCCAAGACGTGCCAAGTACGTTCCTTACATGGATTCGGGTTAGCCTTCGGGCTAACCCGTATGCCGTCATTCCATTTTATTTCAAATACATATTACTGTAATGAGCTTATTTAACGTTTATCAATCTCACCCTAGATTGATAGATTATTTTTATTTCCTACCAGGAGAATTATCATGGGTAATGTAAACTTTCGCAATCCTTCCAATTTCAAATCTTCTTCAGCAATCATTGCTGAAGGATTAGAGGACTGGAACGAGATTAAGGCAGCGCGCGCTGCCTGCGCTGTACAATCTGAAGAGATTGTACAAAAACGCCGCATCCGTGCGGCAAAACAGTGGGCTGCTGCCTACGATATTACATACTGGCCAGCCTTTGCGTTTGGGGACAAGTCTCCATGTCGCAAAGCCATGGTAGCCGCCGAAACCGTGTTGGCGGTCAAACACGGTCTCTATGGCGAAATTCGCCAAGATGGACTCCGCTCAACGGGTGGATTCGATTCATACGGCCACCATGGCCTGTCTGGACAGGATGTTCAGAAGATGTGGTTTTTGGCTGGATGTAAGGATACAGCCAAATTCCAATTCCTAATTAAAAACTGGGCAAAGGACATGCCTGATTTCAAGAAAGGCGACAGCCTTCCCTTTTGCATCAATTACCAACGCGGATGGCGTTGGTTTAATGCTAACAATAAAGGGATTAAGGCTGTGGCTGGCATAAGGTTTATGCCTTGGCTATCGCGTAAAGCGATAGCCGCGTTGGGTAGATTAAGTCCAACATTACGTTGGGCGGCGGTGTCTTCTCTTCCTGAGTGGGAAGATGCCGTTGTGCTCCGCATTCGGGATCTAGACTGGGATGCGGTAAAACGCGCCCAAGATCTCCAATGCACAGGAAGTGCAAAAGTGAGATTGGCATTAAAAACGCCACGCGCCATCATTAAAGAGATAACTGGTGAGTTAGCTCCTGTAGGGTGGTACATTGAACCACCTCTAGTTAACGCTGCAATAGCGGCGTTGGTTCCACATTACGCGATGGATCGCGAATTATGGGACATGGGTATCGGTCCTATATCGCTTCAGGACGCCAAGGATTTGGTGTTAGGGAAGAAGACTATTGGGATGTGTGTGGCAGGTGGCCAATTTACGGATAAAATTGCCCACCAATACTTAATGGAGAATAACACTCCTGGCTACGTAGACGCCATGAGTTGGTACGCTCGCCGCATTGGTGTACCAACCCACCGGTCTGTAAAAGTCATGGACTGGATGTCCTATTTGCAGAAGAAGGGATGGTGGGGTGAAATGACCAAGGAACGGATCCAGCATGTGGGTGGTGAGGAGCAGCGCTTCACCGCACTGGATCTTCTTGATGAAATTCAGGAAGAAGACATTCTAACTGGCAAGGAGGGCGTGTCCGTTATCCTCCGTCGTGCAAGCGAACGCTCTGGCGAAGCGTTCTTCCAAGCAAACAAGGAAGATTATCGAACTCTTCGCCATGGATTGCCAACATGGACTAAGAAAATGCCTAAATGGATGAAGGTATTGAACACTCGTTCGGCATTGGCTAATGAAGGGCGGGATTTAAAACATTGCGTTGGCGGATACATCACCGCTGTGGAAACTGGCAAGTCCATTATTCTGTCGATTTCTTCACGGCATGGACGTAGCACGGTGGAATGTAATGACCGCATGGTTGTTATGCAACACCGTGGTGAATCTAACGGCGTGCCGCCATCCCGCCACGACCAATTGTTACGCGCATTCTTTAACAAGATGCGCTAACCCCCCCAAGACAAGGACGTCTTCCACAAATCGTTTGAGCAGGAGACTATCATGTCTGTTAAAACCGCTATAAAACAAGCAGCGCCAATTGCCTTTGAAAAATGGACTAGCAATCCATTTTTCATGGTGGTTGATGCTGCCATTGTATTAGCAATCCTTTACTGGATTTTCTAATACAGAAAAAATAACAACAGGATGTAGTTGTTATTTTTTTTTTTGATATTTTGAGATTCTATGATCAATTCCTTTTACTGTTATAGGACACTACACAATGCGCATCATTACACGTACAGGTTATGGCAATCAACTACAAAGCTGCTTAGTACAATCTATCAACCACATCTTGCAACCATACACGACGCTAAATGAAGCGTTGTTAGATCCATTAATTGTACCATTTAAACCTGCGGTAGCGACAGCTGCCAAAGAAACTTATCCGCCGTATGATTCCGAATTAGATACCAAAAAATATGCCACTAACTTTTTGGTTATTGGTAACTTAGGTCATCGCTCCACTATTGTTGGAAGCATTGCTGTTAACGTGCCAGTGCCACATGCATCTACAGACGCCGGTCTTTATAGTTGGATTCCATTTCTTGCAAAAGAAGTGCATCCTACAAACAACGATATATCAGTAGCAGAGCGTGAAAATTATCGCCTACGCGTTATCATGCAAATAGATGGAAAACTATACGCTGTCTATTATGCTAAACGAATGGATACAACAGCAACGTCATCAGATCTGTTATTGACCACCGTAGATGGTAACAACGAATCAACTGCGTTGTTCTCGCCTTCTATTGCTAACTTACGTCCAACCCAACCTCCTGTCGGGACAACCAGCAGTGGCAGTTATTTAACCACAGGTTCTGTAACAACCGTACCGTTTACTGCAAATGAAGTCGCTGAAATTGTTTCAGCATGCACATTGATATTTGGCAACCCCGCATTGGCGATAATCACCGAAATGGGTATTGTACAAGGTGTAGATAAAGAAATTGAAACTGTTTATCCAGCCACAGGCGTTCAAACCCCTGTTGCGGTTACACCAGATACCTATTATGAAATAGCTGGCGCACAAATCGCTACATTCATGTGCGTTGAATATCCGCTTAGCTCGCTTAACAACGGGTTTTCATTCACGGTAGATTTAGGTATTACAGAGCCTTTATTTGGTGCGGAGATTAGCTAGTGCCAGCACATACACGGGTAGTTGCTGTTGATCCTGGGATCAACAGCATGGGTATCGCATGTATCGAGATAGCATCTGATTATAAAAGTGCAACTGTCGTAGACGCCTACACCGCTAAAATAAATCGTTTGTTAAAAAGACATCGGATTGACGAATGTTTACAGTTTGGGGAGCATCATGCCAAGTTGATGTTGGTTAAAGATACTGTCCTAAAATATTGCATGAACTGGAGTCCACTAACAGTTTGTGTTGAACATCCGTATTTACACCATTCACCAACAACATTTTCCACACTGACGGAATGTATATTGATGGTTAGACATGGCGCGCTGGCGTACAATCAGTGTTGTAGTTTCAGTACGTTTAGACCCTCTGTGGTTAAAAACGCGGTAGGTGTAGATGGCGGTTCAGGTGATAAAGAAGACATGCGCCGCGCAATTCAAAAGAAGGACAATTTATTTCTAGATGTGAATTTGGATCATTTAGACGAACATGCAATTGATGCTATTGCGGTAGGTTGTTCTTACATATTCCCAATTATAGAAGGTGTAAAATGAACGTATTGGCTGTATGTGAATTATTAGGGGAGGGCGTGCAAATAGGTTCTGTTCCTCATGGGTCGACTATTGTAAACCGTTTAAATTCGGTAACTGTGACAGAGCCTATTTTTAATGAAGGGATGACTGGCAAAGATATGTTAAAACGATTAGGCGATATATCTGAAGATAATAGAGAGCTCTTTACTCGAATGGCCATATTAGCGCCAATTGAAATATCTGAATTTGTAGATGGCGTTGCTAAAATACGTCTAGTAATCAGCGATCAAAGATCCATTGTGTATAAACATTACGAAGATTATATTTTTTATTTTCTTTTTTTAACACTTATAATCTGCGGAGTGGAAATCATGCGATATATCTTTCTGGTAACCACAAATGGAGATGATGTCAGTGGTGCAATGGTAGACGCTGCAAAGTACATTTTTGACCACATAACCAAATGACAGCATATACGCTACCCGTGAGGGTAGCGTATATGGGCGGTATAAATAATTAATAAATAAACAGAAATGTTACAACACCAACACCGCCTAATGTCATACTCGACGCCATTAATGGTGCGTCACTGACTGCGTTTTGGCCGTTGCCACCACATCCATGCACATAGGTTTCCATATCACCATATAACGCAGATCGGTTAACGGTACCGCCGCATTTGGCTTGATAATTTTTGCGATATATCTCAAATCCATTATTGTCGGTGGTATTGGCAAGGTCCGCAGGTTCCCCGTCATCGGCGTCCGTATAATCAGCATTGCTTTTTGTTATTACAAACTCTCTCTTAGTTAGTTCAACATTTGTAGCAATCACTTTATCCGCCGCTGTCCAATCGGGCATCATTTCATATCCAGAATATCCATTTAAACCATAAGACATTGATTGTGGGGTTTCACCAGGTGTTGCATATAGTCGACAAATTATAATAGGAACCGGATTTTCTACAGTTATTAACTTGACATCTACAATCACATTTGCTTGACTGTATTGTGTAGATCCACCATCACCTTCTATTCCGCTGCTGTCTTTTGGAATGTAAACGTCGAAAAAAATGTTAGACATATCGTTTAACGTAATGGTAAATTCCCCATATCCACCTGCGCCACCGCCTGGCGCAGATCCGTGGGTCGTTCCAACAGATAGCACTCCCCCTGCACCACCAGGTGCATTTATTGATATTTTAATCTTCTTTACTAATGGCGGAACCATTGCAATATCAATAAATGCTCTACCACCATGAGCCATTGTGTCAAAAACGTAATTGAAATTGCCGTCATTGTCCACATTTTCATTATCATTCTCGATCGGTATTTCAGGATCGATCGTCTCTAACGTGCCGTATATACTGGACATCATTTATCTCCTATGAATTATTTATAATGGAATTCTACGAGGATGGCGGCGTTGTTGGATGGATAAACGTTTTTATTTTGAACATGACTGTCGAAATCTGTTCCGGATACCGCCGCCTGCCCGTGTCTGTACGATACTTCATCACCATGAAATGCTGATCTATCTACAACTCCGGGAATAGGATAATTGGCGAACACAGGTGTTATACGGATATTTCTCTTAGCCATATCGTTTATAACAAAATTATCGCTACGGACGATATCGACATCGCACCGTCGAATGTCATCAGGGCTATTCAGATATCCCCCTTCTAAATAAATT
>JACCDT010836993.1_pt1 | contig 10855 bp, 12 predicted proteins | sample 7446291 | NCBI WGS metagenome assembly JACCDT01 (sample SAMN15323446, study PRJNA562643) | freshwater metagenome | isolation source: river surface water | place: USA:Blue River Watershed | collected 2017-08-17 | reverse complement strand
CAGAATCTCAGCCATCAAATAGGCGTGGCAAATCATTTAAGACCATGGTGATAGATGCGCTTAAAAAGAACGGCAAGACCGAAGAAGAATTCATCGAGCTGTTAGTTCAGAAGGCTGTCGCAGATGGTGGCGTATATCTTACCGAGCTAATGAAGCGCTACTACCCGCACAACAAACAAACCTACGATGTAATAAACTTCGAATACGATCCTGAATGGACTGCAGTACAAAAGGCCGACAAGATAATGGCATCCGTTGCAATGGGCGATATGCCCCCAGATATTGGAATGCTACTGATTGATGGGATAGCTAAATCGTTAGGCATAGAAGAAGTTACAGAGCTAGCGCGGCGTTTAGAAGCCATTGAGAAGCTGTTGGAGAATAAGCAATGAGTAAATGCAGATACTGTCAATACGCACTATCTCATCCTGAAGCAAGCGCTGGATTCTTGATTGCTTGGTTGCCATACACTGAGATTGGCGAAGCAAGTGATGCATACATGAATATCATTAAAGAAAGGTTTTAATGCGTAAGCGTTTAACCTTACAAGCAATTGAAGCCTGCGAGCAAAAGGTGGCTAATGCTGATGGCAGCTACCACTCAACTGTATTTGGGGTAGTGCATCCCAATGGTGACCTCCTTAGGTGTATCGAGTGCATAGACAGCGAATGGGTAGAGGTAGAAAAGCCTGCTGACATATACACCGCTGAGAAGTTAGAGCGCGCAGTAAAGAGCAAGAAGCGCTTCGTGGTTATCATCGGTGGACGTGGCTCAATGAAGTCTGTAGGCGTTGTCGATATCATGCTTGCAGGGGTGATGGACTACGGCGATAAAGTTTACTGTTTACGCGAATATCAAAGCTCAATCAGCGAGTCAGTTCACGCGCTAAACAAGGGCGAGATTGAAAGGCTAGGTCTTCAAGGGTTCGAGATACTAGATACCACAATTCGCCACAAGAACGGCGGCGAGTTGAAATATTTGGGGTTATCGAGAAACCCGGAAAGCATTAAATCAGCGGCAGGGTTTAGGCGGTTCTTTAGTGAGGAGTCTGCAAAGCTTAGCGATTCATCACTGACCAATCTCACTCCAACTGCGCGGAATAAAGCAAAGGCTGGATTGCCAAATCAGCAGCAAGAAGACAAGAAAAGCGCTATTGATGATGTTCAGATGTTTTTCGTTGCCAACCCTAACTCAAGCAACGATCCATTTAGTAAACGATTTATAGTACCGTTCCAATCAGAGCTAGATAAGCACGGATTTTATGAGGATGACCTACACCTCATAATCAAGATGAACTACACAGATAATCCGTGGTTTGCTGATTCAGGTCTAGAGCAAGAAAGGGCGTTTGACTACGCTAACAAATCACGCGCAAAGTATGACCATATTTGGCTAGGGGCATTCTTGGACGACATAGATAACTCAATCATCGAAGCGGAATGGTTTGACGCTTGTGTCGATGCCCACATTAAGCTCAACTTCAAGCCGTTAGGCCAAGAGAAGATCGCCTATGACCCGGCTGACTCGGGCGATGCTAAAGCAATGGCATATCAGCATGGGTGTGTTGTTCTCGGTGTTACCAGCTCAAATGATGGCGACATTAACGAAGCTACTGATTGGGCGCTTGGGCACGTTAACAGGCTTAAACCAGATGTATTCCTATGGGATAGTGACGGTGTAGGCTTATCGCTGCGCAGGCAGATTACAGAAGGTGTGAACGGCAAGAAGATCAAGCTTGTGCCATTCCACGGTGGCGGCATGGTCGATAACCCTCTGGACGTTTACGATGAGATTAATAGCGACTTTGCTGGCGACATAGAGCGAGAGCGCAATAACGTCGAGATGTTCACTAATCAGCGCGCCCAATGCTATTGGATGTTGCGTGATAGAATGTTCAAAACCTATTTGGCAGTTGAGAAGGGCCACAACATACCCAATGACGAGCTAATCAGCTTTAGCAGTGCAATTAGCGAATTGACAGGGTTAAGGGCTGAGTTATGCCGAATCCCAAGAAAGTACAATAACGCCTCTGGACGCATTCAAATTATGAGCAAGCCAGAGATGAAGAAGCTAGGCATACAATCGCCTAACATGGCCGATGCTGTTATGATGCTACAAAAGCAGGTTGACATTTACGAAAACGATGACGACTACTACGAAGCCCCCCAAACGCGGAGAACATGGGCATGAGCCTAAATCAATTACTCGGTTATGTTGGCGAAAAGAACATAGCCAGCAAGATAGACGAAAAAGAACTGGCTAGAATCGGCGAGAAAGTCATTGAGACAGCGCAACGCGATCTTGAGACTATGACCGAGTGGAAGCAATACGTAGACCACGGCATAGAGTTGTGCAAACAAGAATTTGCGCCTAAGTCTGATTCAATCCCGAACGGCTCTAACTTCAAGTCAGACATTCTCACAAGCGCGGCTAATGCCTTTGGTAACAAAGCAATCGTTGAATTGATGCGCGACCCAAATCTAATCAAGACCAGTATTATCGGGTCAGAGACAATCAAGAACGTTATCGATCGCAAGCTGTCTGAGTCTCAGCGAATGAAGACCGAGCTTGAAGCTATCCAGCCACAGATCGAAGCGGCCAAGCAGCAAGAGATTGACACAGCCGATCTTGAAGAGGCATTGAAAAAGATCGCTGATGATATTGCGAAGACCGAGGGCGAGATTAAAGCTAAGAAGCAAGAGCTGCGCATTAGAAACGAACGTGCGGCTCGTGTTGGTGTGCTGATGAATTGGCAGGTTAACCACGACATACCAAACTGGCGCGAAGACATGGAGGCAATGATGTACTCGCTCCCGCTAGTAGGCACATTGTTCAGAAAGTCCTTCTATGACGATACCCTAGGCTGCAACGTATCAAGCACGATCAAATACCCTGATTACATTATCAATCAGCAAACCGAAAGCATGGAAAAGTGCCTTTCGTTTATCCACATTATGAACTTCTCAAAATCAGAATACGAAGCTCGCGTAAGTGCTGGCGTATGGTCTGAAATTGACATTTACACCGAAGACGATGACGGTGACGCGGGAAGCAATGAGGCCGAAGGTTCAACGACTAGCGATGAGAACTGTAATAAGTTCTACGAGCAATACGGCTGGCTAGATTTAGACGAAGACGGTGTTGATGAGCCTTACGTCATCACGGTACACGTCAACACTCGCAAAGTTGTCAGAGTAGCCGCTCGTTTCGCAGAAGATACAATCATCACACGATTTGGTAAAGAGCGACCACAGCCATTCCTAAAGGCTCAGCGCGCACGCATCAAGAAGATTGAAGCGGACGCAAAAGAGTTAAACATAACCCCAGTATTCCCCGACCCAAGCGATACCACAGGCTATGAGGTTGTGCGCATACTTCCAAGAGGTGTTATTACCAAGTACGGACTAATCCCTAGCTTTGATGGCACGTTCTTAGATATTGGTTTCTACCACATCCTAGGATCAACGGTGATGGGGGTGAACAAGACCACGAATGACTTGATTGATGCGGGAACTCTTTACAATATCAATGGCGGCGTTGTTTCTTCTGACTTCAGAGGAAAAACTTCAGGCGGTGAGGTTACAATTGGCAATGGTAACTTCACAAGGTCAGACCTAAAAGCCGCTCAGCTACAGGGAGCAATGATTCAATTTCCCTTTAAAGAGCCTTCACAAGTCTTGTATGCACTCAATGAAAAGTTTGATGCTCAGGCACGTACATTCAGCAACTCAGTAGACGCAGGCGGCCAGATACAAGCCAATACCGCACCGACTACCGCCCTAGCATTGATTCAAGAGTCTTTAATTCAGCAATCCGCACACATGGCGAGAATCATCCGTTCAATTGGAAAAGAGGCGTCAATCCTGTTTGAGTTGACCAAGGATTACTTTAGTCAAGAGGATTATGTGCGCGTAACGGGTGACGATGCTGCGAACATTGAAGAAGACTTTGACATTGACGGCCTAACAATTGCGTGCGGTGCTAATCCTGAAATGTCATCGCGTATGCAAAGAATGATTTTGGCGCAGGCTGAGCTTGAGCAGGTGCCACTGGTAACTCAGGCGGGCGGCAACCCTATCCCGATAATTAAGAACTACTTCAAGCGCATTGGCACCGAGAATCTAGACGAGATATTCCCGAATGAATCCGAGATGTCGCCGGAAGAAAAGGCTCAGATGCAACAAATGCAGCAAATGCAGCAACAGCAATTACAGCTAGCCGAACGTCAAGACAAGTTGCTAGAGGCGCAGACTCAAATCTTGCTTAAGGGTGAGGAGCGCAAAGATAAGGAGTCAATGGTCGGTATTCAGGAGACCTTAGCCAAGATTACCGGATTACTAGAAGACGCACGTAATACTCGAGCCGATACGGTATTGAAGCAAGAGCAGGCAGAAACAGAGCACACTAAAAACCAAATTGATATTTATACAGCGGTATCAACTGAAATTGACAAGGCTGAAAAAGCACTAGGGGCACCAGATGCGATCATTGACTGATGACGCCTATCAGCTTTGGCTAGATAACGCAGTAACACAACAATTTCTTGAGATGGCTAACGAAAGGTTAAGCGGTCTTAGGTCGCAAGATAGAGTCACAACGGGGTCGATAGAGCAGATCGCGTTTGACGCTATAGCAGTGCAGTCACAAATTGACTGTTTAGAGCAAATCCTCAGTTGGAGGCCAGAGCATGGCAGAGATTAGACCGAAGGGCCACATGGTGGCTATTGAAGTTCTAGAAGTCGAAAATAAATCAAAGGGCGGTATTATTACGTCAACTGGTAAAAATGCTGAGTTTGAACAAGATGCGTGTGAGTTTGGCCGCATAGTTGCATTTGGCCCTACCGCTTATCATGGTGTTACTGGTTGCATTCCTAGCCAATACCCTCCAAGTCACCCGCATCACGATATGACGCCGCCAGAAATTTGGGGTGTAGCTATTGGCGATTTGGTTGAGTTTCGGAGATATACTGGTAAAAAAACAGGCGTCAAAGGGAAAGAGCGAATCCGCTATATTCCTGACACTGAAATCATTGGCGGCGTAATCGGTGAGGTAGAGCTATGAGCGCAGAAGAATTAATCAAAAGCACCTTTGGCGAAGACTTGCCTGATGCTGAAATCAATCAAGATGAGCCAGACGAGAGCACCGAGTCAGCCGAAAAGCCAGTCTCTAAGGGCTACATGGACAAAGACGCTTGGGTTGCTGCTGGGAAAGATCCTGACGAATGGGTGTCGCCGGAAGTATTCAAAGAGCGCGGCATTCGCATTGAAGAAACGAGCAAGCTACGCAAGCAGCTATCTCAGATTCAGCAAGAAGCAGACAACCGCATCGCTAATCTAAACAAGTTGCACCGTATCCAATTGGAAAACGAGCGCAACAAGCTATTAGTTGATCGTGACAACGCTATCGAAACCGCTGACAAGGCAGAAGTGCGCCGATTAGACAAAGCTCTTGAGGAAAACCAAGAACTTCAGAAAGACTTGCAAGATGTACCGCAAAAGCCGCCAGCGGTTGCCGAATGGGAAGCTGAAAACCCATGGATATACGATCCTGAAGACCCGCGTACAGCTCCAGCGATTGCGGCATTTACCGAGGCTGCGCGATCTGGAAAAACTGAAGCTATGTGTATCATTGCAGCAGAAAGAGCGGCATCGAAGATTAATGTATCAGCGCCAGTTGTTAAACGCACGCCAACATCTACGGCAGATGCACCAAAAGCTAGACAGGTTAGCGGCGGAAAGATTCAGTTAAGCATGAAAGACCTGACAGCAGAAGAGCGCCAATTCAGATCGTTTTACAACACCGAGAAAGAGTTTCTTCAGGCAGTTGCCGATGACAGAGCAGGAGATAAAAAATGAGTGACTTATTAGATGCACAAGAACGCGACCCACGCGCAAAGCCTTCACGCGGTAAATCAGAAGGCGGAGTAATCAAAGACGCTTACGGTAGAGACTGGGAGCGCCCCACTTTAGGCGATGTTGATTTTGTTCTCGGCGTCCCTGATGGTTTAATTCCGGAAGGGTTTAAGCCCTATTGGTTCAGCGATCAAACAGCCGGACGCATTGAGCGCAAGATTCGCGAGTACTGGGTTCCTGTTACTGATTCACGCGGTAATGCGATTACCCAACAATCTGGCAACGGTAGAATGCACCTCATGATGATCGAGGAGAAATACTACCAGCAGGATGAAGACTTGCGAGAATCTCAATACCGTGCTAGTGTAAGCGAAATACTAGAATCGCCACATCTGGGCGATGGTATCGAAGCCTACAAGCCTAACGGCGCTGAATCAAACAGCAAGCTTAGTATCTCTAAAGATATTAACGCTGTCCCAAAGCGGGACGTTTTCGCACCACTTTAGCATTTATCCAATCATGCGGCAGACCTGCCGGAATTTGAGCGGAAGAGATTTCAACTATTCTTTTAACTTAAATTAGGAGGTCTGCCATGCCCGGTGGATTCACATGTTTAGGCTCGTTATCGAGCAATTATGATGGTAAAGGCCGCACTTACGCGGTTCCATCTTCTCACGCTTCACTTATTGCCATTGGTGATGTAGTTACTGAAACCGGTACTGCTGATGCTTTAGGTAATGCACAAGTTGACGTTGCTACTGCATCGACAATCATCACGGGTGTAGTTGTAGGTATTAAGCCTGACTACTCCACCGAAGCATTAAGCGATATTAAGATTCCAGCCTCAACCGCTGGCACTGTTATCGTGAATAATGACCCTAACGCAGAATATGAAGTGGACGTTTCTAACGGCCCTCTCGTTCTTGCTGATGTTGGTCTTAACGCTAACTTGGTTGCAACTGCTGCAACCACATCTGGCGGCCTTACTACTTCCAACATGACTCTGAATGCAACTGGTGTAGCTACCACTGCAACCCTTCAATTCCGTATTGTTCGCCTTGTTACTGGTGCAGATGGTGTGCTCGGTAGCCGTGCTGTTGTGCGCGTGAACAAGTCAACTAACAACACTGGCGCAACGGGGATCTAATCATGACTGGAACTATTACTACTGGCAGTTTTCCACGATTACTGCTCGCTAAAAGCGTAAAAAACGTATTTGACACCACTCATAAGGCTTGGGATTCGTTTTACGACAAGATTTATGAAATGGATTCTTCAGACAAAGCGTATGAAGTAGCTGTTCAGAATCAATCGTTTGGTTTGGCTAAGCGCAAAGGCGAAGCTGACGACATCGTTATGGATAGCATCCGTCAAGCTTACGCTCCTAAGTATGTACACAACGCTTACGGCTTGGGTTTCACGGTAACTCGTGAAGCAATGGACGATAACCAATATGGATTGTTTAAGTCTGGCGCTAAAATGCTGGCTCGTTCATTCTCGGAAACCAAAGAAGTAGTTGGCCACGTATTGTTAAACACTGCGTTTAGCTCAACTTCTGCGATGACTGGTGGTGACGGTGTTGCATTGTGTTCAACTTCACACTTGAACCCAAATGGCACCACTTACTCAAACCGTATGGCTGTTGATGCTGACTTCTCTGAGGCTTCTTTGGAAGACTTATTGAAGCAAATCATGCGTTCAACCGATGATCGCGGCAAGGCTCACATGCTTAAAGCTGTTAAATTGATTGGTCACACTGACCAGCAATTTGAGTTTGAGCGCGTACTAATGTCTGCTAATCGTGTTGGCACTGCTAACAACGACATCAACGCCGTTAAGTCTATGCGCTCTGTTGCTCAAGGTTTCATTGTGACCCCATATTTGAGCACTAACAAGCGCGCATGGTTCCTTAAAACGGACTTTGATAACGGCTTGAAAGGCTACAATCGTACTCCTCTCGAATTTGACGAAGACAAGTCATTCCTCAATAAGAATATGCGCTTCAGTGGTTATGAGCGTTATTCTTTTGGTTATGACTCGCCTCTCGGCATTTTCGGTTCAAACGGTGCCTAAGGGCCATAGGGGGCCGAAAGGCTCCCTTCTTATTTGAGGGTTAGGTTATGGCTTTTTATGAAGTTACAGGTACTACAGGCGTTGACGCTCCAAGCATTGACACAAACCGTTCTGAGTTGGTTCAAGGCAATAAAACATTAGTTGCTGCTGATACTGGCAAAACGTTTGTTGTTAAGCGCGGCACGTCTATTTTCACCCTTCCGGCGACTGCTGTTGGTCTCGTTTACACATTCGCCTACATTGGTGATGACGCAGGCGGACAGATTCAAGTTTCACCTGTTGCTGCTGACGGTATTGCTGCTGTTGGTTCGGCTGTTGTGAATAAGGATTTGATTATTGCTACCGCAACGATCAAAAAGGGCGATTGGGTTACTATCTGCTCAGGTGTTGGCGCAACGGGTGTTACAGCTTGGTTTGTGTCTAATCATCGTGGTGTATTGACTAAAGAGGCGTAAGCCATGCAATTAATCAAAACCTATACACCTGCGGATGCAAACTTAACTGGCTTTGCGTCTAACGTTACTGGTGCAGCTTTTACGCTTACGGCTTCCGTTAGCGGTGATTCACTGGCTCACCAAGTATCTATTCGTAATGACTCAGCAACGGATCACAGCGGGAAAACAGTTACATTAGTTGGTACGGATCATTTAGGCCGCGCATTAACTGAAGTCGTAACTGGCCCCGCTGGATCTGCTACGGTTGAGTCGAGTGGATACTTCCTAACCTTAACAAGCGCAACGCCTTCGGCAACGATTGGCGCTGATACGTTTGACATAGGATGGGTAGATGAGTTTGTGACACCTGCAATTGCTTTGGATTGGCGCTCCGGCATCGGTTCTTTAGAGATTGTAATAACTGGCACGATCAATATAGATTTGGACTCGTCTAACAGCGATATTCAAAACTCTACTGATTCTGCCTCATGGATTGTAGATACCAGTACAAATGCGGGAGTAACTGCATCCAAATGGATTACGTTTAACGCAAACCCAAGATTTATTCGCGTTAAAGCAAATTCTTATTCATCTGGCGCTACAGTTAAGTTATTATATGCCCAGTCAAACGTCTGATTATAAAGTCGTTTGCCAGCTCAGCGGGTTTGTTTGCCTTCGCAGTCAATGCAAACGCCGCTGGGATGGTTTGCTTGTAAGAGCAGATTTTTGGGAGCCTCGTCAGCCTCAAGATTTTGTTAAAGTGCCGAAAGAGTCGCCCCCACCTAAAGACGTCACAGGCGAGCCGCCTACTCAAACCATAGATGTTCCACCTATCACGGTCGATCAGCTTATATGAGCACAGGCGTTTACAACAAAACCGTTAGCAATTTAATCGAAGATGCTTTGCGTAATGCGTCTATTTCTGGCATTCAGATTGCTGTTGATGAGTCTGACTTTGCTCAGGGCTTTAACGCATTCAACGATCTTCTAGCCGCATGGCAAGCTAAACAAATTCATATCTGGTCTGAAACAGAGGCAATATTGCCTTTGAATGCTGGCCAGCAAAAATACGTGTTCGGAACAGATCACGCATTCACCGATTACCAATACACCACAGCAGAAGCCGCGATTCTTGGCGCTACATCTTTGGATGTTGGCTCAACGTCTGGCGCTTTAGCGGGTGATTTCATTGGTATTGAATTATCAACGGGTGTTCGCCAATGGACTACCGTTTCCACCGTTACCGATAGCGACACATTCGCACTGACTGATGCATTAACTGCAGCAGTAGCCGAAGGCTCGAGCGTTTACGTATACCGCACTAAATGTGATATACCCGTTCGCCTAACGAGTGCGCGCTATTCTGATAGCCATACGGCTGACGAAGTATCTACTTATCAGATTAGCCGACAAGAATACTATGACCAAACCAGCAAAACCGCGCAGGGAGCCATTAATCAATGGTACTACTCTCGCCAGCTAACCTCCCCCTATTTGAACGTGTGGCCCACTGCTGGCAGTTGCGCTAACGTCCTGCGCTTTACCTTTATCAAGCCTCAATACGTGGCAGAAGACCAATCAGAGAACGTACAAGTACCGCCTGAGTGGTACAACGCTCTAAAATGGCAATTAGCCGCTGATCTTGGTGCTATTTACAACATAGACGCTAACAAGCAAATGCTGTTAGAGCAAAAGGCGCAGATTTATCTCAACGATGCAATTGGATCAGATACAGACTTTTCTAACATTCAATTTGTGTGCCGATAATGGCTAGAATTACGCTAAATATTGCAGCAGGTTTTAACCGTGATGAGTCGCTAGCTATTGCTGCGACTGATTGCGTGAACCTATATCCTCATCTTCCAAGTGGACAGACGACTACCCAAGGTAGCGCTATTGGTTGCGCGGGAATTGATGAGATTTGCTCTACTGCTGAGAATGCCTTTAATCGTGGCGGCATTGTATTTGGTGACAAGCCTTATCTTGTGTGTGGATCCAAGTTGTGGCGCATTGACTACACAACCGACTTGGCAGGCGTTCGCACTTATACTGCGGTAGATGTATCCGGCTCGGAAACAATCGAAGGTACGGCACGCGTGAGTATGGCTACCAATGGCGATCAGATTTGCATTGTCGCGCCCGATTACTCAAACCAGTTCAATGCATGGATTTATACCGTAGCGGGTGGGCTGGTGCAGATTAGTGATTTAGATTTTAATGGCCCAGTATTAGACGTTGATTTCGTTGATGGATATTTTGTATTCCCAAAAGCAAATTCTAACGTGTGGTTTATCTCTGATTTGCGCGATGGTCCAGCTTATAACGCACTAGATTTTACCAGCGCAGAGAGTGACCCCGATCCATTGGTTACACTAGCGCCATTGAACGGGCTTTTGTACGCGTTTGGTCAAAAGACGTTCGAGCCTTATCAAAACACCGGAAACACTGATTTCCCATTTGAAAGAATCAGTTCAGGTATTCAGCAAAAAGGCTGT
>JACCDT010580177.1_pt1 | contig 10856 bp, 6 predicted proteins | sample 7446291 | NCBI WGS metagenome assembly JACCDT01 (sample SAMN15323446, study PRJNA562643) | freshwater metagenome | isolation source: river surface water | place: USA:Blue River Watershed | collected 2017-08-17 | reverse complement strand
TCTATCGATATTTTCTCCGTCTTTAATTGGTATAATTAACATAATATAGACACCTCCTCTCGTTAAGGGTGCAAATGTAGAAAATAAATACGAATTAAAAACTATAAATTAAAAATTATTCTACAGCCGGCTTATAATTTTGTTTATCCAATATCATTTTAGATAAAATTTCCTTCATGATTTCCGAAGTACCACCGCCAATAGGTCCTAAACGACTATCTCTAAATAATCGTGCCAATGGGTATTCTTCCATATATCCATAACCTCCCAACATTTGCAAACAACTGTATATAGCTTCATCGGCTACTTTGGTAGATTTTAGTTTAGCCATGGTTGCCTCTTTAACAACATATTCGCCCTTATTTAAACGTGCCATGGCCGCATAATTGAATACTTTACAGTGTTCCACTTCGGTCGCGTGTTCTACTAAAGTATGACGTAACGCTTGAAATTTATTAATTGTAGTACCAAAAGCCTGGCGTTGTTCCATATACTCAATAGTATAGTCTATAGCATACTCGGCTCTGGCGTGCGCATTAATTGCCATAATCAAACGTTCTGATGCAAAATGCTGCATGATGTATGGAAATCCTTTATTAGCCTCCCCCATTAAATTGGAAATCGGAATTTCTACATTATCAAAGGCAATTTCAGCCGTATCCGATGCTCTCCATCCCAATTTATCTAATTTGGTGGCCGAAATCCCTGGCGTATCAGTATCAACTAAAAAAACGCTAATTCCTTTATTCCCTAGTCCAGGTTCTGTTTTAGCAGCTACAATATAATAGTCTGCATATACCCCATTTGTAATAAATGTTTTTGACCCATTAATAATGTATTTGTCGCCTGATTTAACAGCAGTGGTTCGCATTCCAGCTACATCACTTCCTCCAAAAGGTTCTGTAATACACAAGGCTCCAATTTTATCTCCATTAATACTTGCTGTTAAATAGTTTTGTTTGATGGATTCACTTCCTTCAGCATTCAAATGCGTCATGGCCAAATAAACGTGTGCCCACATCGCCGCTGCAAATCCAGAAGATTTTATTTTTTGAAGTTCTTCAAGAAAAATAACGGTATAGAACAAATCCAAGTTCATTCCTCCATATTGAGTAGGATAATTGATTCCGAAAAATCCCATCTCACCAAATTTTTTCCAAATAAAACGGTCAATTGTTCCTGACTTTTCCCATTGTTCAATGTAAGGCACAACTTCTTTTTGTAAAAAATCTCGAAAACTTGCTCTAAATAGTTGATGTTCTTCTGTGAAATACATTGAATTCATTAGTGAAAATTAAAATTGTAAGAATTAATTCTTTTTTTAGAAATCCAAATATAGTGCGATTATTTTTATTTTATCGTTAGGCATTCCCTTAATTTTTGTTAAATCCGCAGTTTCAACTATAGGGCCGTTCATACTTCTATAAATTACTATTTGTTTGGCTAATGAATATTTAAAGTAGGGAAACTGTGCCAATTCATTAATGGATGCATTGTTAATATCTAGTTTTTTAATTCCAGTTAGTGTTTTAATCTCGAAATGCTCTTGAAGATTCGCAACTACTTCTGCCGAAAGTCCCAAGATATCATTTACTTGTTCCATAGAAACAAAAGCGCCAAAACGTTCTTTAAAACTTAGTATTCGCTTTGCAGTAACCTCACCTATTCCGAATATTTTTTCTAAATCCTCCGAACCTGCCGTATTGATATCTTGAATGTTACTATTCTTCTTTTTAGAAAAAGTAACAAAAGTATCCGATGCTGAATTGGAATAGGATTTTCTTTTTTGATTCACCCAATCTGGAAATTTAAAATAGGAAACCATTGTTTTTAAAAGTGAATCCGATATTCCAGTTACTTTTTGAAATTCATCAGCTGAATTAACAAACTTGTTTTGTTTTCTATAGGCAAGTAAACGATCAATCTCTTGGACGGACATTCCTAATTTATAGCCTTTGTAATCCGAAATGTAATTGGGGTTAAAAGGATACAATCGTGAACCTGAAAACCTAGCTTGCTCTTTTAACGAATCAATTTCTGATTGAACACTCAACCATGTATCTTTTTTAGGATTATTCTTTATTGGCAAACTGAAATCAACAAAAAAATAAATCGTTTGTAAAACAACAATTAAAACTAGCAATACTAGCAATCCTGAGCGTTGTGATTTAGAAAATGAAAAATACGAGGAGAACCATTTGAATTTCATAGATTGGGGACATTTTAAAATTTGGGTAATTAAAAATAACTAAAAATTGAATATTACAAGAAAAAATAAAGACAGAATTCTAATGACAATCAATCCACTTTAATTTATAATTCATGTTTTATCACTTTATATCTAATTATTGTTTTTATTTTTTACAAAAAACTATACATTTGGAATCTAATAACTAAAACTTACATAACCATGTCAATTTGGAGAGTTAAACCTATTTCGGCTTTTGAAGCTGATATGAAAAAAAGTACTTTAAAGAGGGTTCTAGGAAAATGGAGCCTAACAGCTATTGGTGTTGGAGCCATTATCGGAGGTGGGATTTTCGTTCTTACAGGAACCGGAGCCTACTACCATGCAGGTCCAGCATTAGCAATATCGTTTATTATTGCAGGTATTGCCTGCGTTTTTGCCGCACTTTGTTATTCTGAATTTGCTTCAATTTTACCGGTTGAAGGATCTGCTTATGCTTATGCTTACGGAACTATTGGAGAAATTTTTGCCTGGATAATTGGATGGGGGCTTATTTTAGAATATGCCATGGGATCCATGACGGTCGCCGTTTCATGGTCTGGTTATTTCAATAAATTATTGTTGAAATTTGGAATTTCATTACCTGATTGGCTTACCACCGATCCGGCTAGTTATACTGGCGAGGGTTTTTCAATGAATCTTCCTGCATTTTTAATTGTATTATTGGTGATTTCAATATTGATTAAAGGAACACAAAATGCCGCTAAAGCGAACAATATGATTGTAATTTTGAAAGTTTCAGCTGTATTATTTGTAATCATAGCTGGAGCGTTTTTCATCAACTTTGACAACTGGTCTCCATTTATTCCAGAAGCTACTCAAATTGTTGAAAAAGAAACTACTCATAACGCGTATGGTTTAACCGGTATTGTTTCTGGAGCTGCTGCAATTTTCTTTGCTTATGTAGGTTTTGATGCTGTTTCTACTCAAGCCGGAGAGGCAATCAATCCTAAAAAAGATGTTCCATTTGCTATTATTGCCTCTTTATTAATTTGTACCACTTTATACATTTTAGTTTCTCTAGTATTAACTGGAATGATGAATTATCAAGATTTTAACCCACTAGGGAAATATCCAGATGCAATTAAAGCACCTGTAGCTTATGCGTTTGATATTGCTGGTCAGGGTTGGGCAGGTTTAATTATTACAATAGCAGCTACAGTTGGTTTAGTATCGGTATTAATGGTAATGATTATGGGACAATCTAGAATCTTCTTGGGAATGTCTAAAGACGGATTAATTCCACAAGTATTCTCAAGAGTAAATCCTATTTCTGGAACTCCAAAAACAAACCTAATGATACTAGGTGGTATTATTGCTGTAGTAGCCGCATTTACTCCTATCAATGAATTAGCTGACATGACAAGTTTCGGAACCTTATTTGCCTTTACAATGGTGTGTATTGCGGTTTGGATCTTGAGAGTTAAGCAACCGGAATTAGTACGAACATTTAAAGTTCCTGCTTTACCTGTAATTGCAGTTTGTGGTATTTTAATCAATACCTACTTAATGGTAAACTTAAGTGTAAAAGCACAATTGTTTTCTGGTGCTTGGTTATTGATCGGTATATTAGTTTATTTTGGATATAGCAAAAGCCGTTCAAAATTAAATAACGACAAAGCAGAATAAGACTTCCATATATTTAACTAAAAAGCTCTAGTAAACTAGAGCTTTTTTTTATGTTTATATATCAAATACCGAACTTCGTTTGGCACGAATCAGATCTTTCAGACGCATCCAAAAAGCTAATATTAAATACACTGCAAACCACAAACCGGCCGTGACAAAGGATAAATAAATAAAAAACAATCGCACGCTACTGGCTCGCATCCCTAAAGCGTCTGCTAATCTAGAGGAAACATGAAACCCATGTTTTTCAAAAAAAAATTTTAGCCGGTTCAACATCATTAATGAATTTGAATCCAAAATTACATAATTATTTCTGAGTTATTTATTCTTTATCAATTCAATTCCGATAGCACACGACAAGCATTTACTTTTATTGCAATATTCCTTTTTTAATTGCAACAAAGACTGGGTTTCAAATGCATTAGTTGTAGCAATACCAAAATAGTTGAATTTATCGATAGTCCCATTTTTTTCTGGGGATAAATGCTGTAACAAATCTACTAATTCTTGACTATTATCTTTCCCATGACTTTGAGCATACGTAAATCGTATAGGTACTATTGTATTTACAATTAACAAATCCATGAAAGGTTTGGAGAGTTGCTTATTTTTCTTTGGACTCAATTTATCAAATTGATAATGGTCCAACCAATAAGGCGATGCGGTAACTTGTAATAGTTGGTACATCGAGTCAAGAGAATTGGTTGCACAAATTTTGGAAAATAAATTACTGTGGGTATGCCATAATACAGCCAATTGAGATAGTCGAATCGTTGGAAAATTATCGGGGCGGTGTTTAAAGAATTGGACCGGAGCTAGAATAGGTTTAGTCAATTGGTATTTTTGAAGCAAATAGGTATAGCGAAATTTCAAATCAGTAAAATAGTGATCTTCTTTTTCAGTATCCAACAAACCTGCATTGCCAAAAAGTAAGGCTTCTATATTAGCCAAGGTGGATGCTTCTTTACGAATTATAGAAAAAGGGATCGAAGAAACGATAGCGAAAAATTGGTCTCCATTAGTATTCAAACCGAAATTTTGAGATAACATCCAGAAAAACACAGCTTCCCAATCTGAACTTGTTTGTGTGAGCCAATTTGAAATGGGTTTTGTTTTTTGCTCCAGACGCTCAACAAACAGTCGTTCTTGCCAATGTCTTAGTAGAAATTGATCCAAACCTGCCAATTGATTTTCGCAATATAACCAGGATTTTACAGATCGTAACACATTGTAATTTATCACTGTTTTGGGAGCAACATAATGCTTTAATTCCAATACAGGAATAATTGAATTATCACTACGGTAAATTGCAACATCATGTTCCCAAACTACATGCAAAATCACATTTTCATAGGCAGGGTCATTCTCATGATGATGTATATACCAATCGGAAGATTTTAAATGCATTTCTACATTTCCGGCCCATTTTTGATTATCGATTCGAATTTGAGCATTGAAAAAATCAGGTCCAGCTTGTTCTAAATACTGACCCACGTTTACGATAGTAATAGATTCTCCAGAAGTAGTTTTGAGATCTAAAGTGTTGAAATATTTAAATTTCCATAAATAATGTAAAAAATCTTCTTTCATTCAGGGGGCTTTTAAATGAAAATCTAAGATACAAAAAAAATCTACTTATCTCATTTTCAACCCAAAAGAAAATACAATCATTATTCAAAGAAATTCCAAGTCAATCCGAAACGGATGGTCATGTCCCTATAAGGATTGTTGGGAGCCGAATAAAAGGTATTGCCCGTCAAAGAAGAATTAAAATGTTCTACTTTAAAAAAGATACGCGTACGTTGGATTTTTGCATTTACAAAAAAGTCAAGATTCGGAAAATTACCAATTTGCTTGTCTCTTTGTACAAAAAATTCACCGATCACTGGATTGTAATCATTTGCATAATAGTTTGTGAAATAATTAAAAACGATACCCGTTTGTAAATACAATGCTTTTTTGAAGAAGAAATCTGTAAAATAAATCGAATTTCTAGTTACTATTTCAGGCACATTCAATACCGATTGATTTTGATCCACTTTTTGAAACAATACGGTATTATCCAAAGCAAATTTTCCAAACTGAAACTCTTTATTCATTTTTAAAGAAAGGTATTTAATAGTTCCAGCATATTGTAAAGGAGTTACGATTTGGGTTTGTGCCAATTTTTCCGCTTGAGTAGAAATATCATTAAAATACAAATGATCTTGAATGGTAGCGAGTTGCAAGGAAGCACTAATCCATGGTGTGATTGCATTAGCCGATAACGAATTGATTTTTTCGTTATTAAAATTATTGGACCAATTGTAAGCTACATAGCTACTTTGGTGAAGATTGTAGTTGTTGTTGGGTAATTTATTTGTGTTTTGATATTGAAAGGTAAATTGATTATCCTCATCCAAATCAAATTGCATTGTGGCATCTAAATTAGACAGCGATTGATTGGTAATTGATCTAGTATATAAAAACCTACCATTCCATTTTCCTTTTCGATATTCGTATTGGCCACCTGCTGAATTAATTGTCATAGAAAGCGCATTGGGAACCATTCGATTATCAAAAATAAGAATCTGATTATAATAATAATTCGATCTAAAGTCGTCTACAAAAAATTGAAATTTGCCTAAAAAAGTATTTTCATATTGCAAACCCACTTTGTTGTACATTTTATTGTAACGTGTTTGATCATTGATTTCAGTTGATCTAAATGAGTCGCCAAAACGATTAATAATATTGCCGTTAGCATTAGATGAAACTGTAAGTTGGTTGTATTCAAAAAACTTATTTTCGTAATTGAATTGATGTTTTAAATACAGATTATTAATGCCTTGTTTAGAGTTAATTCTAAAGCCATGATCGATAAAAAAACGTTTTCCCTTCAAAAAAGATTTAGCATCCGTAAGATATACTTCTAATCGTTGACGGTTTTTATAATCACTATTTTCGCTTTCAAAATCATCAATAGTAGTTATTCCACCATTTTCTTCATTAAGAATATCTTGTTGGGTAAAATGAAAGTCAAACCAATACCGTTTGGATTGAGTGCTATAACTTGTAGTAAAACGAAAATTACCGGTGCTTGCTAATTGATTGATATATTTTCCTTCAGAACGTAAACCTCTATACGCCAAAGAAAAATTGAGATTGGGTGAGGTATTAATGGCAATATAAGAATCGACTGACTGCCCTTTCAATTGAGTTGATTTAAAATACAACTCCGTCAAAGGCGTTGCTACAGAAGCATACCGAATCTGATTGGCTTCCAGAAAATTAAAATGTTTGGCTTTAAAACCAAATTCTGGATAAGGGTTAGCAGCAGTTAAACTGTATTGTAAGGTATTGTACGTTTGTCCATCATTTGCAAAAGGCAATAAGCCAAAAGTATCTCTTCGTAGATAATTATGACTGTACTCTTTTTTAATCGTTAAGGAAGTATCTATGTAGGTAGTATCTCTATCTAAAGTAATTATTCGATAAAGATCTAGGGTAGCTACTTTTTTGGGTTGACGCGATTTAGTAGTATCTGATGCACTTTGGTATTGGGTATTAAAATCTAGTCTCTTTGATTTGTTTTGTGAAAACAAAAAGGAAGTAATAAACAGCAATACAATACAACAAAACATTCTCATGAAACAATACTTTTAATTCTATAGAACGACAAAGGTAATTGATCTATGGGGATAAAAAAAACAGCAGTAAACATATGCTTACTGCTGTTTTGATAAATTAATCTAGATGATATTAATATCCTGCGTTTTGTCTCATCGCAGCATTACCATTTAATTCAGATTGTGGTATAGGAAAAGCAAGATTTGAATTTCCATATGCTCTAGCAGTCAACAATTGTGGATTTGTAGGAATACCATTTCCTGTTCTAACTAAATCATCGAATCTAAATCCTTCAAATGCTAATTCTCTTCTTCTTTCCAATAAAACAGTTGCTTTTGTTGCAACAGTATGTGCTGTAGCACCCCTTTGAGCAGCAATTCTATTAATTTGAGTCAAAGCACCTGCAGCATCACCAGTTTCTAACAATGCTTCTGCATAATTCAATACAATTTCTTCGTAACGAATTACTTTGGTGTTTGTAGCTAATTTAGTGTATTTACCCAAATTTCTTAAACCTCCTGAAGTACCGATCATAAAATCAGAATTTCTTACATCACCTGCATCAAAAATTCCTCTAAAATTATGATTAGGATTAAGAACAATATCACCATAGTTAGTGTTACCATAAATTTGATACAATCCGTTAATTCCGTTATTATCGTTTGACAATTGAACTAATTCAAAAACAGAATTCACTTGCTTTCCATCAGCTGCAAATGATGATACAAAACCAGATTGAGGAACAATTGTAGCAGTTCCTAATCCTAATGCAGTAGCAGCAGCATCTTTAGCTATAGACCAATCACCAAAATAAATTCCAACTCTAGACTTAATTGCATAAGCAGATTGTTTATTAATTTTAGTATAATCTAAAGTGGAACCAAATAATGGTAAAGCAGCATCTAAGTCAGCGTAAATAAATTGTTTTACTTCTGAAACTTTATTTCTAGCTGGTGCTAATTGATTCAAATCTCTATATGTTTTCACATATGGCACACCTAAAGCATCAAGTCCACCTTGACCTGAAACATGGTGCTGACCAAATAATTTTAACAAATCGAAATGAGCTAATGCTCGAGCTACTAAAGCTTGCGCTTTTAAATCATTAGCCGCAGCACCTGTAATAGAAGAGTTAATAATCAAATTAGCATTTGCAATTACTCTATAAATTTGCGTCCATGTATCTGTTGGATAGGCATGTGAAGCTGTAACAACAGTTTGGCTTATATTCAAAAAACGGCCTGAAGCTCCAGTTGAATAGGCATTGTCTGTTCTACACTCATTATATATGATCAAATCTCTTCCATAATAAGGAACAGCAACCATACGCTTGTACATACCATTAGCCAATAAGTTCAAATCTTGAACAGTACTTGGTGGATTTAAGGTAAAATCTCTACTCTGAACCAAACTAGGCTCTAAAGAATCTGAGGAACAAGATACTATCATTACTGACAAAGCAGTAATTGATAAAATTTTCGAAAATATTTTTTTCATAATTCTTAGAATTTAACATTAATTGAAAATACTACTGATTTCACTGGAGGAGATGTTAATCTTGTAAAACCATCAGCACGAACTTCAGGATCATATTTCAAGTCTTTATCTTTAACCCAAGTCATAAGATTTGTTCCTCTTAAAGAGAAAGACAAACCGTCTAAATTAAATTGTGATAAAATTGAAGATTTAAAGTTATAACCAATAGTTACATCTCTTAATCTCATATAATCTCCATCATGCAAAAATCTAGTTGAAGTGGAATGAGCAGTTGCATTTCCAGCTGTTTGAGTATACTCCAATTTAGGAACATTTGTAATATCTCCAGCTTTTTGCCATCTATTCAATAATGGTTCTGAACCATTATAGGTTAACAATGAAGTTCTTCCAGAGTTTTGTGTATAAGTAGCCCAATCTTCGTATATTTTATGTCCTCCAGCTACGTATAAAGTAGCATCTAAGTAAAAATTATTCAAGTCAACATGGGTATTGAAACCTCCTGAATATTTAGGTAAAGCACTATCACCTTGCCAAGTTTGAGCAGCAGCACTGTAATTAGTAGTTGTTGCACCATCAACACCATTAGTATACCATAAAGCATTACCGTTAGCAGGATCTACTCCAGCATACTTTCTCATGTACCACCCTGAAACTGGGTGTCCAACTTCAGTTCTAGTAGTACCACCAGTAATAGTAATTTGAGTACCATTAACAATTGGCATATCAGTAACTTCATTATTTACAGTAGAATAGTTACCTCCAATACTCCAATTGAAATTATCTGAGCGAATCACATCTAAATCCAATTCAAACTCCAAACCGCTGTTTCTTAATTTACCTAAATTTTGAGTTTGAGAAGTATGACCTGTTGTCAACGACATTGGCAAGCTCAATAATAAATCTTCTGATTTATTATCAAAATAAGCAACCGAACCAGTAATTCTATTATCAATTAATCCAAATTCAATTCCTGCATCTAACTTATTTTGGATTTCCCAAGTTAATCCAGTTGTACCAAATTGAGATGGAAACATTCCTCCTTGGTTATTATAACTTGATGTTCCAAGCAATGTTTGGTATTCGTTAAGACCAATTGCATTATTTCCAGTAGAACCATAAGAACCACGTAAACGCAATAAATCAACAAAAGATACATTCTTCATGAAACTTTCTTTATCAATATTCCAAGCGGCTCCAGCAGAGTAAAAATTACCCCATCTAGTAGCTTCACTGAAACGTGACGAACCTTCTCTTCTTATGGTTAAGTCTAATAAGAAACGATCTTGGAATTTGTAATTTGCAATTCCTAAATAACTTAAGTTAGACCAATCATCAAAACTTGAACTAGCATCTTTGTTAGCTGCAGCATTGGCAACATTAGTAAATCCTAATGGCAATACTTCTCCATAGGCGCTAATAAAATTTAATTTATTTTTTTGGAACTCTACCAACCCTTTGAAATCCAATTTATGATTTTCGCCTATTGCTAAACGGTAATCAATCGAATTTTGTGCTACATAGTTAAAATTTCTTGAAACTGATGCTGACGATGTACCTCCATAGGCAACACCATCACCATGAATAGCATCATTAAAGCCTTTATAAGAATTCATTGTGTAATCCAATGATATAGACCCATTATAAACTAAATCTTTTGAAATTTTATAAGAAACTGAATTGTTTGACATCAAACGAGTCAATTCATTTGCTCTAATATTATTGGCCGCTGTATACAATGAGTTGTGTAATCCTGTTGCTGGTAAGAAATAAGTACCATCAGCGTTATATGGAGAGTTCCATGGACTCATGAAATATCTTGTCAAGTTTGGATTCGAAAAGTAAGCTGCTTGTTCTAATACACCAGCTTGTTTTA
>JACCDT010491891.1_pt1 | contig 10857 bp, 5 predicted proteins | sample 7446291 | NCBI WGS metagenome assembly JACCDT01 (sample SAMN15323446, study PRJNA562643) | freshwater metagenome | isolation source: river surface water | place: USA:Blue River Watershed | collected 2017-08-17 | reverse complement strand
TTGAATTCAGCTCATTCCAATTGTAGGTTGGTTCAAACACATCATTTTGACCATCCCCATTTGGGGTAAATACTGTCGGTGTCACTAATATAGCATCACATTTATCCTCAATCTTCACACTATCTTTCAATTCGCAGCCGTCCGAATCCCGCAGCGTAAACTGGTAAAGTCCACTGCGATTAATTTGTAAATCCTTTGAATTCCATCCTGATAAAATACCAGGATTCGCCTGCCAAGAAACCTGAAGATCCGCTGGGGATGGATTAAGTCGTACTAAATAAGGCTGCATGGGTTTGTCATTACAAATAATGCCATCCGATTTTTTAACCGTCAAAGTATTCGTCGTAAAATTAACTTGCGTTTCTTTTTTAACAGAACAGCCGGTGGCATCCTCCTTTATTTCGAGCGTATATTTACCAGATGGATTAGGAACTTGAATAAATCGACTCGATTGCCCCGTACTCCAAGTATAAGTAAATGCAGCCACTGGAGGCACAGCACTAGGCCCTATCTGACCCTCTTGTTTACAGATAAAGGTATAGGAAGATGGCATTACAAAAGGTTCCAATAATTCTATCCGGTAGGCCGATGCATCCAGTAAGTAATTAGTTAAACATGAATTACTAATCGCAACGGTTACTACATAGTCCCCGGCTTGCTTAAATTCATAGCTCATTTCTGTGCCGGTATAAGAATAGAGCAAGGTACTTGACGGATTTGCAGGCACTAATAAACCGTCTGCATTGCGATTAGGATCTAAGGTACTCTGGTATATTTTCCAATCTAAGCGATCATTTTTAATGGGATCACATAAATCTTGGCTTACTTTAAATCGGTAAGTAGTTCCATCACAACTTTGTTGAATACTAGGTGTCGATGATGGTTTAGGGGTCAAAACAATGGATAAAGGAAGACCCAATCCACTCGTGGTTCCAGCCGATAAATTCAAACCATTTCGGACGAATGAGGCCCTCACGGTACGCGTTGAGTCTTTGAGAGAAATGTCTGGATTCACGATTTTACCTAAACTCGAACTCCCCTGAAAAGCAACATAGATGATCGAACCGCTCGAAGGATCGCCCTGCAGAGCCCCTATCTTACCCGGCCCAGACCACAAGAGACTTTTTGAATTCTGCATTTGAGTGGAGTCATTCGAAGCGATGGAATATTGCCAAATTTGCGACATACTACTCCCTTGCACCGAGGCATAGACTATGCGAGCATCAGCAGAAAATTCAACTCCATACGGACTGCCTGCTAATGGAATTCTATACCGAAAAGTGGACTTCCCTGTTGCCACATCAAAATCGTAAATGTCAATCTGATTCGAGGGTGGACTCACGTATGCAATAGCCAGCACCTTCCCATCCCGAGAAAAATGAGACGAGGCAGTTATGTTTGTGGCGGAAGAGGAGGCATTGGAAACGGTGGGAGCAGAAATTCCTGCTTTAGACACCTTAAATGTGCGAAGAACATTCGAGTTAATATCCTGCGTTTGTAACCAAAAATAATCCCCACCACCTACTGAAACAGCATAGCGATCCGCAGAAGGTGCCGGGCTCAAAAACTGATTCATTACCGAAACTCCACCTCTGCCCCCATTTAATTTTCGATCATAAATGCTATAATATAGTTGATTCTCTCCTGCTGCATTTTTGCTCATCGTAAAAATATAATACTCCGATTGACAGCCTTTGCAGGTAGTTTTAGGCAAGATAGCCACTCCCTGAATAAGCGAGGTATCCCCGTTCAAGCCCTGGGCCACTAAGGAATTATCCTTCGAATAAACCCGAGAGCCATTCGTGTAAAAGATCAAATCATTATTCTCATCCGTCATTTTTGCCACACCCGCTGGCGTTTGCATGGGGCCTCTTCTCGCAGTAGGCGTGGAAGAACCACCGGAGAATATAAGCGACGCATTAGCCCCAAAATTCCAACCATCCTCTCCCCCTGCCTTCGGCTGCTCACCGCAAATCTTGACCTCCATCTTTGCCTCTACAGAACACCCAGACCCTATATCAGTTACCATAACGGAATAACATCCAGCCTCGGTAACCCGAATGGTATCGGAGGTTTGGCCTTTAGGAAACCAAGAAACACCTATCGGAAATGCGGGCTTTGAAACCTTAGCAAAAGCATTCAACACGACCGGATCCCCTTTACAAATCATTAACGTGGTGTCATTCTGATCATTCCTTAAAATAAACTCAGGCAAAGCACCAATTTTCACATCCTGAGGCCCATATACCGTTGTCACTCCCCCCGATACTACTTGTAATGAGACTTTTTTAACTCCAGGATTGCAATACTGATATACCCCAGTTCTGGCAGTTGAAGTGGCTCCTGCCTCTCCAAAATCCCATAAATAAGTCGCTGTGGCTGGATAAACATCCTTGATTTCAAACACCGTTCCCGCCGGAGCATCGGTACAATTGTTACATTGAGTGATACAATTATTACGTACCTCAATCGTTCTAGGAACTTGAGCTAAGGCAGTAATCGACCAAAAAAGTAAAATCAGTGTACGCAACATCGGTTTTATTTGACACTACAAAATAAGACAATAAATTGGTTCTAGGGCCTATTAAATGTAAATTGCTGAGCTATGTGGAAGCAAATCAACCTTTTAATCGGTTTATTACTGTTCCTGAGTGCCCATCCGCTCTCAGCACAAGACCCACAACTATCTCAAAACTTTGCAAATCCCCTACTCCTTTCCCCTGCTTTCGCGGGTCTTCAGGATCAAAATAAAGTCTATTTTACCCACCGAAATCAGTGGCCGAACCAATCGGCTAATTACCAATATTCCGCTACAGGATTAGAGGTAAGTTTGGGAAAAATCAACAGCGGCATCGGAATACACGTAGCGACTGATAGACAATTTTCAAGTCTACAAACGAACAACCTAACGCTGCAGTATGCCTACCATGCGAATTTAAACGAAAAAACACTTTTGTCCATGGGAATGCAGGGATCCCTAGTTTTTCGCAGCCTAGATTACTCAAAACTCACCTATGGTGATCAGTTAAATCGCTTTATCATAAACGGTAGTTTAGCCAGCACAACCGATCCTCTGGCGAGTCAATATGTAAATGCTATACACTATGGAGATTTAGCCGCAGGTCTACTGTTAAACCACAGTAATTATTGGGTAGGCGCATCTGTCCATCATATAAACCGGCCTAATCAGTCGCTCATCCGTTCAAGCGATCAGTTAATTGCCCCTAAATATGCCTTAATGGGTGGAATTAGTATTCCTCTATCAGAAGGCAAAAGCCTACGACCGGCACTCTACTTAAAAAACCAAGGCGCTTTTAGTCAATTGGATTGGGGGACATCGCTACAATTAGACCCCCTCGTTATTGGCTTATGGTATAGAGGTCTACCTGTAAGTAAAAATTCGGCTGAATCTTCCTCTCGGCGAGAATCGCTCATCGGTTTAGTCGGAATTCAGAACAACAGGTTCTCGTTTGGCTATTCCTATGATTTTACGGTTTCAGGCTTAGGAGTGGGCTCTGGAGGGGCCCATGAATTGAGTTTTTCTTATACTTTAAACTGGGATTTTGGCCAAAGAAAATCCTACCAACGTTACCGGCACAGCTTTGCTTGTCCGAAGTTTTAGTTACAAAAAAGGGAGCTATAGCTCCCTTTTTTGTAACAGTGGACAGTGGTCGGTGGACGGTCGTCAGTCAGTCCGGAGGGAATGAGTCCGGAGGGAAGAAGTTTAGATTGGAGAGAGGAGAGTAGAGAGTGTAGAGTAGAGAGAGGAGAGTAGAGAGCATAAAGAATAAAGATTGAATCCCCTGCGGGGATGCATTCAGAAATGTTTACTAATGTCTACACAAAAAAAGGGAGCTATAGCTCCCTTTTAAAATTATTTTCAGTTAGACACTGAAATGAAATTTCAAATCATAGAAAATATGCCGTAGGCCATTTTCTGATTTGAAAGCTTATTTTAGTGTTCTTTTCACTTCTTTCATTTCATAGCACTCTAGCATATCGCCTACTTCTAAATCATTGAAGTTTTTAACAGATAGACCGCACTCGTAGCCAAATTTCACTTCCGCTACATCATCTTTGAAACGCTTCAGAGCAGATATTTCTCCATCGTGTACCACGACGAAATCACGAATAACCCGAATCTTATGTGAACGCTTCACCGTACCGTCTAATACGTAGCAACCAGCCACTGTACCGATTTTGGTAATCTTAAACACGTCACGGATTTCGATGTTTGAGGTAATAACCTCTTCGAATGAAGGAGCTAATAGACCTTCCATCGCCGCTTTAATTTCATCGATTGCCTGGTAGATGATCGAATAATTACGGATTTCGATTTGTTCTGTATCTGCTAAACGACGAGCGTTTTGAGATGGACGAACCTGGAATGCAATAATCACGGCATCTGAAGTAGACGCTAAAGCCACATCGGATTCAGACACTTGCCCTACCCCTTTGTGAATGATACGCACCTGAACTTCCTCCGTTGATAACTTCATCAAGGAATCCGAAAGGGCTTCCACTGAACCATCCACGTCACCTTTAACGATCACGTTTAATTCACGGAAGGTTCCTATAGCCTTACGGCGACCGATCTCCTCTAGGGTAATGTGCTTACGGGTACGCAAGGTTTGTTCGCGAAGAATCTGCTCACGTTTGTTTGCAATTTCACGCGCCTCCCGCTCGTTCTCTAAACAAAGTAACTTATCACCCGCTTGAGGTGCACCGTTAAGTCCTAATACTTGAACCGGTGTAGATGGACCTGCTTTTTTGATTTTATTACCATGGTGGTCAAACATCGCTTTCACACGACCGTAGTTGTCACCCGCTAACATCATGTCACCTACATTTAATGTACCTGCTTGAACAAGCAAGGTGGTTACGTAACCACGGCCTTTATCTAACTCGGCTTCGATAACAGAACCTACGGCTTTCTTATTCGGATTAGCCGTCAATTCAAGCATCTCAGCTTCTAATAATACTTTTTCTAATAAATCATCGATACCTTGACCAGACTTAGACGAGATTTCTTGGCATTGGTATTTACCACCCCAATCCTCTACTAACATGTTCATGGCCGCTAATTCTTCGCGAACTTTGTCTGTATTAGCACCGTCCTTATCGATCTTCGAGAAGGCAAAAACGATCGGAACACCAGCCACCATCGAGTGGTTGATCGCTTCCTTCGTTTGAGGCATGACAGAATCGTCCGCAGCAATTACGATAATAACGATATCGGTTACTTTCGCACCACGGGCACGCATCGCCGTAAAGGCTTCGTGACCAGGCGTATCTAAGAAGGTAACTTTTTTACCTGATTTAGTCTCTACTGAGTAAGCACCGATGTGCTGGGTGATACCACCTGCTTCGCCTGCGGCAACTTTGGCACGACGAATATAATCCAATAAGGACGTTTTACCGTGATCGACGTGACCCATGATCGTAACGATAGGTGCACGAGGCAATAAATCTTCTGGAGAATCCTCCACTTCCACTTCTGCAACGTCGATTTCCTCTTCTGCAGAAACGAAGCTCACTTCGAAAGCAAATTCATCTGCGATAACCGTGATGGCTTCCGCATCCAAACGCTGGTTTATCGACACAAACATACCTAGGCTCATACAAGTCGAGATAACCTCGTTCACTGATACGTCCATTAAAGAAGCTAAATCAGACGCCGAAATAAATTCCGTCACCTTCAATACTTTTGCCTCTTCATCTTCGGCCATCATTCGAGCCTCTTCTGCCTCTGCACGACCTTTACGCTTCTCACGACGCTTATCAGCTCCGAAACTTTGCTTATTAGTCGCACCCTGCAAGCGAGCCATCGTGGCTTTGATTTGCTCTTGGATGTCTTTATCTGATAATTCTCCCTTAGGTGCTGGTTTAGCCCCTGGCGCTGGTTTCTTGTTGAAATCTTTCTTATCACCCGGACGTGCTCCACCTGTTCCAGGAACGGATGGTGCTGGCTTTTTCTCTTCCTTGATGATACGCTTACGCTTGTGTTTCGCGTTATTTCCACGATCACCGGCTGCAGGCAAATCAATTTTACCTAAAACGGTCAATCCTTTTAAGGTTTCACCACGTGCTTCAATTAACTGAAAATCTTCCACTACCTCGTCAGCCGCTGGCGTTGGTTCTGCAGGCGCAGGAGCCGGTGCAGGCTTTTCAGCTACTGGCTCAGGCTTCGGTGCCGGAGCTGGTGCGGGAGTCGGTTCAGGTGCCTTTTCTGCCTTAGGAGCAACTGGATTACCTTTTTTATCCAATTCGATTTTTCCCAAAATCTTCAATCCCACCTGCTTCTCTTCAGCTGGAGCCTCTGCTACAGGAGCTGGTGCTTCTGGAGTTTTAGGGGCTTCCGCTACTGGAGATGACTTTTCCACCACTGGCTCTGGAGCGGGTGCTGGCGTAGGTGCAGGTGCCGCAACAACAGCTACCGGTTCAGGTGCTGGCGCTGGCTTAGGAGCCTCCACAGAGGATTCCAAAATATGGTTTGCACCATATTCCTTCGCTAACAAAGTCAACTGCTCAAAGTTCAGTTTGGCGTTGGGGTTATTGTCAATTTTGTGACCTTTCGCAGAAAGAAACTGAAGGATCGTAGACGTTCCCACGTTTATTTGCTTTGCTACAAGGCTCAACCGCATTGTTTTTTCTTCTGCCATAAAAAATTACAAAAAACTAAATTCTTTTTATTTACTATAAATTACTCAAACTCAGAACGCAATACCGCTAAAATCTCATCGATCGTACCTTCCTCTAATTCCGTTCTACGCTCTAACTCTTCTTTAGATAAGGCCAAAACTTGTTTCGCTGTATCTAAACCGATTTTATGAAGCTCATCTAAAATCCAAGCCTCAATCTCGTTAGAGAATTCTGTCAATTCCACATCCTCATCATCTAACTCATCCTTCGGTACATCACGGAATACATCGATTTCGTAACCTACTAGTTTACCGGCTAATTTGATGTTTTGGCCTCCACGACCAATCGCCATAGAAACTTGATCTGAATTTAAATAAACCGAAATACGGCGACGCTCTTTGTCAATCGCCATCGAATTTAATTTCGCTGGGCTTAACGTACGCGCCACTAGTAATTCTAAATTATCCGTGAAGTTAATCACGTCAATATTTTCGTTTTGTAATTCACGAACAATACCATGAATACGAGAACCTTTCATACCTACGCAAGCTCCTACTGGATCGATCCGGTCATCGAATGACTCAACCGCCACTTTTGCACGCTCGCCTGGTTCACGAACGATCTTGCGAATCGTAATCGTACCATCGTAGATTTCAGGAATTTCTTGCTCGAATAAACGCTCAAGGAATACGGGAGAAACACGGGATAAAATGATACGAGGTGTACCATTTGCCATTTCTACTTTGTGAATGATGGCCTTGATAGTCTCCCCTTTTTTGAAGCGATCCTTTGAAATCATCTCCGTCTTAGGCAACACTAATTCGTTATCCTCGCTATCTAATAAGATCAATTCGCGACCTAAGATTTGGTATACCTCTGAAGTCACTAATTCACCTACTAAATCTTTGTATTTTTCGTACAAACCTTCTTTTTCAATATCCTTGATCTTTTGAATCAATGTTTGACGAGCGGTTTGAACTACACGACGACCGAAATCCTCTAATTTAACTAGCTCAGCTACCTCTTCACCGATTTCGAAATCGGGCTCGATTAACTTTGCTTCGCTCAAAGGTATTTTGTCGAAATCCCAAATATCCTCTGAATTATCATCTACGATCTCGCGGCTACGCCACATCTCTAAGTCGCCGCTTTCGGCATTGATAATAACATTAAAATTTTCGTCTGCCCCGAATTTCTTGCGAATCATCGTACGAAAAACCTCTTCCAAAACCGCGATCATCGTCGGCTTGTCAATGTTTTTCTCCCGAGCAAAGTCTGAAAATGACGAAATTAATTCAACACTGTTCATTGCTATCTCTTCTTTGTTTATTGAAATGACACTTGTACTTTTATTTTATCTACCTCTGCTAACGGAAACCAAGTGGCCTCTTTCGCAACGATTTTTCTATGTTTCACGGTCTTCTCTGTTAAGATCTCCACCGCTTCGTCTGTATAAGAAACCAAGGTCCCCTCTACATTTTCTGCGTCTTTATTTTTCATCCAAACCTTCACCTTACGGCCTAAATTCTTTTGAAATTGCCAGCCTTGACTTAAAGGAAAGTCTAAACCCGGCGAAGACACTTCTAAATTATACGCATCTTCGATCAGCACGCCCTCTTCAATGAAGTGAGCTAATTTGCGGCTCATTAAAGCGCATTCATCAATGGTAACTCCCTCTAATGTATCCACTAGAATCGTAATTAAGGTTCTTTTAGCCCCTTGAGAAACAGAAAAATCAACCAGCATCAAAGGCCCTTCACCTATGTAAGCTACGGTCCATTCTTTCAGTTTACTCGTTAAATCCATCTTTATGTAGGCCTATTAAAACAAAAAGAGGGATCAAAACCCCTCTTCTTTTCCTTAAATTCTCCACAAAGATACGCATAATTTTAGAAAATCAAAGTAATTGATGCATTATAGCGTCTTTACCTCAAAACAGATTGCGATTTTTTTCGTTATTTGCGTTTCATATTATTCCTAAATGAAATTAGCGTCACTCCTACTTTTGATCACCTTAAATACCCTGGGAGGTGACCGATTCCCTGCTCCTCCTTATTCGCCTAATCGATTGTTCTATATACAGCGAAGTACAAATGCGAATGTCGTGGTCTATGATGCGAATTTGATCGCAGGAAAGTTAAACGCAAAAGATCCGGTTTATACTTATTGGTATCGCTATGGGGAGAAGGGCCAAAAAGAGGAACTAACCACTATCCAGCGCACATTGGCTTATGGTTTATACACGACGCTGGTTCCTGGGGTCCCTAATACTTATGAAGGTCATTTTTTGGCCTACCGTAAACGCAAATTTATGGTAAAACAAGATCCAAGTGGTGATCCTATTGCACTATTCCCCATCAACGGAAAGATGCAAATTCTGAAGCGCGTCTTCGTCAGTGTAGACGAATCCAAATTTGTGACGACGGTTAATTACATTGAACTTTTTGGCAAAGATCCGGTGACAGGGAAGGATGTTTATGAGAAGTTCAAGCCATAAAATAGAGTAGAGATAAGAGAGTAAAGAGTAGAGATAAAAATATATCCGACTTCCCTCTACTCTATAACCTCTAATCTATACTCTCTGCTCTATTATCTACAGATTTCCTGAAAGGGAAATCTGCACATTCCTCGGTTGCCCGCTATACCCCGTAATCTCCGTAATTTCTTGATTCAGCGCATTTTTCAACAAGGCGGAAATCTTCCATTTGGAATTAAATTGGTAATGAACCGAAACATCTGTCCACAAATAGGCTGACATCGGATTCGCCTTCACGGAGTAGGATGACTCGTCATAGAAGTAATCCGTTCTTTGGCCTACGTATTGATTGGATAATCCGACGGTCCATTTAGTCGTCAATTTTGCTTGCAAATAAAGGTTCCAAGCATTCGAAGGACGGCGAATCAATGAGGAATAGGTGGAATCGCGATCGATCATCTCCCCTTTCAAATACGTATAATTGAAATCAGCTTGAAATTTTGCTGTTTGATAAGCAAGCTCAAACTCGAATCCGCGGGTTTTCTGTCTTGAAATATTTTGGTATTTGCCAAAGGGTCCAACATCAATCGACTGAAAAACAATTCCCTCATTGACCAGATTTTCAAAGGCTACCGCACGAATTCTCCACGATTTCAACTTCTTCTCAGCCCCGAATTCTATTGTTTTACCTTGCTCCGGCAGCAAATCTAGATTACCGTAAGGTGAGGCTAATTGATAAATCGAAGGCGTCTTAAAACTCGTATAATAATTCCCAAAGAGCTTCGCAGTCTGCGAAATAGCCCAGTAGGGATTCAGATTATACGTAAAGTAATTCCCAAAATTCGATTGCACATTCCAGCGCGTCCCCACCTCATAACCGAATTTAGACCAGCTCTGTTGGAACGTGGCATATGTCCCCATAATCTGTTGGGTTTTCTGATTCTCCGTTAAATCAGGGGAGGAATAAGGACCATATTCACTGATGAAGAGATCGCTTTGCTCCGTTTTTTGGCGTCTATATTCTGAACCAATCAATAAAGTCGCATTCTCTTTCACTGGAATTTTTACGAAAGACTCCACTCCTTGGTTCAAACCCACATAATTGGAAAGGCTGAATTTATAGAAAGCGTTTGCCGCTACGTCTGTCGAATCGTTCTTAAATTCTCGGTGAATCAAATCCTGAAAAGCACGCATCGTAAATTTACCTACTTGGTACTGAGTCCTAAAAGAGTGACTTGTCGCTTTAGAAGCGAAATCACGATCATCCACAAAAGGCCCATTATCTAAATTCCCTTGATATAGTTGCGATGAATAAGAGAAATCGAAATTCCCATTCTTTCCCATATCGCGGCCCCATTTCAAACCCCAGCTTTGCTGCCTAAAACCATCGGCCTCCGCTTTTCCCTGGGCAACTTTAGCAGAAGAAAAACCATCGGTCGCAAAGTTTTGGGCCTGTATTTGAAGCTGATTATTCCCCTGCCTAGTCGACCACGAAATCTGCTCTTGGTGCGTCCCAAGACCTCCGCCTTGCAATACAAAACTTAATCCTTTCGTATTCTTCTTCGTCACTAAATTGATAACAGCCGCCATCGCATCTGATCCATACAAGGTTGATTGTCCTCCTTTTAGAATTTCAATTCGTTCTATATTGGCCAAATTAATCAAGTTCCAATCCATCACCGATGAAATATGCGATGGATCATTCAATGGAAATCCGTCCATTAACAATAACACATGAC
>JACCDT010635225.1_pt1 | contig 10859 bp, 9 predicted proteins | sample 7446291 | NCBI WGS metagenome assembly JACCDT01 (sample SAMN15323446, study PRJNA562643) | freshwater metagenome | isolation source: river surface water | place: USA:Blue River Watershed | collected 2017-08-17 | reverse complement strand
GCTTAAGCTGTTAATCCCTTGAATTTTTCGACACTCTCAGGCACTTTACAATGAGGCTTCGAATTCAATGACCATTGGAAAGACTGAGCGATGAGCATCAAAAGCGACAAATGGATCCGCCGCATGGCCGATGAGCACGGCATGATCGAGCCCTTTGAGCCTGGACAAGTTCGAAAAAACGCCGCTGGCGAAAAAATTGTGAGTTATGGCACCTCCAGCTATGGCTACGACATTCGATGCGCCCCTGAGTTCAAGGTGTTTACCAATATTTACAGCACCGTGGTCGACCCTAAAAACTTCGAAGAAAAGAGCTTTGTCGACATCCATTCCGATGTTTGTGTGATTCCCCCCAATAGCTTTGCTTTGGCGCGCACCATGGAATATTTCCGGATTCCCCGCAATGTCCTCACCATTTGTCTGGGCAAAAGCACCTATGCACGCTGCGGCATCATTGTCAACGTCACCCCCTTTGAACCCGAATGGGAGGGCTACGTCACCCTTGAATTCAGCAATACCACCCCCCTGCCAGCCAAGATCTACGCTGGGGAGGGCTGTGCCCAAGTCTTGTTCTTTGAAAGCGACGAGGTTTGCGAGACCAGCTACAAGGATCGGGGCGGAAAATACCAAGGTCAAGTGGGTGTGACCTTGCCCAAGACTTAAAGTGCGACAATAGCGGGTTAATGACCGCCTCTTTTTCAACTCTAGCGCTGGCTGAACCGCTGGCACGAGCCGTAGCCGAAATGGGCTACGAATCCATGACCCCCATTCAAGCCCAGGCCATTCCTGTGGTTTTGACGGGCAAAGACGTCATGGGTGCTGCGCAAACAGGAACTGGCAAAACGGCCGCTTTTTCTCTGCCCTTGCTGCAGCGTTTGCTCAAGCACGAAAATACCTCCACCTCCCCAGCACGTCACCCCGTTCGGGCTTTGGTCCTGTTGCCCACCCGCGAATTGGCCGACCAAGTGGCGCAGCAAATCAAGTTGTACGCCAAGTACACCCAAATGCGCAGTGCGGTGGTGTTTGGCGGCATGGACATGAAGCCCCAAACCCTCGAGCTCAAAAAAGGCGTCGAAATTCTGGTGGCCACCCCAGGGCGCTTGCTCGATCACATTGAAGCCAAAAACGCCGTGCTCAATCAAGTTGAGTATGTGGTGCTCGATGAAGCCGACCGCATGCTCGACATCGGCTTTTTGCCCGACTTGCAACGCATCCTGAGTTTCTTGCCCAAGCAGCGCACCACGCTGTTGTTCTCGGCCACGTTCTCCCCCGAAATCAAGCGCCTGGCGGGCAGCTACTTGCAAGATCCCATCACCATTGAGGTGGCTCGTCCCAACCAAACGGCCTCTACCGTTGAGCAACGTTTTTATGCGGCCCAAGACGACGACAAGCGCCGCGTGGTCAAGGCTGTGCTCAATCAGCGCTGCATCAAGCAAGCTTTCATCTTTGTGAACAGCAAACTCGGTTGTGGTCGTTTGGCTCGGTCTTTGGAGCGCGAAGGTCTTAAAACTGCTGCCCTGCATGGCGATAAATCACAAGACGAACGCTTGAAAGCGCTTGAAGCTTTCAAACAAGGCGAGGTCGATTTGTTGGTGTGTACCGATGTCGCCGCTCGTGGCCTTGACATCAAAGATGTGCCCGCCGTGTTCAACTTTGATGTGCCTTTCAATGCCGAAGATTATGTGCACCGTATTGGCCGTACAGGCCGTGCAGGTGCCTCTGGTTTGGCTGTCACGCTGGTTTCGCCGTCTGACATGCGCTTGGTGTCCGACATCGAAAAGCTCATCAAAACCAAATTGGAAGTTGAAAACTATCCCTTGGAAGACGATCGGTCACGGGGCAATGACGGACGCCGAGATGACAGGCGGGAAGATCGGCGTGAAGACCGTCGTCCTGAACGTGGCTTTGAAAGACAACGCGATACCGACGATTCGCGCGTCCGCCGCAGCAGTTTCAGACCCGCTCAGGTTTCCAGAGATCCCTTCTTTGAAAAGCCCTACGAAGCGCCTACGGCTGAGCAAGCCAGCGCCGCTTCCTGGGAGGCCAGCGCCAAAACAGTGGCTAGCCGCCCCGGTTTGTCCGCCAACATCAAGCCCAAGCGAAAAGTGGCGGCATTGTTCAAAGCGGGCGAATAAAGCCCCAAAAGCTGATCAAGGCGCGACAGCATTTCCCTGTCAAAATAGGGATTATGAAATTCCAATCTCCTGCCGCGCTGGCATTGTTTTCTTTTTTCTCGAGTTTGGCTTCGGCGCAATCCGCTGAGCCCAATCTGCCTGTGCAAGACATGGGCCGCGTTGAAATCAAAAGCAACCGCGACAACCTCACCGAAGAGCGCAGACAATCCACGGCTGCCAAAATTGTGATTGTCCGTGAAGAGTTGGACAAGCAGGGCGACAGCACCTTGGGCGAAGTGCTCAAGCGCTTGCCCGGCGTAACCGTACAGGGCGCACCGGGGCGCGGCGGTGGCATTCGCATGCGCGGATTGGGTGGTGGCTACACCCAAATATTGCTAGATGGCCAACGCGTACCGCCCGGGTTTTCAATTGAATCCCTCACCCCAGAGATGGTTGAGAAGGTCGAAATCATGCGGGCCCCGACTGCCGAAACGGGTGCGCGGGCCATTGCTGGAACCATCAACATCATTTTGCGAGAAGGCCAGAAAACCAATCCCGATGATTTGCGGCTCGGAACATCTTTTGAAAATGGTCATCGCTCTGAGAGTGTGAACTGGATTCACAACATCAAGTCGGAGCCTTTGAATGGCAATTTGACGGTCTCCGCCATGAACTCTTGGCGACCTGATGACGCCTTCACCGAAACCGATTCTGAGGTGGAAGCCATGGGTCGGCTACCTGCTGTGTCCTCGCAGCGCGAACGTCAGAATGTCAGTTTGGGGCACCGTCAAGGCCTGAACGCCAACGCGCGGCTCATGTGGCGAGGCCAAGAAGGCAAGACCTTGGTGTTGATGCCCTTTATGGTCTATTCAGAGTTCAGCAGCGTGGGCAACACCGATCTGTCAGAGAAGCTGTCTTTGAACGGCATACCTCAACCATATGCCACTGACAGCGCCAAGACCAGCAACAACACCCGCTTTGCCATGACAAGGCTGAATGGCCAATGGAATCAAAGGTTTTCAGCTGACAGTCGATTTGAGTTGAGGTTTGGCTTAGGTGAGTCCAATTACACCAGCCGCTTCAACCAAGTGGCCCAGGGTGGCACAGGTTTGCTCAATACCATGCAAGAGTCGCAAAATTTCAAAGACCTGTCTCAATCTTGGAACGCCAAATTAACCCAAGTTTTGCGCAATGGACATCAGTGGGTCAGTGGCGTTGAATTGGAAGGTGTGCGCCGAGCAGAAGAGGCTGTTGCCGAAGTGTCTGATGATGTTGGCAACTTGAGGGCACGAACACAGCGCTGGGCCGTCTATACCCAAGACGAGTGGACGGTCAATCCCAAGTGGCGTGCACATGCTGGTATTCGCTATGAAAGTATTCTCACAGAAGGCATTACGTCAGAGGGCGAGAAGCGCAATCAAAGTGGTGTTCTAACCCCGCTGATGCACGCAGTTTGGAAGCCGCTGCCAAACAGCCGTGATCAGGTCAGGATGAGCCTGACGCGCAGCTACAAAACGCCCACCTTGTTCAATTTGGTGGCGCGCACAGCACTCTCCCGTGAAGCCAACAGTCCTACTCGCCCTGATCGAATTGGCAACCCTGGCTTAAAGCCTGAATTGGCCACCGGCGTTGACATTGCTGTTGAACGTTATTTGTCTGAGGGTGGTGTGCTGAGTGCCAATTTGTTTCGCCGAAACATCAGCGATTTGATTCGCTATGTCACCAGCGAGCGCTACGACACTCTTTGGGCGCCGGGCCAAAGACGCTTTGTTTCAAGCCCGCAAAATGTGGGTGATGCCATTACCCAGGGCTTGGAGTTGGAGGCTAAATTCAGATTGAACCAAGTGTGGGCTTCAGCACCTGCTGTGGATGTGCGCAGCAATCTGAGCTTTTTCGGCTCGCGTGTGCTGGATGTGATGGGCCCCAACAACCGCTTGGATCAGCAGCCTAGCATGACAGCCAACTTGGGTGCCGATTACCGCATCCGTGCTTTTCCTCTGACCTTGGGTGGCAACATCAACATCAATCCTGATTACACCACCCGACGCACCGAGCAACAGTGGGTCTATCAAGGGTCTAAGCGTGTGGTGGACGTTTATGGATTGTGGCGTTACTCACCCACTACCTCTTTGCGCATGACTATCAGCAACCTCACGCCACGAGATTACCTCACAGGCACCAGTTTTATTGGCAGTGGATTTTCAGAAACAGCCAACACCCAAACGCGCAATTGGCAAAATATTCAATTGCGTCTAGAAATGAAAATTTAAGAAGGAATGGTCATGAGTGCAAAAAGAGCCGCTTGGTACGACAGCATGTACAACAACCGCGCCTTGGTGCCCGATCATGCCCAACACTTTGCCTTGTGGGCTGAACGCTCAGCTCAAGCGCGCGCCTCCCACAAGTGTCTCCTCAACATCGCCTATGGCGAGGGGCCTAATGAAAGCTTGGACATTTTTCCTGCCAGCCGGCCCAACGCGCCTGTGGTCGTGTTCATCCACGGTGGTTATTGGCGAAGCCTCGACAAAGCAGACCACTCTTTTGTTGCGCCGCCTTTGCACGACATGGGCGCTTGTGTGGTGGTGGTCAATTACGCACTGTGCCCAGGCACGCCGCAAGCACCTGTCACCATCCCCGATATTGCGCTGCAAATGGTCAAGGCCATGGCCTGGACATGGCACCACATCGCCGAGTATGGCGGCAACCCCCAAAACGTGACGGTTGCAGGACATTCAGCGGGCGGGCACCTGGCCGCCATGTTGTTGGCTTGTGATTGGCAGCGTGTCGATTCCCAAATTCCTGCGTATTGGATTCAAAAGGCATTGTCAATTTCTGGTTTGTACGACCTCACACCTTTGCGCAAAACACCTTTCCTGCAAGACTCCTTGAAACTCACCGCCAAGCACGCTCAGATGGCCAGCCCAGCGCTTTGGCCCAAGCCCAAGAAGGGCGTGTTGTACACGGTGGCAGGTGCCGAGGAAAGCCCAGAATTTTTGCGACACAACCGCCTGATTCACCAAACCTGGGGGCCTCGCACGGTGCCCGTCTGCGAAGATTTGGCTGGACTCAATCACTTCAGCATCGTGATGGACCTTGCAAAAAAAGGCACTCGATTGAGTGCCTTGATGAAAGCCTTGTTAGACCTTTGATCTTCTGCGATGCCATACCGACCAAAGGGGTGGCAGCAGCAAGCAGAGAGCCACCACGCTCAGCAGCGTCAAAGACATGGGCCGATCCCAGAATACGCGCCAGTGACCTTCGCCAATGGACAAGGCGTTGCGCATTTGTGCTTCTGCCAATGGCCCGAGGATCATGCCCACAATGACCGGTGCAACTGGAAAATCGTACCGGCGCATGAGCGTACCAAGTAAGCCAAAGCCGTACATGATGAACAAGTCAAAGCTGCTTTGACGCATGCCATAAACACCAACCGTTGCAAAAATCAAAATGCCTGCATACAGCTGTGGCTTTGGAATTTTCAATAACTTGACCCACAAGCCCACCAGGGGCAAATTCAAGACCAACAACATCACATTGCCAATATAGAGCGAAGCAATCAAAGCCCACACCAAAGTGGACGAGTTTTGAAACAACTGAGGGCCCGCTTGAATGCCGTAGTTTTGCAGGGCCGACAACAAAATGGCTGCAGTCACTGACGTTGGAATGCCCAGCGTCAACAAGGGCACCAAGGTGGCCGTCACCGCAGCGTTGTTGGCCGCTTCTGGGCCCGCCACGCCTTCAATGGCACCTGTGGTGCCAAACTCTTCTTTGTGATTGGAGAGTTTTTTCTCGGTGGCATAACTTAAAAAAGTAGGAATTTCGGAGCCGCCTGCAGGAATGGTGCCAAATGGAAAGCCGATGGCTGTGCCTCGCAGCCAAGCGGGCCAAGACCTGCGCCACTCCAAGGGCGTCATTTGGGCCTTGGTGAGGCGGTTCATGTCGGCGCTGCTTTTGCCTTCGTAAAGCGCGTTGTACATCACCTCAGAAACAGCAAACAAGCCGACGGCAATCAACACGGTTTCAATGCCGTCCATGAACTCGGGAATGTTGCCGGTGTAACGCACTTGCCCCGAAATTTGATCCATGCCAACCAAACCCAATGCCAAGCCAATGAACAATGCCGTCAGCCCCCGAACCGTGCTTTGACCTAGCACTGCACTGACAGTGATGAAGGCCAACAGCATCATGCAGAAATATTCTGGCGGTCCCAGCTTGACAGCAAATTCAGCCACCACGGGTGCAAACAAGGTGACCAAAATGGTGGCCAAGGTGCCAGCCACAAAAGAGCCAATGGCGGCGGTGGCCAAGGCGGAGCCGGCACGCCCACTCTTGGCCATCTTGAAGCCCTCGAGTGCGGTGACCATGGTGCCTGTTTCACCCGGCGTGTTGAGCAAAATGGATGTGGTTGAACCGCCATACATGGCACCGTAATAAATGCCAGCGAAAAAAATCATGGAAGCTGTTGGCTCCACTTGTGCCGTGATGGGCAAGAGCATGGCCACCGTGACCGCCGGGCCCAAACCGGGTAGGACGCCAATGGCAGTGCCCAAAGCACAGCCCACGAAGGCCCAGAGCAGGTTGATGGGTGTTCCGGCTGTGACAAAACCAGAGAGCAGGTTGTTCCAAGTGTCTAACATGTGTTGCTTTCAACTTGGGCTCAAAGCCAAGGGGTGCCAGTGAGGTTGGGTAAGTTGATGGCCAAGAACATGGTGAACAACCAAAACACGGGTGCTGCAATGAGAAAGCCCAAGACACAATCTTTGAGGGTTTGCGGCAGATTGCCAGCAGGATCGCCTTGTGACACTCGCAGGCCTCTGACAGCCAAAATAAAACAGATGGCGCAACTGACCACAAACCCCGCCACATTGATCAGTGCGGCATTGGCCAAGATGCCAGCCGAAACCCAAGCAAACGCATGCCAGTCGGCTTTTTCAGCGCCGCTGGGCTCTGGCATGTTGCGGTAGCCGCCAGTAAGGGATTCCCAAATTAAGTACCCAGAGCAGGCTGCCAAAAAAATGGCCACCACCCAAGGTAAAAAATTTGGGCCCACGCCTGCGTAGCCCGCTTCAGAGGAAATGCTGGTAGCGCCCCACATCATGAGCAAAGACAGCACCAAGCCGCAAAGGCCGATGCCTACTTGAGTGGGAGAGTAAGTCCGGGTAGTCAGATCATGCCTGCCTTGACCATGGTGGCTCGCAAACTTGCAAACTCACGGTCTACGAAATCGTCAAACTCTGGATTGGGCATCCATGCGGGCGTCCAGTTGTTTTTCTCCAAAGACTCAGCCCATGACTTGGACTTGGTGGCTTTCAACACCATGTCGGTCAATTCTTTGCGCTGTGCAGCTGTGAGGCCAGCAGGTGCGTACACGCCGCGCCAGTTGCCGATGTCGACGTTGTAACCCTGCTCGATCATGGTGGGAATGTTGATGCCCTTCAAGCGCTTGGGGGATGTGACCGCAATGGGGCGCATCTTGCCTGTTTCAATGTACTGTTGAAATTCGCTGTAACCGCTACCGCCCACGGTCACGTTGCCACCCAAAATGGCTGCAACCGCCTCACCACCACCACGGAATGGCACATAGTTGATCTTGGTGGCATCGACGCCCACTTCGCGAGCCAACATGGCCGCCGCGATGTGCTCTGTGGAGCCGCGTGAACCGCCGCCCCATTTGACGCTGCCGGGGTCTTTTTTCATTTGCTCAACCACGTCCTTCATGGTTTTAAGCGGTGAATTGGCAGGCACCACAAACACGTTGTATTCGCTGGTGAGGCGAGCAATGGGGGTGACCTTGTCAAGGCTCACAGGCGGTTTGCCAGTGATGATGCCGCCCAACATGACAGCGCCCATGACCATCAAGGAGTTGCCATCGCCTTTGGTGGCGTTGGCGTATTGGGCCAAGCCAATGATGCCGGCAGCGCCGCCCTTGTTTTCGTAAGTGACCGAGCTGGCCACGCCAGAGTCTTGCAGGGCTTTGCCCAAAGCGCGACCTGTGGTGTCCCAGCCGCCACCAGGGTTGGCTGGAATCATCATTTTGATATTGGCGGCTGCTAATGAGGGCAGAGACAGGCTGGAGCCTGCTGCCAAGGCCAAAACGGATTTGATGAACTGATCGCGACGCATGGTGTCTCCTTTGAGTGCAAAATCGATGACAGATCATCTTCTTTTAAACTGTCATTTGCCTGTCCAAAATCCTAGGGAAAGTACTGAGCCATGCGCTTATTGTTGGTCGAAGACGACCCCTACTTGCAAGAAACCCTGGCGCGCAGCTTGTCACGGCGAGGGATGCAGGTCAACTGTGCAGCAACGGCCGCCGAGGCCTTGAGCTTGTGGAAAAGCGGGCGCCCCGATGTGGTGGTCTTGGATTTAACACTGCCCGATGGTGACGGCCTGAATGTGGTGTCGCAAATTCGCCAGGAGGGCCTGAGCACGCCGGTGTTGGTGTTAACCGCCAGAACCACGGTGGGTGACCGCGTGCTTGGCCTGAATTCTGGGGCGGACGATTACATGGCCAAGCCCTTTGATTTGGACGAACTCGAAGCCCGTGTGAATGCGCTGCACAGACGCGCGCACAGCAACGCTGCTTTGCAAGATCAAACACGGGGTCTGGGCTTGTCGTCCAGAGCGGATGCGCCCACTTTGCAAATGGGCCTGCTGAGCCTAGATACCCTGAATGGAGTGGCCTATTTCAAACGTCAGCCCATGGAGTTGACTCCTCGAGAAGTGGCCATGTTGCAGGCTTTGATGTCGCAACCAGGGCAAGCTGTTTCCAAAGAGCGATTGTTTGCAGCCGTGTTCCCGCTGGAAATGGATGTGCAATTTGAAGCCATTGAAGTGGTGGCCTATCGCCTTCGGAAAAAAATAGCCGAAACGGGTCTGAGCTTGGTGACCCTGCGGGGCTTGGGCTACTTGTTGAAGGTCAATGCATGAATTTGGGAATGGCCTCTACGATGTCAATGCGTCGGCAATTGTTGTTGGGGATATTGCTGCCGCTCTTGGTGTTGGTCGGTGTCAATGCGTGGAGTCTTTACGACGAAGCTCTGAATGCATCGGACATTGCCTACGACAGAAGCTTGCTCGCTTCAGCCAAAACCATCAGCGAGCAACTTGGCGTGGTGGGGTATGACAACGAAGCGCAAATCAGAGCTCTGGTGCCCTACGCTGCGACGGAGGCTTTTGAGTCAGACAATCAGAGCCGCTTGTACTACAAGGTCTCGCATTTGAACGGCACCATGGTCTCAGGATTTGCCGAAATGCCAGCGTGGAAAGGTCAAATTCCAGCCAAGCCTGCCTATGCTGCCTTGGTTGATTTTTACAACGACAAATACCAAGGCGAAGAAGTGAGGGTGGCAACTTTGCTGCAGCCCGTGGTCAGTGAAAACGGCAGGGCCATGGCTGTGATTCAGGTGGCTGAGACCTTGGAGTTGCGCCACACACTTGCCCGCGAACTTTTGTTTGGCACTCTGTGGCGGCAGGCCTTGCTCTTGGGCATCATTGCCTTGGTGGTGGTGAGCGTTGTGCAGCGTGCAACGCAACCCGTGCGCGAATTGTCAGAACATTTGGAAAATCGATCTGAGCATGATTTGGCCCCCTTGGCGTACGCAGATGCGCCGCAAGAAATCCAACCCCTTATTTTGGCCACCAACCATGTGATGCAAAAGTTGCAATCTTTGTTGCAACAGCAAAAAGGATTTGTGCGCGATGCTGCACACCAACTCCGAACGCCGTTGGCGGTCTTGAAACTTCAGGTGCAATCCGCGCAGCGGGGTGACACGCCGAGCGAGCAGTCCCTGCAAGACATTGCGCTTACCATTGACCGCGCCACTCAGTTGATCAATCAAATGCTGGCGCTGGCCAAGGTGGAGCAGCAGCAAATTTCATCGAAGCCATCGCGCACCGATTTTTCGCAGGTGGCGCGAGAGGTGGCTCTGGAATTGGCCCCCCTGATGGTGGCCAAAAATTTGGACTTTGAAATGGACACCGAGGTCAGTGGGGTACTCGCGCCCGACTGGATGCTCAGAGAGTTGACCCGCAACCTTCTGAGCAATGCCATTCGACACAGCCCACAGGGTGGGTGTTTGAAGTTGGCGATCAAACCCAACCAAGACGCGGTGTTATTCAGTTTGAGAGACGAGGGGCCTGGCTTGAGTGACGATTTGCAAAGCAAATTGTTTCAACCCTTTGCCACAGGCGATACGCGGCAGGGAAGTGGCCTGGGCTTGTCTATTTGTTTGGGCATTGTGCAATCGCTTCAAGGTGAAATCAAACTGCGCAACGAACCCATGGCCGGTGCCCTCAGTGGTTTGAACTGCGAGGTGCAGTTCAAACGCGCAGACTGAGGCACCGACATCAGAATTACATGAGCAGGTGTTCGCCGGCGTTGTCGCCACCCAATATGACGTAATTCACTTTGCGAATGTCCATGAGCTTGGTGCCGCCGGAGTAGCTGATGGAGCTTTGGGTGTCTTGTTCCATCTCAATCAGGGTGTTGGCCAGCTTGCCCTTGATCGGCTCCAAAATGCGCTTGCCTTCCACATGCTTGTACTCACCCTTGTTGAAGTCGGAGGCAGAGCCGTAGTACTCTTTGTACAGCTTGCCGTCCACTTCCACGGTGGCGCCAGGCGACTCTTCGTGGCCTGCCAACATGGAGCCAATCATGATCATGGTGGCGCCAAAGCGGATGCTCTTGGCAATGTCACCGTGCTCCCGAATGCCGCCGTCGGCAATGATGGGCTTGGTGGCCACGCG
>JACCDT010006832.1_pt1 | contig 10860 bp, 10 predicted proteins | sample 7446291 | NCBI WGS metagenome assembly JACCDT01 (sample SAMN15323446, study PRJNA562643) | freshwater metagenome | isolation source: river surface water | place: USA:Blue River Watershed | collected 2017-08-17 | reverse complement strand
GCATCATCAACGCGAGGACGATGAAGAAGACATAAGGTTCCAGCCGCGCAAAACGGAAAGCATAGCGGTTCGGCAGCAGGCTGGTCATGACGCGACCGCCATCGAGCGGCGGCACCGGGAACATATTGAACGCGAACAGCACGAGGTTGGTCACGATGCCGGCCTTGGCCATGCGGAAGAAATACTCTTCATCCAGCCCGGCGGCGTCGAGCACGAAGAACAGCACCATCCAGCCCAGCGCCATCACCAGGTTGGCCACCGGGCCGGCCAGTGCGACCCACAGCATGTCTTTTTTCGGATGACGCAGCCGCGAGAAATCGACCGGCACCGGCTTTGCGTAGCCGAACAGGAAAGGACTGTTGAGCAGCGCCAGCACCAGCGGTATCGCGATGGTGCCGATCGGGTCGATGTGCTTGGCCGGGTTGAGGCTCATGCGCCCCTGGGAGTACGCCGTCAGGTCGCCGAAATAGCGGGCGGCGTATGCATGGGCCGCTTCGTGCAGCGTGATCGCAAAGAGGATAGGCAGCGCATAGACTGCTATCGTCTGTATGGTCTCGTTCATCAGCGGGATTTTAACAGACGGGCAAGCTTGAAATCGGTGGCGTCACCCCACGCTCAGCCGAACAGGCTGACGTCACCCCTGCCCTCGCGCAAGACGACCGGCGCACTGCCGGTCAGGTCGACCACGGTGGTCGGCTGCAGGCTGCAGGCGCCGCCGTCGATCACCAGCTCGACCTGTTTTTGCAGCGCGTCGCGGATCTCGTCGGGCTCATGCAGTGGCTCGTCGCTGCCGGGCAGGATCAGCGTGGTACCCAGCAGCGGCTGACCCAGCTCGGCCAGCAGCGCCTGCGCGATCGCATGCTCGGGCACGCGCAGCCCGATGGTCTTGCGCGACGGGTGTGACAGCCGGCGCGGCACTTCGCGCGTAGCCTCAAGGATGAAAGTATAGGGTCCGGGGGTGGCCGCTTTCAGCAGTCGGTACTGGCTGTTGTCGACACGCGCGTAGGTGGCCAGATCCGACAAGTCGCGGCACAGCAGCGTCAGGTGGTGCTTGTCGTCGATGCCGCGAATGCGGCGCAGCCGATCGACTGCCGCCTTGTCGTCAAGATGGCAGGCCAGCGCATAGCTGGAATCGGTCGGCAGCGCAATGATGCCGCCGGCATGGACGATCTCTGCCGCCTGACGCACGAGGCGCTGCTGCGGGTTGTCCGGATGGATGTGAAAACACTGGGTCATGAAAATGAAAACGACAGTCACCTAGACTGTCGTTCCCGTGATCTTACCGCAGTGGCCGCCCTTGCACCCTGCCCGGCGTCACGCCCGCTCATGCGGGCGCTGGCCGCAACCATCGGCGCAAGCCTTGCGATGGGATTGCCGATAACTTGCAAAGGGATTGCGGTTACGCTGCATCAGCCGCGATGCAGGGCTGCGATCCGTTCTTCGAGCGGCGGATGGGTCGAGAACAATTCGAAAAAACCACCCGAATGATTGATGCCGAGCGCCGCCACCGACTGCGGCAGTTCGGATTCATGCATGCTGCCCAGGCGTGCAAGCGCGTTGATCATCGGCTGGCGGCTGCCCAGCAGCTGGGCCGAGCCAGCGTCGGCGCGGAATTCCCGCTGGCGCGAGAACCAGGCGACAATCATCGATGCCAGCAGGCCGAACAGGATCTGGCAGACGATGACGGTGATCGTGTAACCGATGCCGCCCGTTTCCTGGTCATTGCGCGCCAGCGCGCGATCGACCACGAAGCCCACCACGCGCGAAAAGAAGACCACGAAGGTATTCACCACGCCCTGGATCAGGGTCATCGTCACCATGTCGCCGTTGGCGACGTGCGCCACTTCATGACCGAGCACGGCCTCGACTTCCTCGCGCGTCATGTTCATCAGCAGCCCGGTCGACACCGCGACCAGTGCTTCATTGCGGAATGCGCCAGTGGCAAACGCATTCGGCTCGCCGTCATAGACCGCGACTTCGGGCATGCCGATGCCGGCACGTTGCGCCAGCCGGCCCACGGTTTCGACCAGCCATTGCTCGGTCGCGTTCTCGGGCGAGTCGATGACGCGCGCGCCGGTCGACCACTTGGCCATGGGCTTGCTGATCAATAGCGAAATAATCGAGCCGGTGAAGCCGACCACCAGCGAAAACACCAGCAGCATGCCCACATTCAGGCCACGCGCCGACAGGAAGCGGTCCACGCCGAGCACCGACAGCACGATGGACAGCACAGCGACCACGGCGATATTGGTCAGCACGAACAGCAAAATGCGTTTCATAGGGGTTTCTCCGCGTACGTAAGGTCTGGATGGCAGCCCGCCAGCCCTGGCGACAAGTTCGCCTCAGCCAACTGCTGTACACCCGCCATTTTGGGGGCAATTATTGTTTGACAAGTCAGGAAAAACCGAAAAATTTCTTAGATCGGTTGAGATATTTACTCACCAATCATGCCAGACCGGCGTCAGGCCGGACGGAAGTGGCGGCAAAGCGCCCAAATCGACACGTGATTCGCCGGGCCCGTGGAAGTCCGAGCCGCGCGACGCCAGCAAGCCGCTGCTACGAGCGACCTTGGCGAAGGTGTCGTACTGGTCCGGTGTGTGGCTGCCGGTGACGACTTCGATGCCCGCGCCGCCCAGCTCGCGGAAGCGGTCGATCATGGCCCACAGCTGCAAGTCAGTGAACGGGTAGCGCCCGGGGTGCGCGATCACGGCACGGCCGCCGGCAGCGCGTATCCAGCTGACGGCCTCTTCCAGCGTTGCCCACCGATGCGGTACAAATCCCGGCTTGCCCTCGACCAGGTAGTTGTCGAAGACTGCGGACACCGTCGGTTTGATGCCGGCATCGACCAGAAAGCGCGCAAAGTGCGTGCGGCCCAGCATTTCGGGATTGTCGGCGTATTTGAGCGCGCCTTCGAACGCACCGGGAATGCCGGCCTGCTCCAGTTGCGCGGCGATCTCGCGGCCGCGCAGCAGGCGGCCGTTGCGCACCGAATCCAGTCCGGCACGCAGCGTCTCATTTTCTTCGTCGATGCCAAGGCCAACGATATGCACGGTCTTTCCGGCCCAGGTGATGGAAATCTCTACGCCCGCGACGAAAGGCAAACCAACGTCTTTCGCGGCCGCGCGCGCTTCGGCGATGCCGCCGACCTCGTCATGATCCGTCAGCGCCCAGAAGTCGACGCCATGGGCCTTCGCGCGTGCCGCAAGCTCGGCCGGCGCCAGTACGCCGTCCGAGACGTTCGAGTGGCAGTGCAGGTCGGCATTGAGCATGGTCGTGTTCAATTATGGAAAGCGCGCTTGCGTGACGGGCAACGCAGGCAGCGACGCTTCTTGATTCGATAAGCGTCATTGTACGCGCATGCCCCTGCCTTCGCAGGGCGAGCGGCTTGGCGGCAGGCGCCGACTGCGCACTCGTTGCGGATGTTCAGCCGAGAAATGTTTCGATCGCGCGTGCCAGCGCTTCCGGCTGGTCGTGGTGCAGCATGTGGCCGGCATCGCCGATGATTTCGGTTTGGACTTTGCGGATGAAGGCCTTGCGCCGGTCGATCTCGATACGCGCCGTCTCCTTCGGCCCCATCCAGCGCCAGATATCGGTATCGTCGGCCTCGACCCACAACACCGGCGCGGTAATGTCAGCCCAGCAGGCCGTGATTTCATCGACGCGGTACAGCGTCGCGCTGGTGATCTTGTGCGCCGGGTCGCCGAGGATGTCCCACTGCCCTTGGGCGTTGCGGGCGGCCCAGTGTCCGGCCAGGAAATGCGCGCGCTCGTCGGTCATGCGCGGATTGTTTTTCTTCAGGCGCGCCGCCACCTCTTCTTGTGTCGCGTACGGACGCATCACCGGCGGCGTGCGCAGTTCGTCCAGCCATTGTGCATAGCGGCGCGGCGCCTGCTCCGGCCGCGTTGCCGGCAGACCGAAGCCTTCCAGATTAACCAGCTTCGCGATGCGCTGCGGCCGTACGCCGGCATAGATCGACGCGACGTTGCCGCCCATCGAATGGCCGAGCAGGTTGACCGGCTCATCCTTTGCGTAATGATCGAGCAGCGCATCGAGGTCGCCAAGATAATCGGCAAACCAGTAGCAATCGCCGTTGACGCGTTCGGTCAGGCCAAAGCCGCGCCAGTCGGGAGCGATCACATGCCAGTCGCGCGCAAGGCAATCGACGACGAACTGGAACGATGCGGCCACATCCATCCAGCCATGAAGCATGAAGAGCTTGGGCGCGCCTGCGCTGCCCCAATGGCGCACATGGGTGCGCAGCTTGCGCAGCGTGACGAATTCGGAACGGGAAGGTTTGACGGGAATGCTCATCGGGAGTTTCGCAGGCAGTCTTGCGGGTGATCTTGCGGTTCGGGTTGTGCGGGCGCTTGCGGGCTTACAATCGACCATCAAGCATCAGCCATCAGGCTCAGCGCGCAGCAGTCATGGCGCGACGATTATAAGGGAGACCCCATGAGCGCAAAGCGCCCGACCCGCAGCACGAGCGCCGGCAAGCGTGTCGCCGTTGACGATCACTACGACGCGCTGTATCGCGAATTCCGCTGGCACGTGCCGGCCGACTTCAACATCGCACAGGCCTGCTGCACGCGCTGGGCCGACGACCCCGACCGCATCGCCATCATCGTCGACGATCCGCACGACGGCGATCGTGCCGTCAGCTATGCCGAATTGCAGCGTGACGCAAACCGGCTCTCGAATGTGCTGCGCACGCTGGGCGTAAGCCGTGGCACGCGCGTGGCCATCGTGCTGCCGCAGCGGCCCGAAGTCGCCGTCGCGCACATCGCCTGCCATCAGCTTGGTGCGATCGCGATGCCGATGTCGGTGCTGTTCGGCCCCGACGCCCTCGCCTACCGCTTGCAGGACAGCGCAGCGACGGTCCTGATCGCTGACGAGACCGGCATGCCTAACATCGATGCGATTCGTGCCGACTGCCCGGCGCTGGCGCGCATCATCGCGATCGACGCCGATCGCGGACTGCATGGCGACGACCTGGTCGACTGGCATGCAGCACTGGCCAGCACCTCGGACCAGTTCACGCCGGTCGGCACGCGTGCCGACGACCCGGCCCTGCTGGTCTACACCAGTGGCACCACCGGCTCGCCCAAAGGCGCGCTGATGCCGCAATCGGCCCTGATCGGCAACCTGCCCGGCTTCGTCGCATCGCAGGACTGGTTCCCGCAGGACGGCGATGTGTTCTGGTCGCCGGCCGACTGGGCGTGGACCGGCGGGCTGATGGATGCCTTGCTGCCAACCCTGTACTTCGGCAAGCCCATCGTTGCCAGCCGCGCGCGCTTTTCTGCCGACGGCGCATTCACGCTGATGGAAAAGCATCGCGTGACCAACAGCTTCCTGTTCCCGACCGCGCTGAAGATGATGATGAAGGCCGTGCCCGAACCCAAACGGCGCTACGATCTCCGGCTGCGCGCCGTGATGAGCGCCGGCGAGGCCGTCGGCGATACAGTGTTCCACTGGGCGCAGTCGGCGCTAGCCGTCACGGTCAATGAAATGTTCGGCCAGACCGAGGCCAACTACCTGGTCGGCAATTGCACGATTCACTGGCCGGCGCGTCCCGGCAGCATGGGCCGCCCCTATCCCGGCCACAGGATTGCGGTGCTGGATGATGCTGGCCAGCCTGCGCCACCCGGTTCGGTCGGAGAAGTCGCCCTGCATCGCTGCGACATCCACGGGCATCCGGACCCGGTGGTATTTGCCGGCTACTGGAAGCGTGACGATGCAACGCACGACAAGTACCGTGGCGACTGGCTGCTGACCGGCGACCTCGCTGAAATCGATGCCGATGGCTATCTCTGGTATCGCGGCCGCGCCGATGACATGTTCAAGGCCGCGGGCTATCGGATCGGCCCGTCCGAGATCGAGAATTGCCTGGTCAGGCACGCAGCCGTCGCCAATGCGGCGGTGGTGCCCAAGCCCGATGCCGAGCGCGGCAACCTGGTGAAGGCCTTCATCGTGCTAACCGAAGGCACGCGTCGCAGCGCTGCCAGCGATGCCGCACTCGTCGCCGAGTTGCAGCAACATGTGCGCGGCCTGCTCGCGCCCTATGAATATCCGAAGGAAATCGAGTTTGTCGATGCGCTGCCGATGACCACCACCGGCAAGGTGCAGCGGCGCGTGCTGCGGCTGCTGGAAGAAGAACGGGCGCGTGCCGCGGCCTAGGTTCCGGCCGCCAACGGGTTCCGGAGCGCAGCCAGCTCTTCGTCGCTGAAGCCGGCCGCGCGGCGCGCCTCGAAGTTGAACGGCCCCTTGGGTATCGGTGCGCGGTGGCGGCGCGCCATGTCGGGGTAGATGGCGATCGGATCCAGGCCATCGCGCTCGCACAGCCAGCCGTACCAGCGATTGCCGATCGCCACATGGCCCACTTCGTCACGCAGGATGATGCCGAGGATGGCCGCCGCTTCCGCATCGCCAGCTTGCGCCAGCTTGGCCTGTATCGCCGGCGTCGCATCCAGGCCGCGCGCTTCCAGCGTGCGCGGCACCAGCGCCATGCGGGCCAGCAAGTCGTCTTTGGTGCTGTCGGCCATCTCCCACAGGCTGTTGTGGGCGCTGAAATCGCCGTACGCATAGCCGAGCTTGCGCAAATGCGCATCCAGCAAGGAGAAATGCAGCGCCTCTTCGGCGGCCACCCTGAGCCAGTCGTCGAAGAATACCTCTGGCATCGCGTCGAAGCGCCAGGCCGCATCCAGCGCGAGGTTGATCGCATTGAATTCGATGTGGGCCAGCGCATGGATCAGCGCCGCGCGCCCCTCGACGGTGTTCATCGGGCGTCGCCCGACTTCGCGCGGCGGTACCAGCTGCGGCCGGGCCGGCCGTCCCGGGATGCGCGCCGGATCCGGCTGCGCGACTGCCACCTCCCCGGTCCCGCCGTTGCCCGAAAAAGCGGGAACACCGCCGCCGGCCAGCCATGCGGCGTGCAGCGCTCGCGTGTCCGCGACCTTCGTGGCAGGGTCGGTCTCGCACAGGCAATGCAGGGCTGCGGCGCGCCAGTCGGCAGCTACGAAAATGGGCGACGGGATCATGCGACAGCGACAGGTGGGTGAAGGGTAAAATGCGGGTCTACCGAAGAACTCCATTGTAAATGCCCATGGCGATCTACCAGCTCGGCGACATTTCGCCCGACATTCATGAGACGGCCTACATCGTCGACGGCGCGACCGTGATCGGCAACGTCGAAATCAAGGCAAACACCAGCGTGTGGTTTGGCGCGACCCTGCGCGGCGACACCGAACGTATCTCGATCGGCGAACGCAGCAATCTGCAGGAAGGCGTGGTCGTGCATACCGACAAAGGTTATCCGCTGACCGTGGGCAACGATGTCACCGTCGGCCATCAGGCCATGCTGCACGGCTGCACCATCGGCGACGGCAGCCTGGTCGGCATCCAGGCCGTGATCCTGAACGGCGCAAAGATCGGGCGCAATTGCCTGGTCGGGGCCGGCGCGCTGGTCACCGAGGGTAAGGAATTCCCCGACAATTCGCTGATCGTAGGTTCACCGGCCAAGGTCGTGCGCACGCTGACGGAAGAGCAGATCGCCGGACTGATGGCCAGCGCCGACCTGTACGTCAGGCGCGCCGCCAATTACCGCGCCAACCTGAAGAAACTGGGTTAAACACGCTTCCCTGAACCACCGGTCTTGCGACGGGCCAGATTCTCGAGCCAAATACACTGGCCAAATACTTTGGCTAAATACATGGGCCGGAAACGCGGATCGCCGCGACGTCCTGAAGAGCAAACGAATGAGCGATACCCTGCAACGATTCATGTTCGACCGTTCCCCGGTACGCGGTGAACTGGTCCAGATCTCCGACGCCTGGCAACAGGTACAGGCGCGCCGCGCCTACCCGCGCCCGGTGGCCACCATGCTGGGCGAGATGATGTCGGCGGCCGCACTGCTGTCGGCCAACCTGAAATTCAACGGCTCGATCATCATGCAGATCCACGGCGACGGCCCGGTACAGTTGCTGGTGGTCGAGTGCGACTCGTCACTGAAGCTGCGCGCCACCGCCAAGATCGCGCCCGGCGCAGGGATTGCCGATGACGCCAGCCTGCAGGATCTGGTAAACCTGCATGGCCACGGCCGCTTCGCGATCACGCTCGACCCGGCCGACAAGCTGCCCGGCCAGCAGGCCTACCAGGGCATCGTGTCGCTGGACGGCGATACAGTCGCCACCGTGATCGAAAATTACATGCTGCGCTCGGAGCAGCTAGATACCCGCCTCTGGCTCGCGGCCGACGACAAGGTCACGCGCGGCCTGCTGTTGCAGAAGCTGCCAGACGAAGGCGGCACGCCGTCACCCCAGGCCGACAACGACCGCTGGGACCATGTGGTGATGCTGGCCTCGACCCTCGGCACCGAAGAAATGCTCGACACCGACATCATGACCCTGCTCGATCGCCTGTACTGGGAAGAGCAAGTGCGCGTGTTCGAGCCGCGCAAGCCGTCCTTCCATTGCGGCTGCTCGCGCGAGAAAGTGGGCAACATGCTGAAATTGCTGGGCCGCGAAGAGATCGAATCGGCACTGGCCGACCTCGGCGAACTCGACATCGATTGCGAATTCTGCGGACAGAAGTACGGCTTCGATGCGGTCGATTGCGCGCAGCTGTTCACGACCGACATGATGGCGGACGCGGTGCAGCCGCCAGGGCGGCAGCAGCATTAAGCAAGGGTCCGGCCTGCGACGGCCGGCCATTCAATCGACGGGAATGACTCGCGGACAGGCAGTCCGTGAGGGGACGACTCAGTTGGCCGGCTTGTTGTCGGCGGCAGGCTTCGACTTGCTCGAGCCCGGTTCCAGCACCTGCACGAAGATCTCGCTGTCCTTGATCAGGCCGAGCTCGTAGCGTGCACGCTCTTCGACGGCGCCCGTGCCTTCCTTCAGGTCCTGCACTTCCGACGCCAGCTTGTCGTTGCGCGCCTTCAGCTCCTGCTCCTTGGCCAGCTCCGTATCGAGCTGGCGCGACAATTCCCACACCCGCAGCCAGCCGCCCTTGCCCAGCCACAGCGGGTACTGGATCAGGATCAGCAGTGCCGTCAGGCAGATGAGGATCAGGCGCACGGGGCGGTCTCAGCTGCGCCGGCCTGCTGCGCGGATGCAGAGGCCGGCGCGTCGCCTTAGCGCAGGTTGTAGAAGGCCGAACGGCCCGGATAGCTGGCGATGTCGCCGAGGTCTTCCTCTATGCGCAGCAGCTGGTTGTATTTCGCCATGCGATCCGAACGCGACATCGAGCCGGTCTTGATCTGCAGTGCGTTGGTACCGACGGCGATGTCGGCAATGGTCGAGTCCTCGGTCTCGCCCGAACGGTGCGAGATCACGGCGGTGTAGCTGGCGCGCTTGGCCATCTCGATCGCGGCGAAGGTCTCGGTCAGGGTACCGATCTGGTTGATCTTGATGAGGATCGAGTTGGCGATGTTTTTCTCGATGCCCTCTTTCAGGATCTTGGTGTTGGTGACGAACAGGTCGTCGCCCACCAGCTGTACCTTCTTGCCCAGCGCGCGGGTCAGCGTGCCCCAGCCTTCCCAGTCGCCTTCGTGCATGCCGTCTTCGATCGAGATGATCGGGTACTTGTCGCACCAGGTCGACAGCAGGTTGGTGAAGTCGGCCGACGACAGCTTCAGGCCCTCACCATCGAGGTGATACAGGCCATCCTTGTAGAACTCGGAGGCTGCGCAGTCGAGGCCCAGCGCGATCTGGGTGCCCGGCTCGTAGCCGGCCTTCTCGATGGCTTGCAGGATCAGCTGGATCGCTTCCTCGTGGCTCTTGACCGAAGGCGCGAAGCCGCCTTCGTCGCCGACGGCGGTGGTCAGGCCCTTGTCGTGCAGGATCTTCTTCAGCATATGGAAGACTTCGGCACCGTAGCGGATCGCCTCGCGGAAGCTGGGCGCGCCGACCGGGATGATCATGAACTCTTGCAGGTCGAGGTTGTTGTCGGCGTGCGCGCCGCCGTTGATGACGTTCATCATCGGCACTGGCATCTGCATCGCGCCCGAACCGCCGAAGTAGCGGTACAGCGGCAGGCCGGCCTCTTCAGCGGCGGCCTTGGCGACCGCCATCGACACGGCCAGCGTCGCGTTCGCGCCGAGGCGGGCCTTGTTTTCGGTGCCGTCGAGGTCGAGCAGGGTCTGGTCGAGGAAAGCCTGTTCGCTGGCGTCCAGGCCCATGATCGCTTCCGAGATCTCGGTGTTGATGTTCTCGCAGGCCTTCAGCACGCCCTTGCCGAGGTAACGCGACTTGTCGCCGTCGCGCAGCTCGATCGCCTCGCGCGAGCCGGTCGATGCGCCGGACGGCACGGCCGCACGGCCCATCACGCCCGATTCCAGCAGCACGTCGCACTCGACGGTGGGATTGCCGCGCGAGTCGATGATCTCACGGCCTACGATGTCAACGATTGCACTCATTCAGTTCTCCAGGATGGCTTGGTTTTGTTGGATACGGCTAGTCATAGCGAAGGCTGTCGCGCGTCCCCGGGACACAGGGGCCGCACGATCACCTGATCAGCTGAAGTCGTTCTCGAGGAAAGGCGCCTGCTTGACCACGCGGTCAAGCTCGGCCAGGCTCTGCAGCAGCTCGCGCATGCGGCCCAGCGGCACCGCGTTCGGGCCGTCGGACATGGCCTTGGCAGGATCCGGATGGGTTTCCATGAACAGACCGCCGATGCCGACGGCAACGGCCGCGCGTGCCAGCACCGGCACGAACTCGCGCTGGCCGCCGGACGACGTGCCCTGCCCGCCCGGCAATTGCACCGAGTGCGTGGCATCGAACACCACCGGGCAACCGGTTTCGCGCATGATCGCCAGCGAACGCATGTCGGACACGAGGTTGTTGTAGCCGAAGGACACGCCACGCT
>JACCDT010455023.1_pt1 | contig 10861 bp, 15 predicted proteins | sample 7446291 | NCBI WGS metagenome assembly JACCDT01 (sample SAMN15323446, study PRJNA562643) | freshwater metagenome | isolation source: river surface water | place: USA:Blue River Watershed | collected 2017-08-17 | reverse complement strand
TCAATGGCAGCAGTAATGACCTTCATGCTGCGCGCGTAGTCGGCGTTTGCATCGCTGGTGATATTCTTTTTTTTGTCTTCCTTTTCTTTCCAGGCATCAACCTCCCATTGGTTTGTCTCCCGCGTCAGTAGCTTGTGTTTGTCCTTGGCCACCTTGGAAGCATCAGCCTCAATGGCGGCCAGTTCCTTTGCCATGTCCGCGCGCATGGTCTTGATTGCTGTAAAGGCTTCATTACGCGCATCTGAACCAAGTTTTTGCTGCTGCGCAAACAGATAGGCGTTTGCGATCTCTCCGCTTTTCTGCAGCATCATCAACCGGCGGGCCTGGATTTCAGCCTCGCGCTGCAAAACCATGTTCATATCTAGCTGTTTTTGTCCGGCAAGGATTCCCGTCGCGAGTTCTTTAATCAAATCGGCATGTGCCTTGGCCGCATCGCCAGCCTTCTTGGCCGCTTCCTCCGCCGCCTTTTCACTCTCTTGCCACTTGCCCACAATGGTACCGATGGCCAGCGTTGCAAGGCCGATGGCGCCCGCCACACCGCCGGTGCCGATAGCAGCCACCACGCTGAGTGCGCCCTCGGTCATCATGGCAAAGTCTTTGGCGCCCTTGCCCGACACGTTGTCTAGGTCTTTGCCGACGCGCTTGATGTCATCAGCAATCCTGTTCAGCCCCCCAGCAAAGCCTGTTGAATATTTTATAGACGCGTCAAGGTTGGCGCGGTGCTCTGCCTGCATCTTGCGCAGTTCTTCCAGCGCCTTTGCATTGCGTTTGCTTTGTTCAATGTATGCCTGAGTCTCTGCCTTCTCCATCTTTTCAGACTGAGAGCGCAACGCTTTCAGCGCGTCCATTGTCATCTGGACGCCTTCGGTTTCAAACCCTACGACGATCGTGTTGTCACTCGCCATGGCGGGCCTCCTGCATAGACGTCCACTCGGCACGCCATGATTGCGTCAATGCCAGCAGCCGGCGCCACCGGGTCGGCAGTGTCAGCGCATCCGCCTTGGCAAGCGCCCCATCGCTGTATGGGCCTGGCAGGAGCGTAGCGACACGCAGCACTTCCGGGTCCTCATTGCCTTGTGCAACGGGACACCGGTCCGTGTCGCCAATCAGCAGCGGCAGCCGTCCCGGTGAGAATCCTCCGCAGTTGCCGTTGAGCACAAGTAACTCCGGGTTGGCGTCACAATCGGTACAATTCTGAAGGCCTGGTTTGCGCCATATCCAAGCCCTCAGCCTTCCCCCATCTCAACGTCCACCTCTTGGTACGCCCGCACTTCAACCGCGGCCTGCATCAACGCCACCGGGCCCACCATGCCTACCAACTTCTTGGCCTCGTCCAGCCCGCCAACCAGACCAGCCGCACAGATTTCTGCGCTGTGCTTTTGAAGCAGCCCCTTCCACTCGGCATCCAGCCAAAAGGCTTGATGCAAGGCTTCCTCAAACTTGTCTGCCCCGGTGGCCTGCATGACCCCCTGTGGGCTGCCATGGTCCGCAAGCAAGCCTTTACGGATGCGCACCTCTACAGCGTGGCGTTCCGCCTGTTGGCGGGTTTGGAGCGCATCCCATGCGCCGGGGTCCTCTGGCGTCCCCACATGCTTCACGTTGACCAGCATGTCCGGGTCAGCGATTCGCTTGGCAATGACCGCTTCCTTTTTCTTAATCGCTTCTTCCAGCGCAGGTTGTTCCACCGTGCTGGCTTCTGCATGTTTGAGTTGCAACTGCTGCAGTTCAGCGCGCAGTTTGGTCACTACCGGCAATCGCTTGGTTTCCGCCCAAAGTGCTCTCATGGTTATCACCCTCGCAAGATTGTTAAATGTGCATTACTCGCCGCTGAACACGGCGTAATAAACTGGCTTGGTGAGCCCTGCGGTCACCTGCGCCGCGGTGGGCATGTTGGCCCGCACCGTGACGGGGTAGCCTTCTTTGCTGCCAATCGCGCCCTCGGCCACAGTAAAGGTCGCGTTTGGGAAGAACACCGCCACAGCCTGATAGCCAGAGTTGGCAAACGACATGTGGAAGGTCTTGCCCGTTTGCGCGCGGTAATCGTCCCACCGGGTTGAAGAGTAGTATTCAGTGAAGGATGCGGTGGGCATCGCTGACACATACGCCACGCCGTCACGTCCATTGGTGCCAGACGCGCACTCCACCCACTCATGCCCCACACCAAAGTCCACCGAGCCGTCGCTGATGCAGATGGACTCAGTGCCGTTGATGAGCACCTTTCCGCCTTTGCTCACAAGGTTGGCAGTGGTGAACGCGTTGCGCGTAAAGTTGGACAGCGTGACACCAGCCTGCCAATCGTCAAACTCAGCATTGAACGCATACTGCAAGGAGCTATTCGCAGCGAGCCCTTGCAACTGAAACCCAAACACCGCGCCCTCACCAAGCAGTGACTTGTGGCTATCGCGTTCATGGTTGACATAAATCAGCTTGGCGCTTGAGGCTGCATCGCCAATCGCCGGGCTGAAGTTGAACGCGCCGACCACATCGGGGCCCGCAGCATACGTGGTCCAATCGCGGTCCAGCGTGATGTCGTTGGTGGCCACCGCGGTCACAAAACCAATCTCACCCGTCACGCCATGCTGGATTGCCATGCCGGGAGAAAGTCCAGTTCCGCTGGTGACCTTCAGCGGTGTAGTCTTGCCCGGTCCAGAAGATGCAGCGATCGTGGTGCCAGTGAACGCAATGTTCTTGGCTTGACCGAAGTAACTTTCCAGCAGCGCCTGACAGTAGCAGGACGTGGGGTCGGTAGCCGCAGCAAACCGCTTGGACCCGCCATAGACGCGCGTGGTCATGGCCAGTGTAGCCTTGGGTGCGGTGGGCAACGGTGCCGTGGCAGCGCCGTAGTCGTTGCCTTCGGTGGCCTCGTCAATGCCCATCTCCTTGACCGGGACAGGGTTCTCCAACACCGGGACGTGGACCCAGGTATCAGACCCGGCGGGCGCCGCATCGCTGACTTGCTTGTCACCAATCACAGTCACGCGGGTTACTTTCGCACTAGACACGCCAGCCATTTAGGCCTCCACCGGCTCAAACCAAGCCGCTTCAAAAGGGATTGACATCAGCCACGCATTGTCAGCGCTGCCGTTGGAAATCGGCTGGAACACGCCGTTCCCGGAAATCTCACAATGCGCACCATCACCAAGCAGGTGGATGGCGCGCGGCACCCGGTCCAGCACCGATGCGCAATCACGCGCAACAGTCGCAGACAGCGTGCGCATGTTCATGCCCGCAGCCACGTAAAACAGATTGACGTCAAACTGCATCTTGCGTTCAGTGACGTCGCCGTCTTCAGTGTGGCTGGTGACAGTGGTGTCACCAAACTCGCGCAACAGGATGTCAAACCCGCGCTCGTTGGGCATGCCATCGGCTGCAAGGTAATCGTTTTCAACAAACTGCAGCGGACGCCCATCCGCATTCATGGGCAACTGCGTCTCGCGTACCGTGCGCGCAACGATCTCAAGAATCTCTTCGGCGTGGATGGTGGCCATTTAGCGCCTCCGCCGATAGATGAATGGGTTGCCAATGGTGTCTGGGCCGATGTTGAGTTGCGGCTGCGCCCACGCGCGCTCAGGCGAGTGGTTGTGCGTGTCGCCTTCCGCGTACCGCAGCACCGTGTTGGACTTAGCTTCTTTGTACAACTCCGCATGCTGGCGGCTGAGTCCGTCGTAAAGGTCCCCAGGCTGGCGGCTGAACGCGCGAAACATGGCCTCGCCCGCGGCATGCAACAGCATCGCGCGGAACGTGTCTGGCGGGCTGATAAGCGCCGGTCGCTTGCCCTGCCCACGCACATAGTCAAGCACGCGCTGCCAAGCGGGCATCAGGTAAACAGCCCAGGCATAGTCCTCAAGATTGGTGGGCGCGCCACCGGCCTGCTGGATAAGCTGTTGGTGTACCTGCACATGGAGGGTCTTCAGATCATCCACACGAACCGGCGGATACATGACCAGCGGCTGGCGCACCACATCAAACACCGTGACATATTTGCGCGAGTGGTTGGGGCTGACCGGCTCGTTAAACTTCCACTCCACCCGGTAGCCCTCACCAAGCGGCCACGTAGCAGTGTTGGATGCATTGAGGTCATAGTAAATCTGCAGCGTGGTGGAGTCTTGCGTTCCGCTGGCATCCTCAATCAGCGGCGTGGAATCTGGGAACCCCTGGCCCGGGCTGTAGATGTTGATGTCGATGCTGCTGGCGCCGGCGCTGAGCAGCTTGCCTTGGTACTCCGGCCACACGGTCAGCCGCTGCGGGTTGGCCTGATAGCGGACTTCTTGCACGCCGCGGTATATGCTTGGATTGAATACCGTCATGGCCAACCTCCTTTCTACGTCGTGAAACAGCAGACCGTCAGGGGCGTCGGTCCCCCACGTGCGGGTTTATGGCGGAGGGTGAGCAACACCACTCCCACGCGGCCCAAGCCCGGTCAAAGTTTTCCATTCAAGGTCACCATGTGCAGTTCCATTTGGTGCTGATTATCTTTCAACTTAGATACCTCAACCCATAGCTGGTCATTTGCCTTGCGAGAGTCTGCGTCCATCTGCTTGACCACATCGCTCAACCGCTCAATCGCTGCGGTGAGCATGGCATTGCTGTGGCTGAGAGATTCTGTAAACGACTTGTTCGCGCTCTCTTGCTTCGCTTCAAACTTCCCCAAGAACTGGCCCAACAGAAACTTGACACCCGCCCATACCACTGCCGCACCGGCGCTGAAGAACGCCAGCAGCAAGGCCCAGATAAAACCAAGGGTGGGCTCTGGGATCGTCATGAGAGCGTCTCCTCAAAATGCACTGCCCAGTTGTAAAGCGGCACAGTGGTCCCGTTACAGGTGACAGACGTCGCATCGCTATCGCGCAGGTTGCCGCGCGCGCTGGTGGATGACCCGCCCTCGGCGCCGGGTGTCCCGCTGTACGCATACCGGATTTTTTTATTGGCCCCAGTCGGCGTGCTGGCCAGTGTGATGAGCACCTGATTGCTGTTCACGCACAGCGGGTCAACAGACCCGGAGCAAAGTTCCACCGCGCTGATGGCGGGCGGGCTGCTGTCGTCGGTGTATGAAAATCCGTAGCTGCCCGGGTTGGACACCAGCGTGGTGTCCAACTCCAGCGGGCCCGTTGGAACATTGAACGTCAGCACGATCTTGGCGCCGGTGCGCGCAATAGACGTTGGGTAAAGCGGGCGCCACGCGCTGTTGTCCATCAACGTGGCAGTCACCACGCCAAGCTTGTAGCCAAGCGCGCATGATCCGATGCTGGTGTGATGCACTCCATCTGGGCTCAAATAAGGAAAGCTGGCATAGTCTGGCGTGGCGATGACAATGCTTCCGTTAGCCTTCATGGCGTCATACTGGGCCAGCGGAATCAGGCTGGTGGCCTGCCCGTACTTTGTCCAAGATGAAACCTGCTTGACCACCAGCGGCACAGATGCACCGGAACCAGTCTTGGTTGACAGGCGCACCTTGCTTTGGATGTTGGCCTGCCACGTGGACAGGTTGGCAGCGTAGGTGGCTTGCGTCGTCCCCAGCACGTGGTCTTGCTCGCCATGGATGGCCACCGCCGCAACCACAGGTTTGTTGGTGCGCGCCCCAAGCGATTCCATCAGCCGGTTAAGGTTGGTCCATGCCTCGGTACCCGGTGCCATTTGCGCGTAGGAGTAGCCGCCCACGCAGTTGGACATCACGATCACACTCTGCCCGCTTGTGGCATAGAACCCACGGGCAAACCCGTGACGCGGGCTTTCAAGGCTGGACTCCACCAAGGCGGCAAGCGGCCACGGGGAACCAGGGCTATCCATGAAGCCGGTGGTGGAGTTGTAGGTGTTGCCGGTCAAGAAACTGTTGCTTGCGGTTTGTGACGTGCTGAATGCGGTGGTGCCCGGACCATTGCACAAACTCTGCCCGACAAGCTGGACAGCCATGTTTTGCGCAGCAATCAGGAACACCAGCAGCGTGGCCATGGATTAGTTGTTGCTCCGGTTCATTTCAACCCAGCGGTCGGAATAGTATTTGAGCGTAAGCGTGTCGTATTGTCCGCAGGCAAACGCGCCTGCCAACTCCGTGACGCCAGCGGTGTCCGCAAAGTTGCAGGCAGTTGCAGCCGTGCAAACGATGTCCAAATTTTGACCGTCGCGCACGTTGGTTTCTCCAACCGTGATGTCGCATCCGTTGGCATCATTGCATGTGCAGCGCATGTAGCCGCTAGCCGGGTTCAGCGTACCGGTGGCGTTGGTTCCGCCGCCGTTATCCGCCACGGTAAGCGTGTCGGGTGTGTCAATCACCGCACCACCAAAACCGATGTGGAACTTGTCCGTGGCGAGCGCGCGCACTGTAAAAAGAGGATTAGCCGTTGGCGCGGCTAGTGTGCCGGTGGCGCCGTCAGTACTGGTGACAGCGTTAAACAGAATCACGCCAGTGTTGGTCACGCCGTCACGCGTGTTTGGGATGCCGCCAATAAGCTGGATGCCGGCGAGAGTGGTGGTGGTGGAGTTGGTGAAAGACCGCATATCGGTCATATAGGTGGAGTTAGACGACGTGGCGTTGCCGATGCGGAACATGAACTTGGTGGCCGTCACGTCGGACACAGTGAAGCGGGACATGATTTCAGCAACGCCACTTTCCGACGCCTTGAGAACCTCAACCAGCCCAGATCCGTTGGGGGCAAGCGTCAGGTCTTCATTGGTTCCGGTAGAAATGTCAGAGCTAACTGCGCTGAACACCTCTTGCCCGGTCATGGTGCATCCAGTCAGCGCGCAGTAAAGCGCACCGGACACCCCACCGCCACCGCCACCATTGCCAAACGTGCCGCCGTATGTGCCGGCGATTGCGCCAGCCCCGTATGCCAGCGAGCCTACGATCAAGGCCGCCGGAAGCAGTGAAGAAGCTTTCATTATCGGACCCCGTTGCACTTGGCTTTGACGCCAGCATCCAACGTTCCGGCGGACCAGCACGTCAGGTTGCCGCGCCCCTGCACCACGTCCACGGTGTAAATGCCGCCACCAAGTTTGCAGTTGGTGGTGTCGCTGCACCGGGTGTGGCAGGACGCCGCCGCTGCAGTTCCAAGCACGCCACCATCAAGCGCGTTGGACCCGCAGAAATAGACCGCGGTGGTTCCCTCCACTTCGCAGTCAATGGCGGAGAACCCTCCACCCACAGTGACGGGCGCAGCGGGCAGGTTCAGTGGTGGGCAGGTGATGCCGCCGGACACCGTGACCATGCCGCCACCAGCAGGCAGCGCGGACACATCACCAGGGGACATCAACCACAGCAAGCCAACCGCACCGGCTGTAGTCAGCAAAGCAAGAGCAATGGGACGCATGTCACCCTCCGGTGAGTATTAAGGCGCAGCGCTGACCAGCAGGTACACGTCGGCTTTGCCGGTGGTGAACGTAGAAATATTGCCAGAGCTGCTGGTGATGGTGATAAGCGGGATGACGCCCTTGGCTTCCGCGTAGGCAGCCTTGGCTCCGGATGTTCCGGAACCAAGAGAGTCGCCCAGGGTTTCGCCATCCACGACGTTGGCAAAGCGCGTCAGCGCGGCAGTTTTACCCACGCTAATGGTGACAGTGCCTGCGCCGTCAAAGACCTCATTCACACGCACAAGGCAGTCATGGACGATCAGCGACCCGCCGCCTTTTGACTGCAGTGGGTCGCACGTCACCGTGGCAACCGTGTTGGCGATAGAGATAGAAGTCTCGGTGAAAGAAGCAATCTTGACCCATTGCGGGTTTGCGTCGAGAGCATAAGCAGCCATAAATCACCGTCCCTTTTTGTCAGAGTTCTTGCGGTCCAGTTGCTCCATGCGCTCCGCAATGCGCTGCCGCTCTTTGTGCTGGTCAATCGGCTTGCCATTGGCGGCAGCCTCGTCAGCACGGATGCGCGCCATCTTGTCAATCGCTTCACGTGCGCGGGAATCGCGGTCACTCATTTGCGCCCCCGGTATTCTGAAGACTGTGCGGGCGCAGCGGCGGGTGCAGGTGCAGGCTGTTCAGCCTGCGCGCCAAGCTTCTTGGCCAGCACGTCGGTCAGCATTGCGATGTTATTGTGCGGGTCACGCGCCTTCTGCTGCTCTGCGTAGGCTTTGCCGTTTCGCTCCGCGCGCGCTTGCGATTCAAAATAGTCTTCCGGCGTGGCAAACTTGAAGCCCTTGAAAAGGAACCCATCCACCTGCGTGCCGCTCTGGTCAATGACCTTGTTGACCACCGTCTGCGAATCAAAAGAGTTCTGGTCGGCAGATGCGCTCACGGGGAAATGCACAAGATGGCCCTGCATGTTCTTATAGAGAACCCGGAACTCTCGGTGTGGTACGCCATTGGTAGGCGGGAGGATGGTTCCATATGGCGCCACCAGCGCACGCATCAGCACCACACGCTGATGCTGCTGCCCGATGGAGTCCTGATAGCTGACGCTGCCAACAGCCCACGGGCGCTCGCCCACAGTGCTGATGGGCTGGACCTGCTTGCCAGACGCATCGGTGAGCGGCTTAAAGTCGGCGTTATTACCAGAGTAAAGAACCTGCATGTTATCACCCTCAAGGCAAAGGAAGTTGGTGCCCCGTATAAGCGCCGGGGCCACGCGCTTCATGCGTTGTCAGTCTTAGGCGTCAGAGATAATCGCAACGCCGAATTCGTCTTTGGCCTCGCCGAGCGCATAGATGCTCACGCCGCCCATGGACTGCGCGACGCGGAAGTTCATGCTCTGGGAGTCTTCGGACATTTCCTCAATGGACACCATTGCACCGCCCAGGTACGCACCGGGGCCAGAGGCCGAGGGCACAACGGCAAGGATGCCGTTGCGGTCAGCCACGCCGTTGGCAAGCTGCACATTGCTGGACCGGATAACCGGGAAGCCGTTGAGCATGCCAACGAAGTTCCGGCGCATGGCGTCGGAAGCCGCAGGGAAGAAGTCCGCAAGCTGGCGGGCCGCAATCCACGGGGCGTTGCGGCTCATGGCGTCCTGTTCAAGGTGCTTCACCTGCACGGGGTGCAGCACGTAGACCGCGTTACCATCGGCGCGGGAGCCCGCGTTGATCTGCAGCGTGGTGGCCGCGTCCAGCGCGTCGTTCAGGCTCAGCGGCACGCCGCTGGACCCCACGCTGGTAGCCGGGCTGGCGAACGCCGTCGCCACGTCCACATCCAGTTTGGTGGCCAGAGCGCGCGCCACAAGACCGCGGGAGGCCGCCACAAGGTCGGGCGCGCTGGTCTTGATGGCAACGGTCGACATCAGGATGAACACCGCTTTGGCCGCAGGGGTAAAGGTGGCGGCCGCCGTGGTGATGACGCTGGGCGTAATGGCGTCCAGTTCGTCCGTGCCGTTGTCCTTCTGGGTGGCGGATGGCGACGTGCCAGCGATGCGGCCAACAGCCACAGACGCGGCACCGTTGGAATCGTGCCAATCCACCATGCCCGCAAGCACGGTGTTGTCACGGACTTCGGGAATAAGGTCAGGGGATACGCGCGCAGGGCGGATGCCAAGCAGGGTACTGGTTTCTGACGATCCAGACGTGGCCATGGAAGGCCTCCTTTAATACCCGCGCGACACGCGAGGGCGGGTTAGACGACTTTGCTTCCAAGGAAGCCAAAACCGCCGTTGAGTTTTTTCTGCGGCGCAGCCGCAGCCGTGCCGTTCTGCGCAGGGGGAGCAAAGCTAGGCGCCGGTTGCGATGGCGCGGCCTGCTGGGCCTGCTTGAAAAGGTAAGGTTTGCCGCTGCGAATCTGCTCAATGGCAGCCTTGAAACTATCCTCATTGGCCAGCTTGCCGCCATCCACATCCACGCCAAGGGCCTCGGCGGGCAGGAAGCCCACAAGGTCCTTGGCATCGTGTGCATCGCCCGCGTGCTGGCGCAGCGCATCCACCAAAGCCGCTTGCTTCACGCGCTGCTCAAGCGCATTAATGCGGGCGTCCTTGTCGCCAAGCTGCTTAGTGGCGGCTTCCAGTGGGTCGACTTTCTGCCCGCCAAGCCCAAAAACCTCAGCCAGCTTTGATTTGAATGTGTCCGCGTCCTGTGCGCGCTTGGACATTTCCGCAAGCTGCAGTTTCAGTGCAGCCACATCCGCTTTGCTGGCCACATCAGCAGGAGCCGCCTTCGGCATTTCAGGTGCCGCCGGTGCAGATGCTGGTGCGGGAGCAGGCGCAGCCTGCACAACAGGCAGGCTAAGCTGGGCAGCGGCGGAAGCGGGCGCCGGCGCAGCGGATGCGGGTTGAGCGGGAGTTGCGGAGTTTGTATTCTGCGGCTGGTCCAAGGCTACACCCTCTGTCAACTATCAGTGGGGCGTATCGTAACGCGATGCGTGACGATGTACAACGCAACGCGTTGATGGTATGCTTGATTGTTAGGAGCGCTAACACTATGGCCAAACCAAAAGCGTACAACAATGATTTTGCTAAGCTTTTGCGTCAGATCCTCAAGGGCAAGACCGACGCGTGGCTGGCCGATCGCATTGGCAAAAGCCGCGCGCTGATCACACATTACCGCACGGGGCGTGCGCTTCCGCCGCCAGAGACAATCGTTGACATATGCATGGTGACCGGCCACATGCCGCTTGTGTTCCTAGAGGCGGCGGCTAGGGCAGGTGGAGATATGCGGTTTCAGATTGTCACAGACCAGCGCGCGAAAACGGCGTCATTGCTGGCTGCTGTTTGGGATACCATGACCGATGCGCAGGAACTGGCCTTGGCGCACCAGCTTCTTACTTTTCTGCCGTAACAGGAAACCGGCCACCATCCGGTGTCCAGTCCGCATCGCACTCCTCACAGAAACGCCACTTGGACGGTTTCCAGTGGGACTTGATTGCCTTCTTGGCCTTGGCTTCACTGGGTGTGTCCACCAGCGCCACCATGGTGAACGCAGACCCGTCAACCACTTCTCCCGTA
>JACCDT010106549.1_pt1 | contig 10868 bp, 6 predicted proteins | sample 7446291 | NCBI WGS metagenome assembly JACCDT01 (sample SAMN15323446, study PRJNA562643) | freshwater metagenome | isolation source: river surface water | place: USA:Blue River Watershed | collected 2017-08-17 | reverse complement strand
CTTGCGCGGCGCTTCGGCGCTGTGGCGGATCACCAGCTCGCCGGGCGTATCGGCCGGCAGTTCGTTACAGTTTTCATCAACGATCATCGCCTCGACCCACGGGTTATTGCGGCCGAACGAGCGCGTATGGATCTGGCGCGGCTCATGGTTGTCGCTGATCAGGCGGCCAGCTTCCGTCATCGACCACATCTCGACCACGGGCAGGTTGAAGCGCTTCTCGAACAGCTCGTGCAGGCTGGGCTCGACGCCGGCGCACAGCGCAAAGCGCACGGTGTGCTGCGTCTCTTCCGGGCACTCGGGGAGCTTCAGCAGGATGTTCGGGATCACGCCCTGAAACTGCACGACGGTGGCGCGGCTGGCGACCAGGTCTTTCCACCAGGTGCTGGCGTGAAAGCGGTCCGGGAAGATCAGGCAGCCGCCGGACATCAGCATCGCCGGCATCGAGATCGACAGGCAATTTGCATGGTGCAGCGGCAGCGGGTTGAACATGCGCTCGACGCCTTCATGCATCGTCAGCGCGCCGCCCAGTTCGAGGTAGCAGGCACCGAAGGTGTGGAAATATTCATTGGTGAGGATGCAGCCCTTGGGCTTGCCCGTCGTGCCCGACGTGTACAGCAGCGCGGCCTCGGTCGCATGGTCGGGCGTACCGCCCTGCGCGGCAATGCGCGGCGCCGGCACCTGCGCGGGGAACTGGTCGAACGACACGCGGCTGCAGGCGCCGTCGAGCATCTTGACGACAGCGTCGAGGTCGGCGGCGCGCGAATCGATGCCGACGATCAGGCTCGACTCGGAATGGTCGACCACGTAATGGATCTCCTCGACCCGGTAGTCCGGGTTGATCGGCACCACAGACACGCCGAGCGCATTCAGCGCGAAATAATGGAACACGAATTCCGGACGCTGCTCGAACAAGATCGCCACGCGATGGCCGATGCCATAGCCGGCCTGCGCATAGATGGCCTTGATGCGCTCGACCTCGGCAGCGGTCTGGCGGTAGCTGACTTCCCATCCGTTCGGATGGTAGGCGCGGCCCGCCGACGGCGGCACCGAGTAAGCGGCATTATCGGGGAAGCGCTGCACGGCTTTTTGCAGCGACTGATACAGGGTTCCGTAGTGGCTTGCGTCCATCATGGTCGTCTCTCTTCGATAGCGGTTGCCGGCGGGATCGCCGCCGGCATTTCATTGCAGTGGTATTACTTGTTCACGATATGGGGTGGCAGGCGCAGCACCATCAGCCCGCCCACAGCGGCCAGCGCCGAGAACAGATACAGGCTGCTGTTCGGCGTGCCGGTCAGGTCGGTCAGCCAGCCGACCAGCGAGGTGCTGGCCATGCCGGCGATATTGCCCAGCGAGTTCACCAGCGCAATGCCCGCCGCAGCGGCCGCACCGGTCAGGAATGACGACGGCAGGCTCCAGAATGCGGCCTGCGACGTCGACGCACCGGCGCCGCACAGCACCAGGCCGAACATGGCCGGTACGATCGCCAGTCCCGGGGTGGCCGACACGGCCAGGCCGATCGCGGTCACGAAGCACGGGATCGCGGTGTGCCAGCGGCGCTCGTGGCGGCGGTCAGCGCTGACGTTACAGGTCACCATCGCGATGATCGCGGCCACATAAGGAATCGTGGTCAGCCAGCCGATCTGCAACGGGTCATTGATGCCCAGCTGCTTGATCAGGGTCGGCATCCAGAAACTGGTCACATAGATCGAGCTGGCGATGCAGAAGTAGGCAATGCCGAGCCACCAGACACGGCCGCTCTTCATCGCGTCCATCACGCTGGTGTGTTCGGCCGACTGCTGGGCCTCGAACGCGATGTCCTTGCGAATGACTTTCTTTTCATCTTCGGTCAGCCAGCGCGCATCGTCGACGCGGTTGTCGAGGTACATCAGGACCACGAAGCCGAGCAGCACCGACGGCACCGTCTCAATGATGAACAGCCACTGCCAGCCACGCAGGCCGCCGGTCTCGCCCATCGACGACAGGATCCAGCCGGACAGCGGGCCGCCGATGATATTGGAGATCGGGATCGCCGCGAGGAACAGCGCGATGATGCGGCCGCGCCAGGCGGCCGGGAACCAGTAGGTCAGGTAGAGCAGTACGCCAGGGATGAAGCCGGCCTCGGCCACGCCGAGCAAAAAGCGCAGCACATAAAACTGTGTGGGCGTCTTCACGAACGCCATCATCGCGCCGATCATGCCCCAGCTGATCATGATCCGCGCGATCCACAGCTTGGCGCCGACCTTATGCATGAGGATATTGCTGGGCACCTCGAAGATCACATAACCGAGGAAGAAAATGCCGGCGCCGAGACCGTAGACGGTATTGCTGAACGACAGGTCGTTCAACATCTGCAGCTTGGCGAAACCGACGTTGACGCGATCCAGATAGGCCGCGAGATAACAGATGCACAGGAAAGGCACCAGGCGCCATGCGACCTTGCGATAGACGGCCTGCTGCTGCTCGGTCGCGGCGGCGCCTGCCGCTGCGGGGGTATTTATTGCCATAAGGTCTCCTCCTCTCGGGCGCGCCGGCTCTTGTTGTTGCGCGTCCGTTGTCTTTCAAATGCGTACGGATGACGGGCGTTTGCCTCTTTTTTTCCGCCGCCCCGGCCTGCGTTACGCTGCAGACCGCGTGATTTCTTGCCTCTCCAGCACTTCGTTCAGGTTGTTGAGCACACCGCTGGCGGCATGCTCGATGTGTTCCCTGGCCAGCCGCTCAGCCAGCACGGCGTCGCCCATGGCGACGGCCTGCAGGATGGCTTCATGCTGGTTCCAGATGTCATTCGGGGTGGTGCCGGTCATGAGCACGGCGCCCATCACGCAGCGGAGGTAGCTCCAGTTCGAAGCTGCGGTCTCGGCGATGCGCGCATTGCCGGACAGCTCATAGAGAAAATGGTGGAAGGCCATGTCGGCCGCGATCATCTCGGAGATCGACTGGGCCTTGACGGCTGCGCGGCCGCGCTCGATGAAGGCGGAGCCTTCGGCGCGTGCGCGCTGGCTGCCGCGCTCGGCGGCCTTGCGGCTGGCCAGCGCATCGAGGCTGGCACGGATCTCGTACAGGTCGCGCACCTTGGCGGCCTCGAGCGGCACGACCATCAGGCCACGGCCGGGCGCCGTCATCAGCACGCCCTCGTTGCGCAGTAATAGCAGCGCCTGCCGCACCGGCTGGCGCGACACGCCGAGCGTCTCGGCGACTTCTTCCTGGACCAGGCGGGCATCGCCGCCATAGCGGCCGGACTCGATCTGCGACAGGATCGCTTCGTAGACCTGCTCTACCAGTGTCAGTTGCGGGCGCAGTATCTGCATTGTCTCGGTGTGGCCGATGGTGCGGCCAGCTATTGTTTTGATAATGATCCCGGATCTTTTGGATCCGGGATCCCGGATCCTGGATCCAGAAACCGGTAGTTGCGAAGATTAAAATTGCTCAGCCGCACTGTCAACGGCGCGGGCATTTTCGATTTCAAAAGTCCGTCTTTGAGATTTGCAACGACCTTCCGGCCGTGGCGGCTATCGCCGGGATAAAAATTCCCTGTTGGACGCACGCCGATGAAAGCCCGAGCATGAGAGCGTGTCTCAAGCATCCACGAAAGAACGCCTCATGCAAGTACTCCTCATGCACACCCTCTCCAGCTCTTATGCCGGTGCCCGCGTTGCTGCGCGTGCCCGCACGCATGGCGGTCTCCTGCGGATCGGGCTGGGCCTGTCGATTTACAGCGCCGGCGCGGCGCTTGTCCTGACCGAGGCCGCGTATCTGCTGGCTTCGGTGGCCGTGCCTTATTGATTGCCCGGCAAACGGGGCGCAGGATGAATGACAACATGGCCACCCAACGGACCCAATCCGCAGCCGCCGGCTGGCTGGCCGCGCTGGACAAGCACATGCTGGCGCGGCCTTTTACGGCCGGCGGGCTGGCATTTGCCGTGCTCGCGCTGCTGGCGTGGATAACGCAGAGCGTGAAGCTGGCCATGGCTGGCGCCGGCCCGGTCGGGCTGACCTGGGGGCTGGGCGCCGGTGTCGCCGGCTTCGCCGCCACAGCGCTCGGCGCGCTGCCGGCACTGGCGTTGCGCCGGCTGCCGCAACCGCTGGAGGACAGTCTGCTTGGCTTTTCCGCAGGCATGATGCTGGCCGCCAGCGCGTTCTCCCTGATCATTCCGGGACTGGCGGCGGGTACGGACCTGGCCGGGTCCAAGGCTGGCGGTGCGGCCATCGTCGTGCTGGGCATGGCACTGGGCGTGGTGCTGATGCTCGGGCTGGATGCCTTCACGCCGCATGAGCATGACAAGACCGGTCCCTGCGGCCCTGGCCATCAGGGCTGCAGCCGGGTCTGGTTATTCGTGTTTGCGATCGCGTTACACAACCTGCCGGAAGGCATGGCGATGGGCGTGAGCTTTTCTCAGGGCGACTGGCAAGTGGGCCTGCCGCTGTCGAGCGCCATTGCACTACAGGACATCCCCGAAGGACTGGCCGTGGCGCTGTCACTGCGCGCAGCCGGCATTGGCAAGCTGCGCGCAGTGGCAATCGCCGCTGCTAGCGGCCTGCTGGAGCCGGTCGGCGCATTGCTGGGCGTGGGCCTTTCGGCGGGATTCGCGTTGGCCTACCCTGCCGGTCTCGGGCTGGCCGCGGGTGCGATGCTGTTTATCGTGTCGCACGAAGTGATCCCGGAGACCCACCGCAACGGTCATCAGACCAAGGCCACGATCGGCCTGATGATCGGCTTCGCGCTGATGATGGTGCTGGATAACACGCTTGGCTGACGGCCGCGCCGCTCAGCCAGGATGCGCGGGTTTGCGCAGCGCAAAGAAGGCGCGCTGTTGCTCGCAGAGCGACGTAGCTCGGCCGAAGGCGGTCAGCAATCCACAGAACAGTTCGTCGTGGCTGAACGGCGTATCGCGATAGCGCATCGCGGTCTCCAGCGAATAACTGAAATTCTGGCCGACCCACAGCACCACCGGTACCCTGATCTGTGCCTGTGGCGCGAACGCATAAGGCGCGCCATGCAGATACATCTTGTTCTCGCCCAGCGATTCGCCATGATCGCTCACATACAGCATCGCAGTGCCATGGGTGCGGTCGTAAGGCTTCAGGAAGTCGATGACCTTTGACAGGAAATGATCGGTATACAAGATCGTGTTGTCGTAGGCATTGTCGATCTCTTCTTTTGTACAGCGCTGCAGCTCGCCGGTGCGGCACACCGGCCGGAATTTCTCGAACTCGGTTGGATAGCGCTTGTAATACTCGGGGCCGTGGCTGCCCATCTGGTGCAGCACGATCAGGATGTCATGTCCGGCGTTGTCGCGAATGTAAGCATCGAGCCCGTCGAGCATGCCGACATCGCGGCATTCCGGGTCGCAGACCGGATTACGCTGGGGGGAGCGGAAATTTTCAAAGCGTACGCGGTCGGCCACGCCCTTCGAATCTGAATTGTTATCGCGCCACAGCACCTGCACGCCACTGCGCTGCAACAGGTCGAGCACATTGTCGCTGCGTCGGGCCTCTGCGCTGTCATAGCGCGAGCGGCCCAGCGCGGAAAACATGCAGGGCACGGACACCGCAGTCGAGGTGCCGCAGGAAGTCACTTGCGTGAAACTGACCAAGCGCTGGCCGCGCAATGCCGGATTGGTATCGCGCGTATAACCATTCAGCGCGAAGCGGTCGGCGCGCGCCGTCTCGCCGACGACCAGGACGACGATCTGTCCGGGGCGCTGCTGATCGACGACCTTCAGGTCGGCCGCCAGCGTGCGATGCGGCTGCGGCGCGTGCGGGAACCAGCGCAGGTTGGCGTACCTTACCAGCGAATAGGTAAAGTACAGCGGACTGGCGTAGAGCCGGACCTGCTTGTGCTCGCGGATAAACGATGCGTAGCTCGCCGTCAGGGGCACAACGAGCAGCGCCGCCGCGACCAGTGCACCCGTGATCAGCAGCAGCCGCGCGCGCAGGGCACGCCAAAAACCGACCGGGCGCAGGCGTCCACGCAGCATCAGCCAGGCTGGCAGTACCCCAAGGAACACGGTGCGCAGCACCAGCGACGGCGTGACCAGCCCCCAGAATTCCGCCGGGTTGGTCTGCATCGTATTCTCGAGCATGTCGACGTCGATCACCACGCCGTACTGCGCCATGTAGTACCCGGCCTGCGACGATGCCAGCACAAACAGCGCCAATATCCAGCGCGTCAGGCGACCGAAGCAGATCAGCAGGAAGAACAGCACCGTGGCGATCGCGAACAGCGCAATCACCGACGCGCTGAACAAGAGCCCGCCGGGCTGGTGCGCATAGATCTCGAGCAGCTTCGCAAAAAACGCGGTGCTCGATGAAAAGAAAATGAATAGCGCCGACAGAACGATGCGTCCGTTGTGCGTTTCCCAATAGCTTGGCAGGCGGCCGATCAGTGGCATGGCAATCTTGATGATAAAAAGCGAACCGACACGACAACGGATCGCTGCCTGCTGAGATGCCGGATAAGACCGCGGCGCGATGTAACGCGTGGCGCAGGGTGCGTATTGTAGCGCCCGGCAACGCGTAATCGGACGGCGGCGCTCGAGACCGCGCAGCGGCGTCCGCCTGCCCGGCTCTTGCTTTGGCTCGATCTGGCAGCCCATCGTGCTGCGCAACATCGATCGCCGCCAGATCAGCGGGACGCGAGATTGTCGATTGCGCCATCGATAATCGCTCGATCGACAACGTTAATTATTTCGGACAAATACACTAAACCGCCGAACCGACTATCGAATCGCGTTACGAAAACGGCTTCTTACTTTTTGCCGAACATCGACATGCGCGCAGCCTTACAACCTACCCGGAGCAACATCGAGACCACCAGCACGCCGGCCAACGCGGCACCGCCATCCCCCGGTGGCCAGCCTGCCGCAACTATCCGTCTGTCACAGCCGCCGCGCCGGGAGGCGCCCGGCGACAGCGACATGGTGAAGCAATCCCTCCATGATCTGGCCGCGGCGATCCACGCGCTGAAAGACAACGCGTCGCCGGATTTCTCCGAGCTGCTGACGATATGCGAGCAGTTAAAAGGCAATGAGGCCCTGCTGAAGCAAGCCTCGATCGGTGCCCAGGCCAGCCACGAGCTGCATCAGCTGCGCACCCTGCTGCCCTCACTTTTCCGGCAGGTCGAGCGCGGTCTCGATATTCATCGCGACACCCCGCTCGACCTTCGCGCCTTGCAGACCCTCTGCATGGGCCTGTCGGTGCTCGCCGCACCGCTGCCAGGCCCCCTGCTGACCGGCGCCCAATGCCAGGCAGCTCGGCCTCTGCTGACGTCGCTCAGCAACAAGCTTGCCGAGCAATTGTCCGCGCAGCTCGAGCATCAGGCAGCCGACAATGGCCTGCTGCTGAACTGCCTGAATTGGTTCAGCCGTGCGCTCAAGGCCGATTTGCTGCAAGGCGATCAGCCTGCGGTCGCTGCCTTGTTTCAGTCATCGCTCGAGCAAATGCATGCATGGTCTGGACTCGGCAACGCCGCCAGCCTTAACAGCCGCCAGCTGGCGAAATGCCTGGTGCAGCTCAACACCATGATCCGGCAACACTTGATCGACACTGATCCGGCTTCTGCGGTCGGCCGTGCCAACCGGGCGGCCTGGACCGAGTGTGTCAACAATCTTTGCCACCATTTTTTGTCGCACGATCAATGGCTGCAACAATGCAGCGGCGTTGAGCTGATTAACGTCACCAATACGCTGAAAGACGGCCTGGAGTTGGGCTTGCTCGACGGCAGCGCTCCTGTCGTGCAATCGTCTTTCGACCGGATTGCAGCGCGCATCGGACAACAGACCTTTGCGGGACCGGCCAGCCTGACGGCGCTGAGCAATTGCGCCAATTTCTTGCGCAGCCTGTTTGAACACCAGCTGCTGGGCGGACCCGACAGCCCGACCGGCGAGGCGGTCAGACATGTGATCAGGGAGATTGGCCGGCTGCACCAATACGACGACCTCTCTGCCCACCAGGCACAGGCGCTGATCAATTTGGCGAGCTTCATCAAGGCCGCCGATCGCTGGCTATCCAGCCAGCCCCGCGTTGACAGCGAAAGCGCCGGGTCACCGCTGGTCAACGCATCAGCCTCGCTGATCGAGGTCTTCCATCGTCAGCAGGCGGGTGACTGTCGATGGATGCAGTCGGCGCAGAGCGGCAGCTCATTACTGTGGGCGCTGCAGCACCTGGCGCAGCGCGGCCTGCTCCAGGGCCAGGCCGTGCTGCAGCAACAATCGCTGGTGCAGCAGCTGCTGGCGGCTATTCCCCACTGGCGGAACAGGACGCATACCCCGGCGATACTGCAAGGCTTGCGTGCACTGATGTCGCTGGCCAAGGGAACCGCCGCACAGACCGGGCTGCAGCAGACCGAGGTGTTCCGGCAAGCATTGGTCGCCCTGCTCGATCAACTGCAGCAAAGCACGCCCGCAGAGCTCAGCGAAGACGAACTGCGGGCCAGCCTGGAGGCGGTGCAGACCGCCGTAATGCAGGGTGTGCTGTCGCTGGACGCTTGTCAGCCGCTGCTACAGCGCCTGCTGAAGAGCGCGACACCGGTCGACCTGACAAGACTTGAGCAGGCCATCGCGCACTACGGCGAATCGCCGGAACCGATCGCGCCCGTGAGCGAGCAGGCACTGGCGCCTGCGTCTGCAGCCACCGCCGTCAGCCCTCCGAAGCCCGTGCCGATACGCGGCGCTACCTATCGGGCAGACGTGCGCTCACCCACGCCCGCTCCGGCCGTGAGCGCACTGCACGAGTCAGCGAATGCCGACAATCAGGACTGGATCATGCCGAGCCGTGTCGCCAAGCCGGGTGCTGTCGTGTTGCTCAGCACTGAGACAACGCTGCCCACACTGAAGAGTCGGCCTGCCGGAAAAAGCCTTGCCGCGCCCGCTGAGCCGGTATCCGTGAAGCCCGCCGCACGGTCCAAAAAGGAAAAATCCGGCCTCACGCTGCTTCAGGCCCAGAAGGAATGGTTTGCGCTCGTCACCAGCAACGACGCAAAGGCGCTGCCTCGACTGCAAGAACTCGCCGCCGGATATCCGGATTTGCTGAACCAGAAAGCGCCGGGCAAAAAGGGACAATCCGCGCTGTTTCATGCGTTGACACAGGGCCGAAAAGAAATCGTTGCGTGGCTGATTGCGCATGAGCAGCAGAGCGGCGTCGCCGATCTCGGCACCTTCCTGGTGGAAGCGCAGGGCGAGATCGGTATCGTCGAGAAGCGCCACGTGGCGGCCATCAGGCTGTTGCTCGACTCTGCCGTCAAACGCTATGACCAGAAAACCAGCGATGCGCATGCCCGGCAATTGCCCGACGCGCCGCTGTTAAGCAGAAAGGCCCTGCTCGAGCGCCGTACGGCGCTGCTCAGCGACCCGCACAAGGCGGCACTGGGCCAGTCCGCCCAGTTGCGCCCTCTGCTGGAAGAATACAAGCTGATCGAGCCGCAACGCGCCATCAGTCCTGCCGGCTCGACAGCGAAAAAGCCCGTCACTACAACGTCAATCCTTCGACCGATCGCCACGCACGCCGCGCGCCAGTCATCTGAGACGAACCTGGGCATGACTCCATTGATGCAAGCCACGGTAAGGGGAGACACTGAACAGATAAAGGCCATTCTCGGCGCTGCCAGCGACAAGGACAAGCTGGCGCAGGCAAGGCAAATTAACGGCGCGACCGCGCTGATGATGGCCGCCGGTAGCGGTGATGCCCAGACCACGGCGGCGATATTAAATGATGTGACCGACAAAGATACGCTGGCGCAGATGCGCGACCATTGGGGCATGACTGCTTTGATGCGAGCAGCGATTGGCGGGAACGCCGATACGGTCACGGCCATCCTGAGCGCCGTTAAGAACAAAGATACGCTGGCGCAGATGCAGGACAGTACTCAGATGACTGCGTTGCTCAGCGCCACACTCTCGAATCGTGCCGACGTGGTGATGGCCCTGCTGAAAGGCGTCGGCGACAAAGATGCCATGGCGCAGATCAAAGAAAGCCAGGGCGCAACCGCACTGATGTGCGCTACCCTGCTCGGTCACGCCGCCAGCGTGAAAGCCGTGCTTGAGTACGTTGACGATAAAGATACGCTGGTGCGCTCACGCGACATCCATGGTGTCACCGCGTTGATGCGGGCCGCTATCTCGGGCCATGCTCATCTGGTTCAGCTGATATTGAATGCCGTCGACGACAAGGACACGGCAGCACAGATGGCTGACGGCGAAGGCATCACCGCATTGATGCGCGCGGCGAGCTCCGGCAGTCTTGAATCGACGATGACCATCCTCAATAGCGTCAGCAGGAAAAGCGAGCTCGCACAACAGCGCGACGCTCGCGGAATGACAGCTGCGATGAGAGCCGTCTCGGCAGGGCACCCTGCGATTGCCGCGGCCATCAGCGACGCGGTCAAAGGCTAAATCAGGAGCGGGCGCCGGGCGGAATAGATTGGTGGTGCTTTAGCCTCGATCTGACGTTCGCATCTAAAACCGGCAACCGCCAGATCAAGGCTGAACCACAACACCCGAGCCATGACAACCCGTTGGTAACGCAGAACCGCTGATTACCCCCCGTTACGAATCCGGCTCCCTTCATTCACGGATCCGGTCATGCGTGCCAACGCTCATAATCAAACGAATATCTCTACGACTCAGCGAGCGAATACTAATCACCAAACAACCACGCCGGCAACCGCCCCATCCACCTACTCCCGCGCCGCGATCTCGCTGTCTCAGCCGGCGCCGCAGCCGACCGACGCACACCGCAGCGCGATCAAGGACACGCTGAAGTCACTCAACGAGCAGCTGCGTGGACTTCAGGACGCTTCCAAGATCACGCTGCCGCAACTGCTCGCCGTCTGCGAGCGTTTCAAAGGCGACGAAGATCTGCTGAGACAAGCGCAG
>JACCDT010990248.1_pt1 | contig 10871 bp, 7 predicted proteins | sample 7446291 | NCBI WGS metagenome assembly JACCDT01 (sample SAMN15323446, study PRJNA562643) | freshwater metagenome | isolation source: river surface water | place: USA:Blue River Watershed | collected 2017-08-17 | reverse complement strand
ATCCGCCAAATCATATTGCTCATAATGCAATACCATATCCAAAAAGTCTTCCATCAAACCTTCATCATCGCCAATAATATTCATGGCATTCTTCAATGCATCAAATGCCAATTTACGAGCTCCTTCATGTGAATGAAGAATGGCCTTAATCATCATTAATGACGGCTCAAATGGCGTATAAGCCGTAGCTTGATCCAAATATTTATGAGCTTTCTTGTACTTACCCTCATTCATCAACCATTCTACCATATGTAAGGTAAAAATAGGAACGTAAGGAAACGACTGGATTCCCAATTCAATCACCATGCGTGCGTACTTCTCCAAATGAAAAGGATTCGCTGAACCGGGTAACTGACTGGTATAATATCTAAAAAGCTCGATTAACTCTCTTGCTGTAAATGATTCACGAGATTTATTCTCAAAATCACTCACAAGGCTATCTACATCGCCTTGAAAGCCATCTTCGTTCTCGTCGAAGTCATCATCATCTTCCCAATCGGATGGAAAAAAACTCATATATCCAAAATTAAATAACTCACTTGGTTAACACTCTAATAACGATTTTAATTATCCATAAGTTAACCACAGACCAACATGTCGGTTCAGAGAAAACCCAATAAAATCAAGGGAAACTACAATTTGAAATAGGTTCAAAAAACAGAAATTAATGGCCTCGAAACTAAAAATGCTTCCGCTCAGACCACAAATTCTTAAAATCAAACCTTATCTGAATTGTTCGATTAATTTTAACAGATCCTCCTTACTTCGTCCACCTACCTCGCGATGCACAATTTTACCCTCTTTAAAAAAAATCAATGTAGGCAAAGCATCAATTTGATATTTTTCAGCAATCTCAGTGAACTTATCTGTGTCAACTTGTATCACATTTACCAAATCCTTCTTTTCTAATTTAATTTCTTTCACAAACGGATCCATTTGCATGCAAGGACCGCACCAGGTTGCATAAAAATCAACCATAGTTAATTTACTATCGCCAATGGATTCTTCAAATGAAGTCAAATCCACTAAGTCCGTTTCGTTCTTTTGATTATTACAAGAACTCAACGACATCCCCAAAACCAGTAAAAATGAGAAAATCATTTTCGCTGCAATAGAAATTGGCGTATTTACAAAACGTTTCATACTGCAAATTTAAATAGAATAAAAATAAATACCTTTGTTGTGTGTCGGATAAAAACATGGAATTATCGGTTGTTGTGCCATTATATAACGAAGCTAATAATATTGGCGCTCTGTATGATAGAATAAAATCCACCCTAATTTCATTGAATCTCAATCATGAAATAATTTTTATAAACGACGGCTCATCCGATGAAACACTTCCTTTAATTATCGGTCTATCAATCACAGATTCAACCGTTAAATACATCGATTTCTCCCGAAATTTCGGACATCAAAACGCTATTTCAGCAGGAATTCAATGGGCTTCGGGCAAAAAAATTGTCATCATGGACGGCGATGGACAAGATCCCCCGGAATTCATCCCTGCTCTCTATCAGAAATCCCAAGAAGGATACGAAGTAGTTTACGCCAAAAGAAAAAAACGCCAAGGCGAAGGATGGCTTAAAAAAATTACGGCCAAAATATTCTACAGAATTCTTGCACGTATTACCAATATTGAAATACCAGTAGATACCGGCGATTTTCGTATAATTGACCATAAAATCCAAAAAATTCTGGCGCAAATGCCTGAACAACAGAAATACATTCGGGGTCAAATTGCATGGATTGGGTTCAATCAAACCTTCATTGAATACGATCGCGAAGAACGCATGTCTGGCTCAACGAAATTTACCTACCGCAAAATGATTCGATTTGCGTTAGACGGAATCAGTGCCTTCTCAACTTGGCCACTCAAAGTCGCCACCATCAGCGGATTTATTGTGTCGTTCATCGCATTTTTGCTCATCATATACTCACTTTACCAGAAATTCTTTGGATACACCATTGTTGGTTGGACATCGATGCAGATGTCCATATTATTTTTAGGTGGAATTCAATTACTTGGCATTGGAATCTTAGGAGAATACCTAGGCAGGGTCAGCGAAAATGTTAAAAATCGTCCGCATTACATCATTCGCGATACGAATTTAACCGCTCAAAACGGAGAAAACAGTTACATCCAAACGAATTTAAAACAGCGAAATGATTCTTAATTTCGAACAACGAAAACCCAAAGACTCATACATTTTTTGGGCATTTAACTTGTTATTTTTTATTTATTTGGGATGGCCAGAATGGATTCAATTCCCCGTTTTCGGAATGCATCAAGGCGCTCAAGCGGATAGGGCAAGCATTTCGTGGAATTATTATCAAAACGATTTCCAGTTCTTCTCTCCCCAGGTCATGGAAAACAGAGCTGCAAACGGCGTTACCGGCTTAGAATTCCCTATAATTCAATACATAACCGCCTTACTTCGAGCAGTTTTTGGATATTCACACGAACTTTATCGAATTGTAGTAGGTGCGTTTTACCTCGCGGGAAATTGGGGCGTGTACCAAATCACTAAGTTGACAGTACCTCGAGTTTTTCACCGATTTTTAATTTTACTGTTGTGGATTTCATCCCCGGTATTGTCATTTTACAGTTTTAATCACTTACCCGATGTGCCTGCAATGTCCTGCACAATGCTGGGATACTTCTTTGTATTGCGATTTTATTACGATATCAATAAAAAACAATCGTTTAACCTCGCTGTTGTGTTTTTCACGCTGTCTGGCCTATTAAAAGTCACCTTTCTGATTCATCATATAGCAGTTATCATCGTAATAATTGCATCTAAAACCTCAAAAACCAGGAACTCAGATAACACCATCATTGAAATTTTAGACGAAAACGGACAACCCATTCAAAATCAATCCAATAATCGATTTAACCTACTCAACAAATTAGCTCCTAATCCACCCTTTATTATCAATTGGTTTGAAATCTTTGCCTTCATTTTCACACCTCTGATAGCCGTATTTTCTTGGTATTATTACGCATCGTTTTTAACTCAAAGTACCGGAAATATGCATTTTTTACAACAAATGAATCCACCTACTAATTGGGCGGAATTCATCGAAAACACCCGGTTTGCATTGAACACGTGGATCGATTCGGTTTATCCCAGAAACTTTTTAATTTTATTCTTACTCGTAATTCTCATTTCCATTCAGCGTAAGAAACAGGATTTGAATCTGATTTCTACATTTTTTCTTTTGGGTTTCGGGGGATTTTTATGCTTTTTCATCCTGTTCAACCGTCAATTCCGATTCCACGACTACTACTTTGTTCAGATGTTGCCCATTTTATTTTTTGGGATGTTATGGCTGTATCAAACTCATATTTCTGGAAAGATATTTTTCAATGGAATAGCTGGAATACTATCCCTGATTGGATTGTACATCACACCGTTTGTTTTGATGTCAAACGCCAAAAATCAATTAAAAAGAACATTTACCGTTGGAGATTATTACTGCCAAAACATCTTCAATAATGTGAATGATTTTGAACAAGCATCCTATTGGCTGAAAAAAGAGTATTTACATAAGAATCAAGAAGTGGCCATTTTGTTCGACCCTTCTCCCAACACTGGATTATTGCTGCTTCAAAAACAAGGAATTCGAATTGCTCCCGACTTTGACAGTGCTACCACATTCAACATTATAAGAGACAAGAAAAATCAACAATTTGCGGCAACCCAAAAGCATGAATTCGAAAAGTTGATATTCATAAACCAAAGCTTTTCCATCCCCAAAATTCATTGGATCTGGAGTATGGTAGAAATCACCCCTTATAAACAATGGGGAGAATTATCGGTACATCGACTTAAAATGTAGCGTAAATTCAATTTTACTTAACATCAAACGGGAAAGTAAAGCTTAAATAAGCACCCCCACCGTGATATTTTTGTGGCATAATAAACGATTCAATGCCGTTCAACTCTAGGTGCACGCTGGTTTGAATACGGTTCCTTTTTATAACTCTGTTAAAAAAATATCTTCCATTGAAGTTCACATCAAATACGTCAAATCCACCAAATGAAACTCCAGGGGACCAAGTGAATTTATAATTTCTCGACGGTTTAATATGAGCATAGTATTCGAATTTGGGCAAATAACCCAACCAATGCCGGTAAATCAAGCCGAAAGAATGATTTACTTGGAATTTTCTATATTCACCAGAGGTGTTTATAGAATTGTATGTATATCCCAACCGAACATAAAAGGGTGAAAGGATTGTACCTCGTTGTTTAAACTCTTTAAAATCGATTTTTGCTTCCAAAGTATCTTTTTGACGATCAAACCAATTAGAAAAACGCAAATCGGATGCTCCCAAATTAACGGCAGTAATCCCCAAGTTCGCGGGCTTGTCCCAACTAACCGCATTCAATGAATTGTTCGACCATTGAACACCGCGCGACCAAGTATTTACGTTATTTATGCTCCAAAATCCAAAATCACGCAGGATAATCTGAAAGGACGACTTAGTAGTTTTGCTATTCAACGCCCAAACAAATCCAAATTGCATTCCCCAACCATTCGAAAACTTATCTGATGCGGTTGACTGAGTGTAAACCGAGCCGTTGAAATTTAATGAATCTCCGGTATTGGAAGAATACAAATTCATGTCTTTCGTTCCTGACGAGTTATAATTCAAAACCTGCCCCAAAGAAAATTGTCCAACTAAATAACTTCTACCATTAAACGGACGATAATTCTTTGATTTTATGTCAAAGTTAAAGCGAAGAGCATGTGTTTGTAAACTTTTAAATTGATTATCTCCGACGTTCAAATTTTGACCCAAAAACGGGGTATTACCACGCATAAACAATCCAAAAGCATCCTTAGTAAGATTCACCCCGAAATACGATTTATTATCATAATACAAACCGCTTAAATGGAATATTTTATTACCGTTATTAGCTTGAATCTTCTTAGTAATACCTACGGTAGGAAATAACAATAAACTAAATTCTTGAATTGCACCTGCACGATTAACTGCATTTAACTGTTCGTATGTTTTAGCTGTTTGCTCTGGCGATATGTAACCGCCTAAGGCAAATTTCCCAACTAAAGAAAGTGGAATGGCATTGGATCCCGATTCTAATCGGTAAGATGCCAGTACAATATGATTGGAAACACTTCTAATTACATCATTGGGATTGGCTAAATTCAATTTATTAAAAGAGTAAATATTCTGGTTTTTATCAGGTAGAATCCTAACCAAACTATCAGAAATTCGAAGTTTTTCAACTTCAATGATTGAATCCTTAATTGTTAAATTTCTCTTTATCCGTTCCGAACGCGCCTCACCCATCAACAAAAACACACATCCAAAAACAACCCCAATAAAACGATTTAATACGTACTTTTCCATCCTTATTTTCCTCTCATTTCGTATTCAACCTGCATGCGAGCGTTCATCTTCAACTTGCTATTGTTGTATAATTTCTGCATCTTTCCATTTCCTTGTACATTCATTTTGATTCCAATGAATTTGGATTTTTTCAAACGATAAATTTGCGCCCTTTCCAATCCAATTTTTAACGTGCTCTTCGAGCCACTAATGGGATAACCAGAACTATTCAACACAGCACTTTTGACTCCTGTTGTTGGATTCACATTCAACATACCCAGAGAATTCATTTTCTCATCGTACAATTCGAATTCAACACTCATGTCCATCGGAAACCAATTCTCTAAATCCAAGTACAAAAAGCCACTTTTGATTCGATCCATATCCCCCAATTTCGAAAAGTCAACACCTTGAGTATCCCTCAAAACCAAACCACCCATCGCAAAAGAAATAGGAGCTGTCATCTTCATTATGACATCCATTCTCGATTCATCAAAAACAAAATCTTGGTAATTATTGACATTGCCATTGGGCGAAACTTCTGTTTCTAAATCGTATTCAAAATACTGAGGTAAATTTTCCAAGAACTCTTTGATATTGGAATTGGATACATTTAAACTCACTTTCGTTTCGGTGAATTCACCACGCTGAAACTTGGGTTTGGTTACCAAAATGTCGTTTCCAACCAATGGGGCAGAAAGCGTTAGGGTCTTTTGAGTAAAATGGTTCTTAGAAGCCAATTTATGTAGTTTAAACCGACCATCGGTTCCGATTGAATTTCGTACTACAAAATCGACTTTCACATCCTTAAACATCAAATCACCGCTTAATCCTTTAAACATCTCAAACGCCGATGTATCCGCTACCCTACTTAAAGAATTTCCCAAATAACCAATGGCATATTCAGGCTTCAACGATTCAATTCGGTACTGTAACTTAATACTATCCGATAATCCAACATTTAATTTACGACCACTACTATCTAACGTAACAAGTAAAACTTGATGAAACGTGTTTACGGTATCCGTAACATCAGGATTCTTACCTCTAAAATCAATGAGATACCCTTCCATATCGTACACCTGCTCAGTAGTTGAAACACCCGATCCTCCAGGCCCGGGCAACGTTACTTCTTGGTAGAACGATTTTCCATCTTTTACCGCCCCAGGCAACGCAATAACCATGTGCATATCCTCATCGATGGTACTGCTGATCTTTATTTTAAGCTTTCCGCTTGCCACTTTAAAGTACTTGATTTCGGCACCTCCCATATATAATGATAAACCTTCGTCTTGATCAATTACCGTTTGAGTAGGAAATGCCGCAATAGCTCTACTCGGCTTCAAATTTCTTATACCTAATGTAACATTTAGACCTTTACTTGACTCAATCAAAACAGGTCCACCACTGGCTTCAGTAGTTAGACGCTTAATTACGCCGACTAACTCTTTCGTCACAGTTTTGCCTCTTAGATTGATTGATTTCGAGGAAACCCCACCATTTTTGGGGATGTTTCTAAACGAATCAGAGGCTACCACAGAGTTATCTGATTTATTCTTTAATTCAAAAACTACCAATTGTATATTGACTGGTAATTCGTTCTTAATAGAAATATCCAAATATCCGGAATCCAAAGTGGCTGTTTCAAAAAATTCAGAAACATCAATGGTTTGAGGATCCAAATTACTCAAATCCTGAGAAGGAATATCGGCATTTTGACCATCCAGTACCTTGAAAAATGGATTAATCTGAGCAAGAGTAATAGTACTAGTACGTTGCTGATCAGTCAAACGCAAAGTCATTAAATTGAAAAACGCATCAATCCCGGTATCCGAGGATTGCAAATCATTAATTTTATAGGAATAAATACGATTATCATCGCTGAAATAATAGCCTGAATCCGAGGCAACATTGGTTAGATAACGCGTGTCAATTGCATCAAGCGAAATATCAGTTTTAAACAAAGGAATCGTATTATCAACATCCCAAGTCACTTCTCTGCGTTGACATCCCCCGAAAACAACAATCAAAGAAAAAAGGATAACACTCAATCTGTTATGCGCCCAAATTTTCATAATTCAGGCAATTTACAAATTATCGAGCGATTCTAGATATGGTGTTTGATCATAAAAATAAAAACGCCCCAAATTAGAACAGATAAAGACAAATAAATTACAATCTTTAATTTGTTTTTGATAAAACTCGCTGCCACCAATGATCCCACAGGAATGCTAATAAAAACGGGCGAAAGAAACGCAATTAAAAGCAATCCACCCCGATTTCTCATTTGCACTAAAATTCGATTCTTTCGGGTAAAAATTTTGCGTGGTTTATGTTTTTTTCGAAAGTGACGAAACACCCACTCCTCTAAAAATCCTCCGCCATACACAAAAACAATCGCCCCAAAAATCCCACCAATACTAGTTAGTACGAAACCGGTATATGCATCAACCGATGCCAACGCGGTCCCCACGCCAAGCGCATATTTCACAGCACTCATCAATATAATGGTTATCCATTTTGCGCTCATTTCTTTCTCTTTTTAAATTATTCCTTTTCTTCAACTATAATACGTTTTCAATCCTATCAACTTCGTAAAGTTCGTTTTTTATACGCATTTTTGTAACTAAATAGTTCAAATGCCCCGCAATAGTACGATTCAAACCTTCATTCTTGTTCTTTTTTTCGTCATCGGGGGAAATATATCCGCTCAACTTCCTATTTCGGGAAATTTATTAAACAATACGGGAACCATAAATAGCGATACCTTCAGTAGCGATACTACAAAAAAAACGGTAAAACCCAAAAAATTCAGATGGTATCCCTCGGTAATTTCATCATCTAACGCATGGTTTCAAAGCGATACATTTTTGAATGCCGATACTACATTGGGTATGATTCAAAGATATACCCGTGAATCGAGAAGCGTTCAACCTTATGCTAGTTTAGGGATTTCTGGAACCCCATCCGCTGCACTTTTCATTAAACCATCTGATTTTTCCGGGATACAACTAGGTGGATTAAATGTATTCGAGCCCTATGCCGTTGATCCAAAGAATTTTAAATTCTATCGTGTATCACAACCATTTTCAGAATTCAAATACTCCCAAGGGGATAATGGTTACATTGGCTTAGAAGCACTTCATACTCAAAACCTTTCTAAAACGTGGAATGTTGCAATCGATTATCACACCATCACCAATGGTGCAGTGTATGTAGGTTCAGGTCAAGATAATTTGATACGCAATCTGGGTATCGGAAGCAATTTTATATCGCAGAATGGCAAATTCCATCAACAACTGATTTTTACTTGGAATCGAATCCGTCGACTTGAAAATGGAGGACTTTCTTCTGACTCTGTATTCTATGGTCCTACTGGATTTCAAGGAGCGGATTGGAATTTAAGAACTTTTGGCTATTATGATCCGAGAATATCGAATGCCAAATCGTACAACAGTTATTCCAATCATCAAATCAATCACCGTTACGCGATTAATTCTACAAAAAACATTCATTTAGAATCTCAAATTAATTGGGTTCAACATAAATACGACTTTGAAGATGCATTTACTGATACTACATACTACGGGAGCACATCAAATCATCGCTTAGTGGGTTCCAATGATTCTTCTCAATGGCATCGATGGGAAATTAAAACAGGAATTTCAAAAACTTGGGCGTCCACAAACATTCAAAACACCAACCTTAACTCTCCCGCTCAACAACGAATTTACTTCAATCACATTTTACAAATTGCCGATTACCAGCAGTTCTCGGTAGAAAAAGATAGTGCGCACAGAAATCGATTTTATTACACACAATCACATGGTATTAATCTTGGTTGGAATAGACAATTTAAAAACGGATGGTTCACATCGAATGATGCAAATTACTACTTCAATGGTTATGCAAAAAATAGCTATGATATCAATTCGAATTTGAAAAAAAGGTGGAATAATAAATTTTTTAATTCAAACTTATTAATTAAATATCAACCAATTGAATTAATTAACTTAAACTTTTTATCGAATCATTTGGATTATTTAAACTCTTCGTCGGTAAATCAAAAATTCACCTCCACATTTCAATGGAAAAATACATTTGGATTACAGATAAATAATCAAAAGTTACATGTAATTTACATCTTAGGATCCTTACAAAATCCCATCTTTTTTTACAATCAACCCAAGCCCTTACAGCTAAATCATATACAATACCAACAACTCCAACTCCAATGGATTGGACATTTTAAACATTGGTATTTACATGCGTCTACATTTGCTCAGACTAATTCATTCCAGGCCAAAGATTCAAGCCTTAGATTGAACAATTTGGGACTACCTAACTTACATGCCAACTTTGGTTTTGCCTATCAAAACACTCTTTTCAAGAAGGCCATTTCTTACAGAATCGGGGCAGACATTCAATACACCTCATCGTACAATCAACTCCAATACCGCATTGATGCCGCACAATATTATATGGGCAGCAACTCACAAATTTTAGGCAATTATCCGATAGCAGATATTTACTTAATTACACGAATTCAAACCATTGATATCTTTTTCAAATACGAACACCTCAATGAATGGATTGTTTCACCTGTGTTTAACAAACGCTATGAATCAACCTATCAATATCCCATTCAACCCGCGCGATTCCGATTCGGTTTCACTTGGAAATTCTGGAATTAATCAAACTGAGAATGCCATTCAGCTCAGTTTATTCACGAGCTAGCAATCTAATAATTAGTTTACAGTCCTGAAAAACACAATTAGCAATTAATGTGCTTCCAACCAATTTTCGCCAGTGCCCCATTCAACCAGAACAGGCACATCCAATGGCATAGCAGATTCCATCCATTTCTTTACTTCTGACGACACTATTTCCACTTCATTTTTGGGGACATCAAACAGCAATTCGTCGTGTACCTGCAATATCATCTTGGTCTTCAAGCCACTGCTTCTCAACCAATCTTGAATTTTGATCATGGCAATTTTAATCATATCGGCTGCTGATCCCTGAATCGGCGCATTAATGGCATTTCGTTCGGCAAATCCTCTTACAGTTGCATTACGAGAGTTGATATCGCGTAAATTTCTTCTTCTACCCGTAATAGTTTCCACGTAACCCAACTCTCGAGCAGAATTCACCGTGCCTTCCATATAAGCTTTGATTCCAGGAAACTGTATAAAGTAATTGTCAATTATTTCTTTCGCTTCACCCCGAGATATTTGTACTCGTTGACTCAATCCAAATGCGGAAATACCATAAATAATTCCAAAATTGACCGTTTTTGCCTTTCTACGCATGTCTTTATCAACCTCTTCAATAGGAACTCCCCAAACTTTAGAAGCCGTAGCTGTGTGAATGTCAATTCCCGACCTAAAAGCCTCAATCATGGCTGGATCTTTTGAAATATGTGCAATGATTCTTAATTCAATTTGAGAATAATCTGCGCTCAACAACACGTGATCTGTATCAGAAGGAATAAACGCTTTTCGAATTT
>JACCDT010314317.1_pt1 | contig 10871 bp, 2 predicted proteins | sample 7446291 | NCBI WGS metagenome assembly JACCDT01 (sample SAMN15323446, study PRJNA562643) | freshwater metagenome | isolation source: river surface water | place: USA:Blue River Watershed | collected 2017-08-17 | reverse complement strand
TGCTGCAAGGCCGACAGCAGCGCGCTGCAGCTCTCCGGCGACCTCATCCAGCGTTGATCGCTGACGCCAAGCCGCTGCAGTGCTGTCACCAGTGCCGTGCTGGCCTGTGCCAGCGGTGCCCACGCGTTGCCGCTGGCGGTCAGCGGCTGGCCGGCCAGCCAGCGGTCGATGGCCTTCAGATAGCTGGCCAGATTCACCAGCGCCTGCGCATGGCTGCCGTTGAATTCTTCGTGCTGACTCAGCCGCTCGATCTCGCCCAGCAGATGCCATGCTGCCTGTCCGCCCGGGCTGGCTCGGTCGCCCAGCCGGTCGTGCTCGAACAGGCAGCGCAGGAAGTTGGCGCTGTTGCTGAGCGCCGTCAGCTGGTCCGCGTCGGTAAACGATTGCTCCTGCAGACGGCTTGCAATCAGCCCGAAGGCGGTCGTGAGGTCGGCATGGCCGGCCTCGAGCAGGCGCTGCTCCAGGCCGTCCTTGAGCGTATTGGTGACGTTGATGAGCTCGATGCCGCTGCACTGTGTCAGCCATTGATCATTGGAGAGGAAATGGCGGCACAGCTGCTGCACGCAGCCGGCCCAGAGGGCGCGGTTGGCGCGGCCGGCCTCGGTGTCGGGATCGATGCGGATGAGCTGCTGCTTGAGCATGGTGTTGAGCTGGACCATGGCCTTGGCCAGCTGGCGGCTGCTGAAGCTGTCAGCCTGACTATTCCCGGCCCAGCGGTGCAGTTGCGTGAGCGCGTTGTAAAACACGTGGCGGATGGCCGGGGTATCGCCGGCGAGCATGTCGGCCTTGAGGGCGCGGCTGAACCAGTTCAGGCAGTTCAGCAGCGGGCCGGGGTCGGTGACCTGCTGCTCGATGCGGGCGGTGAGCTGCGCGGCGAGCTCGCTGCTCAGCGAGGTGAGCACGCCTTGCGCGGTATGACATTGCTGCGGGAGCAGCAGCGGCCCGGGCACGGGCTGTGCGAGCGTGGCCAGGCCGAGGCAGAGGGTTTGCAGGGAGTCGATGTCGAGGACAGCGTCGTGATGGCGATGGAGGCACTGGTCGAGATGCCTGAAGAGGGTGGGCAGCGCGTGTCGCAGCTGCTTGAGTTCCCCGCTGACCTGGGGAGTGTGTTGCGCATGCCTGAGCAGATGTTCGGCGCTTTTGAGGTCATGGCAGAGCGTCAGCAGCGCGGACAGGGGGTCGGATCCGGCAACGCGTAACTGGCTGATCTGGCGGGTCAGCGACTGCAGGGAGTCTTTGAGGGGCAAGCCACGCGGATCGGCAATGGGCTGGCCGGACTGCGACAGGGTCGCGGCGGCCGATGGGGCGGTGCGCGGCGAGGCATTCGGTACCGGTGTGGCGCGGTGCGTGCCAGTGCCGTAAGCGGTAGTGGTGTGGGTGTTGGCGCGCATGACGAGATCCGATAAATGAAACGAAGTCGGATACGTAACCGTCTGCGATGGACGGTTCTGGGGTGCAGGCCGATTTTCTCAAATCAAGAGCTTTCATCGCATGCCGGGCGCGGGATATTGCCTTCGCAAATATGTATGTCTGCCGGCCTGGTTAATTTCAGAGAAATCAGTTCCGCTGACCCCGCGATAACCTGGAAATCGATACTTGCGAATACGTGGTGCCACTACCATTTGATGTGTCGGTACGGCAGTGGTTGTGGAAGACGGGCGGCGCAACGAGCGGCGTATGCGTAGCGATGATCTGCGGCCTGTGACAGAAATCGATACACTGGAAAATACGCCGTTCTGCGTGAGCTCAGTATTGGCCAGATAATCACCGTGGCGGGCGTGGTGGGGATGTGCGGGGGACGATGCGTTAAAAATTGAGATGACAAATTACATCGGATGGCCTGTACATCCCTGGTGGCGTTGATATTTCGAGGGTGATTCAGCGCCCCGTTTTGATCGAAGCCATGCCGCTAATCTGCAGTAGTTCAGACTTGATCGGATAGTCACCGTCATCAAACTGGTCAACTGTCAGGTCCAGTCTGAACTACTACAAATCAGCTTAGCCTTGCCATGTTTGTTGTGAGTGCACGCTAGTGCATCTTCGGTCTTTATCCGTTTTTATCTTTAATGGCATTGCGTATCGCCGTGGCTGTATTAATGTCGCCCTTGTCATCCGCATGCATCAGAACCGTTTTACCCTGACCATCCGGCACCTGCGCCAGTGCATTTGGATTGTCAACAGCGCGTAGCATGGTTGCCGCCAGCTCTGCGTTGCCTCTGTTCACAGCGATCCTCAGCGCAGTCGCGCCTTGTTTATTCTGAATCCGCGCCAGTGCATCTTTATCTTTCATAAAATTGAGTATCGTCGTGACTGTATTCACGCCGCCTTGGGCTGTAGCGTACATGAGTGGAGTTATGCCGTTCACTTCCTGCATCCGCGCCAGTGCATCTTTATCCGTAACAGCATTGAGTATCGTCGTGACGATATTCACGTGGCCTTTGGCCGCAGCATTCATGAGCGCAGTCCTGCCGTTCATATTTTGAATCCGCGCCAGCATGCCTTTGTCTTCAACTGCATTGAATATCGCCGTGACACTATTGAGATCGCCCTTGAAAGCAGCATGCATCAGAGCAGTATCGCCAGATTGGTCCTGTATCTGCGCCAGCATGCCTTTATCTTCAACTGCATTGAATATTGCCGTGACACTATTGATGTGGCCATTGAAAGCGGCGTACATGAGTGCCGTAGCACCTGAAGCGCTCTGCAACTGCGCCAGCACATCCGGATTATCGACGGCGCGTAATAGTGCCGTCACCAGTTCCGCGCTACCGGCTTTTGCAGCCTGCATGAGTGCAGTCATGCCCCGCTTGTTTTGCATCCTTACCAAGGTATCTTTATCGGCAACGTTATCGAGTATTGCAGCGACTGTATTGACATCACCTTTGACTGCAGCGTATAGCAGGGCTGTCTGACCCTGATTGTCCTGCTTCTGCGCCAGTGCGTTTTTATGTTTAATAGCATTGAGTATTGCCGTGACCGAGTTGATGTCGCCATTGTCAACAGCACGCATCAGAGCCGTTTTGCCTTGACTGTCCTGTAGCTGTGCGAGTGCATCTGGATCATCGACAGCTTGTAATAAGGTCGCCGCCAACTCTGCGTTACGATTGATGACAGCATCCATCAGCGCAGTCACGCCCTGATTGCCCTGAATGCGTGCCAACGCATCTTTATCTTTAACGGCGCTGAGTATTGCCGTGACTGAGTTGATGTCGCCATTCTCAGCAGCACAGATCAGAGCCGTTTTGTCTTGACTGTCCTGTGCCTGTGCCAGCGCATCCGGATCATCGGCGGCACGTAATATGGCCGCTACTAATTTTGAATTGCGTGTGGATGCAGCGTCTATCAATGCAGTCGTCCCGAGCTTATTCTGAATGCGTGCCAAAGCGTCTTTATCCGCTACCGCGTTTAATATGAACATTGCCGTATCGGGATTGGCTGAGCGAATGGCCCACATCAACGCAGTCGCACCGCTTTCACTCGGTATTCGCGCCAGTTTGTCTTTATCTTTGATATTGCCGAGTATCGCCATTACTGTATCGGTATCGCCTTTGATGGCAGCATGTATCAAGGCTGTATAGCCATTATTTTCCTGCAACTGCGCCAGCGCATCCGGATTGTCAACGGTGCGCAATATAGTCTCTGCTAATCCTGAATTACGTGCGAATGCAGCGTCATGCAGCGCTGTCGTCCCGTACTCATTCTGAATGCGTACCAAGGCGTCTTTATCGGCTACCGCGTTTAATATGCACATTGCCGTATCGGGATTGGCTGAGTGGATGGCCCACATGAACGCAGCTGCACCGCTTTCACTCGGTATTCGCGCCAGCTTGTCTTTATCTTTGATATTTCCGAGTATCGCCATTGCTGTATCGGCATCGCCTTTGATGGCAGCATGTGTCAAGGCTGTATAGCCATTATTCTCCTGCAACTGCGCCAGCGCATCCGGATTGTCAACGGTGCGTAATATAGTCTCTGCTAATCCTGAATTACGTGTTAATGCAGCGTCATGCAGCGCTGTCGTCCCGTACTTATTCTGAATGCGTACCAAGGCGTCTTTATCGGCTACTTCGTTTAATATGAGCATTGCCGTATCGGGGTTGGCTGAGTGGATGGCCCACATGAACGAAGTCGCACCGCCTTCACTCGGTATTCGCGCCAGTTTGTCTTTGTCTTTGATGTTGCCGAGTATCGCCATTATTGTATCGGCATCGCCGTTACTGGCTGCGCGTATTAAAGCGGTATTACCATCATCTCCCGGCAACTGTGCCAGCGCATCCGGATTGTTGGAGGCGCGTAATATGGCCTCTGCTAATCCTGAGTTGCGTTTGGACGCGGCGTCATGCAGCGCTGTCGTCCCGTACTTATTTTGAATGCGTATCAAAGCGTCTTTATCGGCTACCGCATTTAATATAAATATTGCTGTATCAGGATTGGATGAATAAATGGCCCACATTAACGCACTTGCACCGTCTTTGCTCTGCATTCGCGCTAGTGCGTCTTTATCTTTAATTGCGCCGAATATTGCTGCTACTGTGCGTTTATCACCGTAACCTGCGGCGCTCATGAGTGACGTTACCCCGGCATCGTCCTGCATTTGTGCCAATGCATCGGGATCAATTGAGCGATGGAGGATCGCTGCCACCTTGGCGCTATCGCCGGAATGAATGGCTTGCCGAAGAATGAAGTAGCTCTGATAAAGGCTTACTTTTCCGCTGTCAGGTATCCCTGGTACGGCAAAGACGGGCAGATTTCCGGTGTTTGATTTTTCTGTCGTCCTGGGCGAACGGTTCTCTCGGGTGAGTTTGAGTTCTTCCAGTAAGGGCTGGAGGGGGGGGAATTTGCTCAGCGGCTCCTTGTGCTCCGCCTTGATCATGTTTGTGCGGCGTTCCAGTAACGCTTTTCGGCTCAGCGGCGGCGCGCTCGGCTGCTGCTGCGCATGCTCGTCGCTGGTCCGTTGGTCATGGCGTTTGACCGCTGCTTCCAGCAACCGCCGGACCGTGGCCAGATGGCGCCGGTCGATGAACTCGATCTGGCCCAGCAGCTCGCGCAGGAATGCGCCGAGATCCTCCGGCAAGCGGTGCTGGTCATGCTCGATCAGCCAGTCGGCAATCTCTTTGCGGCCGTGAAGGAGTGCGTAAAACAGTGCGCTCTGGCCTTTCTTGCCGGCCGATTTCTGGTTCAGCAGCTCCGGGTAGTCGGCGGCCAGTTCCTTCAACCGCGGCAGGGCCTTCGAGTCGCCTTGTTCCAGCAGGGTGAACCATTCCTTCTGCGCCCGGGTTTGTGTCAGACCGGCCTGGTCGTTCTTCGCCGGTGCGGTGGAGGCCGCTGGCGTTGCTGACCCCGGTGCAGCGGACTTCGGCGCGCTTGGACGATCGACAGAAGCCGGCGTCTTGTTCGACGCAGCCGGTCGGTTCACCAGCGTTGGCTGGGTGGCCGGCGTGCTGGCGAACAAGAGGGCAGACGACGACGTGGACAGAGAAATTGACGGTGACGCTGACACTGTCGTGCCGGGCAGCGGCAGTGCGCCGGGTTTGGCGGCATGGCGCGGCGTAAGCCAGTCCGTCGGGCTGGCGAGGGTGCTACGTACGGGGGCCGGCACCGGCTTGGGCTGCGATGCGTCGCCGCGATAGGTCGGGCCGGGCACTTTCGCCGGTTTCTCAGGAACGGCGGCCGCGCCTGTCGGGGTCGGGCTCAGCACCTGCGCGCTGAGCGCTTCGATGACCTCGCCCGCACCGGTTTGACGAAGGACTTGCTCCAGCCGATCGAGCGTGACGGGCGTGGCACAGCGCAGCAAGTGCTGTAGCAGCGGCTGGACCTCATCGATCGACAGCGCGCCCAGGGTGATGCCGGTCTGCGCCGCCTGCAGACAGGCCAGCCATTCGTCGCCCCTGATCTGCAGCGGCTGACCTTGCTGCAGCTGTTGCTGCAGTGGGGTCAGCAGAGATCGCAACGCGCGGCCGACGACGGCATTGTCCGGCAGCGGCATAGCGGCGACGGGTCGCTGGCACAGTGCCATCAGCGAGCGCAGGCTTTGCACCAGCGACTGGGTGTGGCGGGGCCGGATCTGCCAGTGCGGAATGGCGTCGAGCAGCGGCTGCAGCAGCTGCGCCAGGACCTCGGCCGGTACCTCGCGCAGCAGCCCACGCTGCCCCAAATGCTGCAAGGCCGACAGCAGCCCGCCGCCGCTCTGCGGCGATCTCATCCAGCGCGGGTCGCTGGCACTGAGCTGCTGCAGCGTCGTCACCAGCGCGCTGCTGGCCTGCGCCAGCCTTTTCCAGGCGCCTTGGCTGGCTGCCGGCGGCAGGCCGGCCAGCCAGCGGTCGACGGCCTTCAGATAGCTGGCCAGGTTCACCAGCGCCTGCGCATGGCTGCCGTGGAGTCCCTGGCAGGCAGCGGCCTTGACGATCTGGTTCAGCAGATCATTCGCCGCTTGTCCGGTCGGGCTGTTGAGACTGCCCAGCAGGCCGTGCTCGAACAGGCAGCGCAGGAAATTGGCGCTATTGCTCAGCACCGGCAGCGTGTTCGCGCCGGCAAACAAGGCTTCCTCCCGGATCCGGGGCGCAATCATCTGGATGGCGCTCTTGAGGTCGGTATCGTCGACGCTGAGCAGACCTTGTTCGAGGCCGTCCTTGAGCGTATTGGTGACATTGATGAGCTCGATGCCGTTGCACTGGTTCAGCCAATAATCACTGGCGAGGAAGCGGCGGCACAGCTGCTGCACGCAGCCACTCCACTGAGTGCGGTTGGCGCTGCCATCTGCGGTATGGGCATCGGTGCTGATGAGCTGCTGGTTGACCATGGTATTGAGCTGGACCATGGCCTTGGCCAGCTGGTGGCTGGTGAAGCTGTCGGCGTGCGTGGTCATGGCCCAGTTGTGCAGTTGCGTCAGCGCGTTGTGAAACAGGTGGCGGATGGCCGGGGTGCGGCTGGAGAGCATGTTGGCCTTGAGGGCGCGGCTGAACCAGTTCAGGCAGTTCAGCAGCGGGCCGGGGTCGGTGACCTGCTGCTCGATGCGGGACGTGAGTTGTTGGGCGAGCTGGTCGCTGAGCGGGGCGAGACGGGCTTGCGCGTCCTGACATTGCTCGGGGTGTAGCAGCGGTCCGGGTATGGGGGGAGCGAGTGCGGCCAGGCCCAGGCAGAGCGTTTGCAGGGCGTCGATATCCAGCGGCGTGTCGGCGTGGCGGTCGAGGTAATCACGCAGGCTTTTGAAGAAGGCGGGCAGGGCCTGGCGCAACGGATCGAGTTCGTCGCTGACTTGCGGAGTTTGTTGTGCATGCCGGAGCTGGTCTTCCACCTCTTTGAGGTCGTGGCAGAGCGTCAGTAGCTGGGCTAGCGTATCGCGCCGGTCAGTGCGCAGCTGCCGGATCTGGTGGGCGAGTGACCGCAGAGTGTCTTTGAGGGGGATGCCGCGCGGATCGGGGGCGGGGTGGTCTGGTTGGGACAGAGCGGGGGCAGTAGGCTGGGTGCCGTGTGGAGGGGCGTTCGGTACAGGGCTGGCGCGATGAGTACGGGTACCGTGAGAGGTCGTGGTGTGAGAATTGGCGCGCATGACGGAATCCGGCAAAAAGGAAGAAGTCGAATTCGTAACTGCTTACCAGGCAATGTTCTAAGAAGCAGATCGATTTTTTCAAGAGTTCTCAGAGCAAAGCCGACGCTGGATATCGTCGTGACGAATATTTATGTTCGCCAACCTGATGAGTTTCAGAGACGCTAAGCGCCTTATATGGATGCCTCCCGGAATTCAAACGATTTTTGCATGCTGGCGGCTAGGTAAGGCTGCGGTCTTATACCCGGCCTGTTAATGTGTATTAGTTCAGACTTAATCTGACAGTAAGACCTCGCCAAAGGGCGGGGTTACCCGGTTTGATAGAGGTGCGAATCTTTATCAATTGAGCGCGCAAGCGCCAAGGAATAACCCCATGAACAGGCTTGCCCAGAACGTCATCAAACACCAGGTGGGCCTGCTGAATCTGGCCACCGAGCCTGGCAATGTCTCCCGCGCGTGCAAGGTGATGGGCTTTTCCCGCGATAGGTTTTACCGCTATCCGTCTGACTGGCTCGCGTATTACTGCGAGCAGCGCACCCATCAGGGAAAGGTGGCCTGCGGGCGTACGCTGATGCAAACCCTGGTTACAGGAACGGAGGCGTGGGGAGATAAAATCACCGCTGCAAACGGCAGAACTTGATCTGACAATCGCCGATCGCAAATCGGGTAATTGTCAGATCAAGTCTGAACTACCAAAGATCACGCGCCGGAACAATTTTCTATTGCTGTTTCGATGCTACTTTTTTAATGAGCATCTCTTTTATATGGCGATTGGCACCTTCCAATTGCGGTGTCGCACCGGGAGTGGACGGCACGCGCAAAAAAGCCTCCGTGTCGGTGATTTTGTCGATCATGATCCTGAAGGCGTCCGGGCTTTGATAATCAAGTGCGGCAACCAAAGCATTCGCTCCGTCGTTTCTTTTCGACAGTATCAGCGCATCCGGATCGCCGACGTTGTTCAGAAGTCTTTCTGGCCGAGCCGGCCATTCTTGCCGAACCGTTCGAACAATTCGGCAGTGGCCCGATGACTGAAGAAGCGGCCAAAGCAGAGCTGACCGCCTTTGAAGCAGGTCCATGGGCCGCCACGTTCCCGCCGGTAGTCGCGTCATGGCGACGGGCGTGGGCTCAACCCAGGTGATTTCGTTCTTTGCGCTTCCCGCGCCGATCCGCAAAGTGATCTAAACGACCAATGTGATCGGAAGCGCCAATACACAGCTGCGCAAGGTTCTCAAGATTCGCGGGCACATCTCCTGCGACGTAGCGGCTTCCTAATTGATCTGGCTGGCTCTGCGCAACATCACAGCGGACTGGAAATCTGACGGTCACCCACAGCAGCCACCAGCCAAGTCTCGCTGTATTTGTTGAGCATCTTCGGCAATGCATCTTCATTCGTTCTTGTTATTGATGGCATCGAGTATCGCTGTGACTTTATCGGCATCTCGTTTGCCATTGGCATAGATCAGCGCAGTCATGCCCTCCCTGTTCGCTATTCTCGCCAGCGCGTTTTTATCTTTAATGGCGCTGAATAATTCAGTCATGGTAGTGACATCACCCCTGTCGGTTGCAAATATCAGCGCCGTGTTGCCGTTATCGTCCTGCATCTGCGCCAGCGTATCGGCATTATCAACTGCGCCTAATAGAGCCCTCACCAGTTCTACGTTGCCAGCGTATGCAGCACCCATCAGCGCAGTGTGGCCCCGAATACTTTGAATGCGCACCAAAGCATCTTTGTTGGTCACCATGTTTAATAAGAGCATCGCTATGCGTGGATTGCCTGATTCCGTGGCACTTATGAGCGCAGTCGCGCCGACCTTATTCTGTATCCTGACCAGTGCGTCTCTATCTTTAATGGCCCTGAATAATTCAGTCATGGTAGTGACATCACCCCTGTCGGTCGCAATTATCAGCGCCGTGTTGCCGTTTTCGTCCTGCATCTGCGCCAGCATATCGGCATTATCAACAGCGCTTAATAGGGCCTTCACCAGCTCTGTGTCGCCGATGTGTATAGCACCCATCAGCGCAGTGACGCCCCGACTACTCGGAATGCGCACCAAAGCATCTTTGTTGGTTACTTTGTCTAATATGACGATTGCCGTACGAGGATTGGCTGAGGACACGGCACTCATGAGCGCTGTCACACCTTGATTGCCTTGAATTCTGGCCAGTGCGTCGGGATCTTTAACGGCACCGAGTATCGCTGCGACTGTATTAACATCACCCCGGTCGGTGGCGTACATCAAGGCCGTGTTACCGTTATCGTCCTGCATCTGCGCCAGCGTATCGGCATTATTAGCAGCGCTTAATAGGGCTTTCACCAGCTCTGCGTCGCCGATGCGTGCAGCACCCATCAGCGCAGTGGCGCTCCGAACACTCAGAATGCGCACCAAAGCATCTTTGTTGGCCACCGTGTTTAATATGAGCATCGCCATGCGTGGATTGGCTGATTCCATGGCACTTATGAGCGCATTCGCGCCGATCTTATTTTTTATCCTGACCAGTGCGTCTTTATCTTTAATGGCACTGAATATTTCTGTCATGGTGGTAACATCCCCCTTGTCAGTAGTAAATATCAGCGCCGTGTTGCCGTTATCGTCCTGCATCTGCGCCAGCGTATCGGCATTATCAACAGCGCTTAATAGGGCTTTCACCAGTTCTACGTTGCCAGCGTATGCTGCACCCATCAGCACAGTGTGACCCCGATTACTCGGAATGCGCACCAAAGCATCTTTGTTGGTCACCTTGTCTAATATGACGATTGCCGTACGAGGATTGGCTGAGGACGCGGCACTCATGAGTGCTGTCACACCTTGATTGTCCCGAATCCTGGCCAGGGCGTCGTGATCTTTAACGGCACCGAGTATCGCCGTGACGGTATTAACATCGCCCCGGACAGCGGCGTATATCAAGGCCGTGTTGCCGTTGTCGTCCTGCATCTGCGCCAGCGTATCGGCATTATCAACAGCGCTTAATAGGGCTTTCACCAGCGCTACGTTGCCGGTGTATGCAGCATCTGTCAGCGCAGTGGCGCCCTTACTGCTCTGAATTCGCGCCAAAGCATCTTTGTTGGTCACTTTGTTTAATATGGCCGTCGCCGCACGGGGATCGGCAGAATGTATGGCCCACATGAGCGCCGTCGCGCCATTCTTGTCCTGAATCCTGGCTAGGGCGTCGTGATCTTTAACGGCACCGAGTATCGCCGTGACGGTATTAACATCGCCCCGGACAGCGGCGTATATCAAGGCCGTGTTGCCGTTGTCGTCCTGCATCTGCGCCAGCGCATCGGCATTATCAGCAGCGCTTAATAGGGCGTTCACCAGCGCTACGT
>JACCDT010687010.1_pt1 | contig 10873 bp, 8 predicted proteins | sample 7446291 | NCBI WGS metagenome assembly JACCDT01 (sample SAMN15323446, study PRJNA562643) | freshwater metagenome | isolation source: river surface water | place: USA:Blue River Watershed | collected 2017-08-17 | reverse complement strand
CGCTGTCCAGGATCAGGTCGCGCAATGGACCGGCAAGCCCTTCCTCTCACTCGGAACCGATGGCTTCGGACTCTCTGATACTCGTGGCGCACTGAGGCGTCACTTCAAGGTCGACGCTGAGTCGATCGTCGTTGCCACACTTACTCAGATGGTGCGAATCGGAGATCTGAAGTCGAAGGTCTTGAAGAAGGCGCTCGAGCGTTACAAACTCGAGGATGTCGCAGCTGCCGATCCTGGGAATACCGAAGGATCTGGATGATCGGTCGCTTGCCGATCATCGATGTCGCGCCGACCGTCTACTTCGGCCGGCAATTCGTCGGAATCAAAGCGATCCCCCATGAGAAGTTCACTGTCTCCGCGACGGTGATCCGTGAAGGCCATGAAGAGATCGAGGTCTCAGCGCTCCTCTTCGACCCAGCCGGCAAACTCTTCACGCGAAGTCCGATGCGCCCAGTCTTCGGGGTACCGGATCGATTCGAGATGGAGATAAGCGCAGATCGCGTTGGTCTTTGGCACTTCGCCATCGCTGCGAAGAGTCGTGGGATGAGCGGCGAGATCGAAAGCATCTCAGAGCGTTTCCCAGTCCGTGTCGATCGCGAACGGGCGTTGGTTGGAAGTTGGTACGAATTCTTCCCTCGGAGTGAAGGTGCGACGAGAGCAAGTGACGGGACCGTACGCTCTGGGACCTTCAAGAGCGCTGCGAAGCGGTTACCTGCGATTGCGAAGATGGGATTCGATGTCCTCTATATCCCGCCCATCCATCCCATCGGTCACTCGCATCGCAAGGGAAAGAACAACTCCCTTACCGCCACCAAGGATGATCCTGGTGTGCCATGGGGAATCGGCAACGCAGATGGTGGCCATGATGCGATCAACCCAGAACTCGGAACGCTCGCAGAGTTTCGCGACTTTGTAAGAGAGGCTCGAAGCCTTGGTATCGAGATTGCGCTCGATCTCGCGCTACAGGCATCTCCCGACCACCCCTGGGTCAAGAGCAATGAGGAGTTCTTCACCAAACGCCCCGATGGCACGATCGCATACGCTGAGAATCCACCGAAGAAGTACCAGGACATCTACCCGATCAACTTCGACAACGACTATCGAGGGCTCTTCGCTGAGGTGCTTCGCATCGTCAAGCACTGGATAGCTGAGGGGATCACACTCTTTCGCGTCGATAATCCGCATACCAAGCCGGTCCATTTCTGGCAGGAGTTGATCGCATCGGTCAATCGCGACCATCCCGAGATCATCTTCCTCTCTGAAGCATTTACGCGCCCGCCGATGATGCATGCCCTCGGTAAGGCTGGTTTCCAGCAGTCCTATACCTACTTCACCTGGCGCGTGACCAAGGATGAGTTGGTCGCGTACGGACGCGAGGTCGCACATCAGACGGCGCACTTCTTTCGGCCGAACTTCTGGGTCAATACCCCTGACATCCTTCCCCTCCACCTTCAGAGTGGGAATCCGAACATCTTCGCGATCCGCGCCATCCTTGCTGCGACGATGACACCATCCTGGGGGATGTACGCCGGATACGAACTCTTCGAGCACACTCCGATCGCAGAAGGCAAAGAGGAGTACCTCGACTCGGAGAAGTACGAGATCAAAGTCCGTGATTGGGAGAGCGCGGAGAAGAGTGGCAAGACACTCACACCACTGATCACACGTATCAATGAGATCAGACGTGCACACCCAGCGCTTCAACGGCTTCGAAATCTCCACTTCCATCCGACTGACTCAGAGAAGGTGATCGCCCTCTCGAAGCGAGAGGGAGATGACCTCGTCTTCGTCGTGGTCAATCTCGATCCATCGAACGCCGTGGAAGCGAAGATCGATTGGGAGATGTGGGTCTTGGGAATGGATAAGGAATCGTTCGAAGTGACCGACCAACTCGATGGTAAGAGTCTGACGTGGAATCGCTCGATGAAGGTGCGACTTGATCCGAATGAGAAGAGTGGATCAACTCCCTATGGACGCGTAGCTCACATCTGCACTCTCGCGTGACCTCCCTCGAGACGATAAGGCGGTGATCTGTGGGTGAACTTGATCTTCATCTGATCGGAGAAGGCCGTCATGAAAGACTTTGGGAGTTCCTCGGCGCGCATGAAGAGTTCTCTCCTTCCGGCGATCTCATCGGTACTCGTTTTCGTCTCTGGGCTCCGAATGCTCGCGCGGTCTCACTTGTAGGCGATCACAACGCTTGGGATCGATCGAGAGATCCCATGCACTCACTCGGTGGGAGCGGGATCTGGGAGATCTCCATCCCTGGTATCGGCAGAGGTACGCGTTACAAATTCGCGATCCATGGAAAGGATGGCCGCTGGGTCGATCACGCCGATCCGATGGCGCAGGCAACCGAGACGCCACCGCAGACCGCATCAGTGATCTGGCGCAGTGAATTCCAGTGGAACGATGAGAGGTGGATGCAAGAGCGCAAGAACTTCGAACCGTGGCGCTCACCGATATCGATCTATGAGGTCCATCTAGGCTCGTGGCGTCCGGGACTTAGCTATCGGGAGCTTGCGATCCAACTCGGCGAGTACGCAATCGAATCTGGATTCACACATGTCGAGCTCTTGCCGGTCTCGGAGCATCCCTACTCACCTTCGTGGGGATATCAAGTCACCTCTTACTTCGCACCGACATCGCGCTTTGGGAGACCGGATGATCTCAAGTTCATGATCGACCACCTTCATTCGCTCGGCATCGGTGTGATCCTGGATTGGGTACCTGCACACTTTCCGAAGGATGAGTGGGCGCTTGCTCGATTCGATGGCACAGCGCTCTATGAGCACGAGGATCCGCGGCAAGGAGAGCATCCCGATTGGGGGACTCTCATCTTCAACTATGGCCGCAATGAGGTTCGAAACTTCCTCGTCGCAAGTGCGCTCTACTGGCTCCACGAGTTCCATATCGATGGACTTCGAGTCGATGCGGTCGCATCGATGCTCTATCTCGACTACTCCCGAAAAGATGGCGAGTGGCTCCCTAACGATCGAGGAGGTAGGGAGAATTGGGAGGCAGTCCGCCTCCTTCAAGAGACCACGGCCCTTGCCTACCGTGATTTCCCGGGCGTGATGATGATCGCCGAAGAGTCGACGGCATGGAGCGGTGTCACCCGCGCAACAGTCGATGGCGGTCTCGGATTCGGATTCAAGTGGAATATGGGATGGATGCACGACACTTTGAAATATCTCGGCCGTGAAGCGGTCCATCGACGTCATCACCACAACGAGATCACCTTCTCGATCCTCTACGCCTGGAGCGAGAACTTCATCCTTCCGTTATCGCACGATGAGGTCGTCCACGGGAAGGGATCCTTGGTCAACAAGTTCCCCGGCGATCGCTGGCAGAAGATGGCAACTCTCCGAGCCCTTTATGGCTATATGTGGGCACATCCGGGGAAGAAACTGATCTTCATGGGAGATGAGTTCGCCCAGAATGATGAATGGAGCGAGTCCCGATCTCTCGACTGGCATCTGACCCAGTACAACGAACATGCCCAGATCCAGAAGACGGTTCGTACCTTGAATGAGAAGTATCGAAAGAACGCATCGCTCTGGGACCTTGATGACTCACCGACAGGGTTTCAATGGTTGGTTGGCGACGATGCCGATGGCAACACCCTCGCTTTTCTTAGAAAGTCCCGGAGCGGTGAAGAGATCATCGCAATCACCAACTTCTCCCCCGTTCCTCATCATCACTATCGGATCCCTAACCCGGCGATGAAGGATTCGACGACTCGCTGGCGCGAGATCTTCAATAGCGATGCGATGGAGTTCGGTGGCACTGGGATGGGAAATCAGGATCCCGTCACCGCGATCGATGGTGGAGAGTTCTTGGAGATCGTCTTACCGCCACTTGCCACGATCTGGCTCACTCGCGCTTAGAGAGTTCTCGTTAGGCCGTTGGCTTGGCAGTCGTTGCGAGGAGCCTCTTGATATAGAAGGCGACGAAGAAGAAGAAGACCCCTGGTATCAAGAGCGCGAAGACGAGCCCTACTGTCTCAGCGATCCATGCGATCCCGAGTTTGAAGAGGAAGGTGAGCGCGGTATTGGTCGCACTCAATTCGGCGAGAGCGACGCTATCGGGACGAGGGCTTCGTTTCGCTGCGAAGGAGAAGAGATAGGGACCGAGGAATGAGGATCCAAGACCACCTGCGAAAAGTCCGAGAAGAAGGAGCGTGAAGGCTAGATCGGTCGAATAATCCATGGCGATGGGGGTGAGAGAGATGAACCCGGTGAAGAAGATGCCACCATAGATGATGAATGACTTGACCACTCTGATCTCATCACGACCACTCATGAAGCGCTGGAATCCGATCCTCCCGATGATCATCGCCGACATGAAGACGATGTAGGGATAGATGGCATTGCCTTTACTCACTCCTAAGACATCGCGACTGAAGAGCGCGCCCCAATCCCCTACTGATACTTCAACGGCGAGGATCGACATATAGGCCGCGGTAAGGGTCCAATCGATGCGAAATGACTTGATCATCTCAAGAAAGCCGATGGCGCCATCCTCATCGTGAACTTCCGATGCCGGGATGCATAGGTGGCGCATCCACCAGATCGTAGAAAGAAGGACTACGGCGGAGATCGCAGCGACGATGTTCATATGGAGTTTGAAGTCGACGAAGTCGGCGATGATCGCAGCAAGGATCGCGGTCGTCACTGCTCCCGTGGTCCACATGCCATGAAGGAATGGCAAGACATTGGTGCCATAGAGCTTCTGCTGATGGAGCGATTGGGTGTTGACCGAGATGTGATAGGAGGCCCATGACATTCCAAAGACGACATTGGCGATAAGGAAGAGAAGTGGGCTCGAGGTATTGGCGACGATGACGAACATCGTGATCATGGAGAGGGTGCTTCCGAAGAGGACAGGGAAGGTACCGACTTTATGGATGATGTGTCCCATCGTCATAAGGGCGGTGAAGGCACCAAGCGTTCCTACTCCGACCAATGTGCCGAAAGTGCCATAGGTGACGCCGAGGTTCGCCTTGAGGTCCGGAAATCGCGGCGCGAGCGCCATGACGAAGAAGCCGAATGTGAAGAAGAGTGTGGTGAGAGCGAAGCGCTCGTTTCGCGGGAAGTGTCTCAAAAGAGTGCGCTCGCAAGATCTCGTCGTGCCTTGGGCAGTATCGTATCCTCGGACGGCACGAGCGAGAAGAGGGTCAAGAGGTGCTCTCGTGCCCGCTTCCGATCATCTCCGGGATGGTTCTTGATGAAGGTGATGAGGCGCGCAAAGGAAGCTTCAACCTCTCCCATCGCCACCTCGACATCGCTCGCCGTCATCGCAAGTTCGAGGTCATCTGGGTTTCTAGAGGCATCATCGATCGCCTTCTTAGGATCAATCGATGCAGTGCGGATCATCAACTCACACTGGGCGAGCGCTTGCAACGCAAGGGCATCACCGGGCCTTCGATCAAGGAGTCTCTTGTAGGCGCCTGCTGCAGTGGCGAAGTCGCCACGTTCGATCGCCGCGTAAGCCTCGTCCTCCTCGGGCTCACTCGGGGCAGGAGCATCGCTTGCAGGTGCTCCAGAAGTATCCCCGCTAGACCCGCGGGAGATGGTCATACCTTGTTGCTCAGCGACCTCGAGGATGCGATTGATCATCAACCTGAGTGAGGCTTCCTCGGGCGGAAGTTGTGGGATCGGAAGGACTTGCTCATTGATCAGGACGACTGCCGCAGGAATCGCAGTGACACGCAGGGCTGATGCAAGTTCGGGTTGTGTATCGAAGGAGATCGCACCGAGTCGCCAAGCACCCTGATCGCGTTGCGCCAATCGATCGAGGGTCTCGAGCATCTCGCGCGAACCCTTTGCGCGATCCGACCAGATGAAGATGAAGGCAGGGACCTTCTTGCTGTAATCGATGAAGTCAGAGACGAGATTGTTCTCGGTGACATTGACGATCACGCTCGCTCCGCCAGAAGCTGCGCCAGATGGCGATCCTGGAGTCGAAGCCGGTGTGGCAGGTCGAGCGAGGGAGGAGAGGTCGATGGCTCGACCGAAACCCTTGGGAAGACTTCCGAACTTCGAATTTCCCATGCCAGGAATACTCACTGCCCTATTCTCTCAACTTTCTCGTCTCGATCTCGAATCCATCCTACGAAACCAGCGAAATTCGCACTCTACGGTGTGACCTCTGCCTCGTTGCTGAGAGTCCCAGAGTCCATCCGCGAGGGAAGGATCGATGAGATGTAATCCTTCGTCGCAAAGTCCAAACCCACATCTCGACCTACGCGCTCGCCCAAGTACCAGCGATGTTCCAATACTTCGTGGAAGAGCTGAGCATCCTCGATCCGACCGCGAAGCGAGGGCGGGACTTGGTCCACGACATGGTGGAAGACCTCCTCCAGCCAGACTTTCGCGACCTCCTCACGTGTAGGGCGCGGTTCTTGGATCCGTGAGTAGTAACGATCGAAGGAGGCAAGTAATCGCTTCGCTTGGAACTCCTCGACATGTATCCCCATCAGATCGAGGATCCGAACCTTGTGATAATCGGCAGCGACGACTTTCGGTGTGAACTTCAAGCGCTGTCCATCCTCGTCATAGGAGATCTCCACCTCTTCCACGGCGAAGCCAAGATCCTGCACCGTACGCATCGCACGTTCCACCGCTCGCCGATCACTCGCATCGAGGGATCGAGGTTCCGTGATTGCGCTCCATAACCTTCGATAGCGCCGGATCACTGCATCGCTCGCCCGTACCGGATCGAGACCGGGATAGATCACATCCGAGAGCGAGATATCTTCGAGCTCCGCTGCGACATTGAAATGTGCGATCTCAAGATCATGTTCGCGCTGTCCCTTGCTAAGGCTTTGATGGAACTCTCCCGTCTCAGCATCGACGAGATAAGCGGCGAAACTATCGGCATCCCGACGGAAGAGTGTGTTCGAGAGTGAGCAGTCGCCCCACCAGAAACCGAGGAGATGGAGCCTGACCAAAAGGAGTGCGAGGGCGCTTGCCATATTCTCGATCTCGAAGCCGGTGACCTTTCCTCCCAGTGCGCCACTCAAGATGACTCGATAGGGCGATGAGAAGGGAAGGAAGCGTGTGATCAGTGCCGCCTGCAACTCTTCGCCCTCGTCACTGCTTCTTCCTTCGACGACAGCGATCGGCTCGACAGCAGGTGCGCCCCGATGACTCAGTTCGCGCAAGATCTGATACTCACGCTCTGCTATCTCGGGGATGGTCTCCTTCACCGCATAGATCTCTGCGTCGATGCTTGATTCACTTCCGGCCTCCTCGATTGGTGCGCGTACGAGTCGGACGACGTGTCGGGAGATTCCTCGTTGTAAGGCGAGGGAGGGATCCTCGGGCCAATGCTCTAGGGGTATCGACCACGGAAGGTGAGAGAGCGATGCGATCTCTTCGCCAAGTCCTCGGATACTGAGTGAGGATGGGGAGTTCGGCACAGAAGAATCCTAGCGAGCGCCACGATCACACCTTCGATTGACTCTAAGATGCGGATGTGGCAGAGCGCAAGAAGAAATCAGTTGACACTCCTGTGACTCTTGGAACTCCAGGACGTCCAATCAGCACCTCTCACCCCTTCTACTTCGGTTTCCTAGCAGCAAGTGGTGCATTAGTTGCAATTGCGCTACTTCGCGCGCTGGCATCTGCAAGTGACGTCTTCATCTTGTTGATCATCTCGATCTTCTTAGCGGCAGGGCTCAATCCCTTGATCGAATTCCAAGTGCGACGTGGCATGAAACGGGTCCTAGCAATAACTACCGTCGCTCTCTCGCTCATCGCAACCGCAGGACTTTTCATCTGGCTCGTCATCCCGCCGGTCGTGACACAGGTCAACAACTTCATCGATTCTCTTCCGGAGACGATCTCGCGCCTTACCAATAACCGTCAGATCGCCTCACTCAATGAGCAGTACGGCATCATCGATAACCTCGAACGATGGGCACAGGATTCGATCGCTGACGGTCAGATATTCACCACTCTCTTCGGAGGCGTGATCGGGGTCGGTCGGACCGTGATCTCAGGCACCTTCGCGCTCTTTACCGTCTTCGTCCTCACGCTCTACTTCATGGCGGCACTACCGAAGTTCCTCCAGGTGCTCTACCGACTGGCACCAGCTTCGAGGCGTCAACGAGTGAGTGCGATCGGAGATGCGATCACCTACCGGATCGGTGTCTTCGTCGGCAGTCAGATCCTCATCGCAGCGACTGCAGCGCTCTTCATCACTGGATACGGACTTGTGATCGGGATTCCCTATGCAGCAGCGCTGGGCATGGTGGTCTTCTTTGCAGGTCTCATCCCACTCGTCGGTCACTTCATCGGTGCGACGATCTTCACGCTCGTCGCGCTCACCGTCTCTCCCGGAACCGCACTCGCAGCGCTCCTTGGGTACGGGGTCTATCAACAGGTGGAGAACTACATCGTCGTCCCTCGCATCATGAAGCGATCCCTGGCGATCCCTGGGATAGTCACGATCATCGCAGCGCTCCTTGGATCAACGCTCTTTGGATTGATCGGCGCCATCTTGGCAGTCCCGATGGCGGCTGCAGCGCTCTTGATCTTGGAAGAGGTGGTCTTCCCAAAGAGCGATCGAAGTTAGCTAGATCGCGTAAGGTAAACGCTTGATCTTGCTTGGGTCACTGCTTGGGCAATTGCGTAGACAGTTACACGGCCATTCGGGTAGGTAATGGCAACGCACTCGGATTGATCACACGCACTATCTCAGTCAGCACTCGATAGACGGCCGGCTCTCCCACCCAGAGATGTTTCGCACCTTCTACCGGGATGAAGGTGAGTTGCGGGATGAGCGCGAAACGCTCCCTCGCAGGATCCGGTGGCAGGTAATCATCGAATTCCGGGATGAGCGCGATCACATCCCTTCCATCGCTTCCCCAGAAACGAAGATCCTCATCTGTCGCTGTGCGAAGCGGCGGACTCAAGAGGATCAATCCCTTGACTGCACCGTCTCGAGCGTGGCGCAAGGCAAGGTCCGTGCCAAAAGACCAACCCAAGACCCATATCGGTTCCGAGGGAAATCGTTCCTTCGCGAGTGCGATGACTGCTTCGACGTCGTATCTCTCGCTCTCGCCACCGTCGAACTCACCACCACTCTTTCCGAGTGCGCTCTCGGTTCCGCGGGAGTTGAAGCGGATGACTCGGATCGCTGCCATCGCGGGCAATCGATTGGCGGCCTTGGCGATGATGTGGCTATCCATCATCCCGCCGTGCGTGGGAAGCGGATGGAGAGTGATGAGCGTGGCGACTGCAGGTGTGAGGGGTGTGGCGATCTCACCCACGAGATCCAGACTATCTTCGGTCTTGATCGTGATCACTTCACGCTTCGAAGGGAGAACTGTGCTCGGTCTGATGATCTCACCATGCACGCTCTCTGACACGAGAGATGAGTGTAACTGTCGAGGCCAAGGCATAGTATTTCGGCTTATGAGCACCGCACTCTTTAGCACTACCAATCCCGCGACCGGTACTGAAGTCTCGCGCTATCCCAATTCCTCTCGTGAGGATGTCGAAGGTGCTGTCGCTCGTGCGAAGGTCGCTGGGATGCACTGGCAATCGCTCGGAGCACGTGGACGACGAAAGGCGCTTCTGAAGTGGGCGAGATATCTCACCGATCACATTGATGAGGGCGCTCGTTGGGTCTACGAGGAGACGGGCAAACCTATATCCGACGCGACGTTGGAGTTCACGCTCGCAATCGGTCATCTTGCCTGGGCTGCGAAGAATGCAGAGTTCGTCCTCGCGCCACAACGACGTCGACCAGGTCTCTTGATGGTGAATATGCGGGCGACAGTTGAACGCAAACCCTATGGCGTTGTCGGTGTGATCGGACCATGGAACTATCCCGTCTTCACTCCGATGGGATCGATCGCTTATGCGCTTGCGGCAGGTAATGCCGTGGTCTTGAAGCCAAGTGAGTACACCCCTGGTGTCGCGGTCTGGCTTGCTGAGTCATTCGCAAAGGTCTCGCCGATCGCTGATCTCTTCACTGTCGTTCCGGGTCTTCCTGAGACTGGCAAGTTCCTTACCGAGAGTGCGGTCGATAAGGTCGCTTTCACTGGATCGACACGGACTGCGAAGAAGGTCGCAGCCTCATGCGCCGAGCGGATGACGCCAGTAGTCCTCGAGTGTGGTGGCAAGGATGCAGTGATCGTCGATCGAGATGCCGATATCACTCTCGCTGCCGAGAACACGCTCTGGTCTGCGATGTCCAATGCCGGACAAACCTGTATCGGTGCGGAGCGCGTCTACGTCCATGAAGCGGTCGCGGAAGAGTTCATCGAACGGATCACCGAACTTGCCAGCAAGGTCGAATCAGGGAAGAACTACGGACCGGCGACGATGCCCTCGCAGTTGAAGGTGATCTCAAACCATATCCAGGATGCGAAGAAGATGGGTGGCACTTTCAGGCTCGGTGGCCTCGATTCCGTTGGTGAGAGATTCGTCAGCCCGGTTGTGATCACCGACCTCGATGAGAGTTCACTTGCGGTGCAGGAGGAGACTTTCGGTCCGACGCTTGTGATCAATCGAGTCCGCGATATGGAAGGTGCGATCGAACGGACTAACTCCACTCGCTACGGACTTGGCGCTGCAGTCTTCTCCAAGCGCCATGGCGAAGAGATAGCCTCGAAGATCGCCTCAGGAATGGTCTCGATCAATAGCGTGATCTCATTCGCAGCCGTCGCATCAGTTCCATTCGGCGGGATCAAGGAGAGTGGATATGGCCGGATCCACGGTCCGGAGGGTCTCTTGGAGTTCACTTATCCGAAGTCGACGGTGCAAGCGAGATTCCAACTACCGCTGGCATTCACCACTTTCAGACGGAGTAACTTCGCAGACAAACTCGTGGTCAAGCTGATCAAGATGCTCCACGG
>JACCDT011082405.1_pt1 | contig 10874 bp, 12 predicted proteins | sample 7446291 | NCBI WGS metagenome assembly JACCDT01 (sample SAMN15323446, study PRJNA562643) | freshwater metagenome | isolation source: river surface water | place: USA:Blue River Watershed | collected 2017-08-17 | reverse complement strand
GGCGGGAGACCGGCCGCGGGAAGGGAAGGTCTTCGAGGGAGTCGGGGATTTCAAGAAATCCTACGCCACGGCGTGCGAGAAGGCGGGGGTCTCAGGGCTGCGGTTCAACGACTGGCGCCACGGGTTCGCGACCGACTTGATGGAGGCGGGAATCCCCCAGCACATGGCCATGAAACTTTCCGGCCACACCCAGGCCGACACGCACGAGATCTACGCGAATATCGACGACCGGCTCGCGATCCAGGCGGCGGTCGCGCTCGATCGATTGCACGCGAGTCGTACGACTCGCTCGGCGGAGCCGGAGCCGGCAACGGGGCTCGTGAACTGAGCGAGCCGTACGACTCGCAGGCCGTTTCCGCGCGAGTTTTCCACAGGCTCTGGAGGCTGTGATTTGGCGAGCGAGTCGTACGACTCGCAGGGCGTCTCGACGCGAGTTTTCCACAGGCTTTGAGGGCGAGTTTTCGACGAGCGAGTCGTACGACTCGCAGCTGATTTTCGAGTCGAGCGAGTCGTACGACTCGCAGCCGCGTAAGTCGCTCCATTTGCAAGAGATATGCTGCTGCGAGTCGTACGGCTCGCAGCGGCTGTTTTGCGCGAGCGAGCCGTACGACTCGCAGCTCGCTCTCGGCAAAGATTTCCACAGGTTTTGCGAGCGATTCTCGACGAGCGAGTCGTACGACTCGCAGGCCGTTTCCGCGCAAGTTTTCCACAGGCTTCGAGGGGTGGATTTCTGGCGAGCGAGTCGTACGGCTCGCAGGCTGGCCCGGGCGCGTCCGGACGCGAGCGAGTCGTACGACTCGCGGGGCGCAGGCGGCGACAGGGAGAGCAGGGAGCGAGCCCGAAAAAAAAATGAGTGAAGGCGCATTTTCTTGTTGCAAAGCTAAGCTAGGGAGCGTATAACAGGATCATCGCAGGGGCGATGGAACTTGAAACGGCAACGAGCAACGGAGAGACGAGATGAGCAACGAAACGACGATTGAGATCAAAGAGGGCCGCGGGCGCAAGGCGCGCACGCTCGTGACAATCAAGGGGCTGGCGACGGCCGAGGACGCCGAGCGCGAGGGCACCGCCTGGATCGGGTACTACTGGGAGCAGGGCCGCACTCAGGTCTACTGGGACTACGCAAAAGCGTAGTCCACCATCAGCCGGGCCGCCCCGCCCGGCACACGCAACCCGCGCCCCCGGATGAGGGGCGCATAGGCACGGAGGACACATGATGAGCGACTCAATCAAAGTCACGCGACTGGGATATTTTCAGAATGGCTCATTTGGCCTGCGCAATGGCAACCACACAGACTCGGTTTGTTATTGGCTGGTCGAATGCCCCGCGATGCGTGAAGCCGTCGCCGGGACGATCGACTCCGGGGCTCGCAACCCTTGGATCTATACCTCACGTCAAAAAGCGCGCAAAGCGGCAGAGCGTGAGGCGAAGACGAAGGGCAGCGGCGCGCGTAACGCGCAATAGAGATGCGCAATCCGCGCCCCGCATTCCGAGGCGCTGCGGCAGAGGAGGCCGCGAATGATGACTGACGATCAACTCAACGAAGCGCTGGACGCCTTCAACTTTTTGCGATGGGCGGACGATGTCGCCGACATGGAAGGCGTCCCGCTTGTGGGCGCCCAGCAGCGTCAATGGATTGCTGCCGCGGCCGCCGAGCTGCGGCGACATCGCCTGGAGGCCGCCGAGCGATCGCGCAGCGCCCGCGAGCGAGGTCGCAAGGGCGGCCGGCGGCGCACCGACAACCCGGCGCCCTCGACGGAACGATCCCGGAAGAGCAAAGCGAAGAAAGCCGCGGGGAAGGCCGACGCCTGACCGTGACCCCCGGAAAACGAAACAGCCGGAATCGAATCTTTCGAGAATTCGATTCCGGCTGTTTTCATTTGCGACCGACTTGTGACCAAACTCGCGATTTTTCGAAAGGGAATCGCCGCAAGTCCTTTGTCTTCAAATCGGGGCGAGAGGATTCGAACCCCCGGCCTCTCGGTCCCAAACGGCGCGCTGCCGCGACTCTTTCATACTCGCCGTCTCGCCGGATAGATGATCCGTCTAATGCAATAGACTTAGCGGCGCGCGCTCAATTCCCGCCTGAAAAGCCCAGCAAAAAGCCAGTTATTTTCGACTCGTTATAGCGACCAATTTGTGACCAAATCAGTTGCGCGGCCAAAAATCCGTGGTATATTCGCCCCGCCTTCGCAATCGTTCCACACGACAATCCGTTCCACGCCGCGCCGATCGAGGCGCGGACTATCTGCTCGCAGCCGATCTCCGTGCGCGACATCCGCGCCTCGTTCCAAAAAAGTGTCCCGGCCGCTCTCGAGCTGCGGTCGGGACGTGCGCTCAACCGCGTAGGGGCGGTCGATTGCGGGGATAATCCTCTCACAGTTGGCCGTTCCCGGGAAGGGAACGATGTCTACAACAACTCAAAACGCTTTCAAGCACAACCGCGCGCGAAAGAACGTCATCCTCGGCGGGGCAGTCATCCTGATCTGCATCACCGCCCTGAGCTGTGTCTCCAGCTTCAAAATCTACCGGGACGGCTTTGCCGACTTCCCTTACATTTTCCAGCAGGCCCTCGCGCTCTTCGCCGTAATCGTGGTCGAGGGCGCCTTCGTCTGGCTGGTCTACGGTTTCACCCGGGCGTCTTCTTCCGGCCTGGAGCGCCTGATCTCGCTCGTCGGAATGATGTTCCTCGTGGTCGTGATGATGATTAACCTTGTCACCCACTTCATGAGCGTCAAGAGCATTCCGCTTAACGCCTTCCAGCAAGCATGGGTCTCGTGGGGAGCGATCACGGTCTTTATCGTCGTCCTCCTCCTGGTCCTGTTTATCACGCTCGCGGACCCTGTGATCCAGCTCATTCGGCTGGAGCTGCGGTATCTCGGCAAGCAGCAGGAAAAAACGCTGGAGGCGAAGACCGACGCCCTCGACAGCGACCGCCTGGTCGAAGCGATGGAGCGCCGCGCCGCCTACGAGGCCGACCAGCTCGCCCGCCGAATCATGGGCGACGCCGCCCCGCCGGCCGCCGCGCAGGCCGCGGACAGCCGGATCGGATTCTCCCGTCCGCCTTACCGATCGGAGGTTCAGTTTGGACGATCCCCGGAGCAGGGAGCAGGCCAGGACCCAAACGAGTAGCGCCGCTGGCGGTAGCTGAAAAAGTTGCCCCCAAAACCCCAGCGGCGGTATTCAATGCGGAAAATCGAAACGATCCTGTTCTTTCACAACCTGACCTGGCTCCTCCTTCTGGCCCTCGCCGGCTTGACGCTCCCGAGCGTCCCAGCGGAGGGACTGGACCTCGCGGCGGAAATCAGCGGCGCGCCGGCCGCGATCGATCGGCTGAAAAAGTTCGCCCGATCGCGCAGCACCCGAAGTTCACGCCGACGGGAAGCCAGCCGCCAACCATCAAGGGCTACAAGCGCGAGCGCAGCGGCAGCGGCTGGACCTATTGGCGCCTGACGCTGACGCCGACGGAGAAGCGAGACCAGCGGGGGAGAATCGTCTACGAGCGCCGCCGAGCCTACGGCGCCTATTTTGGATCCAGAATCTGGACCGTGATGAGGAAATACGATGCGCAATCAATCATTAAATTCATCGGCGGCCGCATCGGCCGTCGAAACGGAGATCAAGCCGGGCGGCGGACTGCTGCTTCTGCTTGAGGCCATGGCCGATTGCGAAGAGCAGCGGCCGCACGCGGAGATCTACCGCAAACTGGAGCGCGTGCTCCTCGACACGATCGCGACCGGCGACCCCGAGGCCGGGACCTCGACCGCGCTCGATCCGACGCCGGAGATGATGGCGGCGATCCGGGCGGCTCTTCAAGGGGAGGTGGTCGCGTGAAAATAAAGACCTATCTCTATTTCCGCCATGTGCGGTTTTCCTATTGGGACGGTGATGGAAATCTACGCCAGCGAGAAGGCCACGGAACGACCGCTTCTGACGCCCAGATTTACAGGGCCGAAGCATACGAAGAGTTCCTGACGCAGCTTCGGGAGAGCCTGGAGCGTCAGTACGAGTGCAAGATCATTGAGCTTGTCGTTACCAGCCTCTCTTTGATTGGCAGCACGGAAACGGAGGGAGCATGACTTTCAGAGCCGCTGTTTGCTGGGTTCTAACTGTCGCGCTGGGCATCCTGGTTATCTTTCTGCTGGTGGCCAATGGTTACGCGCAGGGCCGTCACACGCCCTGCGTATGGGTCACCGACGAAGAATGCGTCCCGTCGCGGTCGCAGAACTGGGTGACTGATGACTCCTGCGACGCGCGATCACGGCGCGCGCCGGCCCCCAGGGGATCGCGGCGAGGCAGGGACTGGCCGCCCGTGGATGCCAGCGAGTCTCGATCCGGCCGCGGGTGGCAATCGGCGCCGGCCGTCGATCGCACGCCAGCGCGGCCAGCCGCTGGCGGGATCACTGTGCATGCCGTGCTGTGCGGCGTGCCTCGCGATCGGTGGGCCGCGACGGTGCAACGCGCATCGGGAATCGTCGTAGCTTCCGGAGGCCGGCCGTTTCTGATCGGCCAGACGGTCGAGGGTTGCCCGCGGTCCTTCGAGGACCTCGCCCGCGTCCGCCTGCCCGCCGGCGGGCTCTATTTTGGCGTCTATGGGCAGGGCCAGCCCGTGCGGGATATCTGCGGGGGCGCGGCTGTGGGCTGCGCGGAGATGGGCGGCTCGCTCGGCTTCGCGGCAATCGGCGGCGCGTGGTGGAATCCGATCACGATTGCCCATGAGGCGGGGCATATGTTTGGCCTGGATCACTCGCGGGAGCCAGACGACTTGATGGCCCCGTCTCACATGGACGCGAACGTTTTCGCATCCGACGCCTATCTCCGCGCGCAGGCGCGATGGCGCGGCGGATCTGCGGCCTATCGCGGGCCGCGTCGGATTGTTCGATAGCAATGGCCGCGAGGCCGGGAGGGGCGAGCATGGAAAATTTATTAACTCTCGAAGACGTGCAGAGGCGAATCAATCAAATGGTGGCAATCTTTGGATCTGCGCAAGCACTCGCAGACAAGGTGGGCGTGTCTCAGCAGACAATAAGTAAATACCAGAATGGGCGGCTAAAGCCCGGCCCGGCGATGCTGAAGTTTCTCGGACTGAAGGTTGTGACCTATTACGAACACTCATAGATGTTCCCAAAACAGATTTCGGGAACATCGCGATGTGAAATGGCCGCGAGGCCGGGAGGGAGTGCGAAATGAAAACAGTATGGTCCTACGGTGGCGGGAAGCAGTCAGCGGCAATTGCTGCGCTCATTATTCGTGGCGAGTTGCCCCGTCCCGACTATATCGTGATGAGCGACACGGAGCGAGAGCGGTCGTCTACATTTCGCTATCTCGATGCGGTGATTACGCCAGCATTGGCGGCAATAGGGCTCGCTGTTGAGGTTGTAAAGAAATCGGAGTACGCGACCGTAGACTTGTATAGCAAAAACGGATCGCTATTGATTCCGGCTTTCACGACGCAATCAGGCACCGTTGCCAAGCTGCCGACCTATTGCAGTAACGAGTGGAAGAGGCGCGTGATCCTGCGATGGATGACGGCGCAAGGGCTGCGACCCGCCGAGATGTGGCTCGGCATTTCGACCGATGAGGCTGACCGAATGAAGGATAGTGATACGGGATGGCTGACCCACCGCTATCCGCTGATTGACCTGTTGATGAATCGGGACGATTGCAAGCGAGTTGTTGCTGAAATGGGCTGGCCGGAAGCGCCCAAATCGACCTGCTGGATGTGTCCCCATCTGAGCGACCCGACATGGGCAGAAATGCAGAAGGACGACCCAGAAGACTTTGCGGCGGCGGTCCAATTGGAGCAGGAAGCGCGAGCCAGAGATCCGCATCTGTGGCTGCACCGAAGCGCGAAGTCAATTAGCGAGATTGATTTTGATTACACGTTGTTGGGGCTGTTTGACGGGTGCGATTCGGGAATGTGTTGGACGTAGCGGTGGCCAGGGCCGCGAACTGAACGGGCGGACGTGGGACGAGTTTCCCGTCTTTGCCTATAAATAGAATTTATGATTTCCCTTTTTACATAATCTCTGTTATCAGACCCATTCGTAGTATAAGGTTTTACCTATAATGCGAATAACTTCTTTTTAAGAGCAAATAGCATCAAATGATATGCGAGTTGAAATATCATACATTGAAATTTATCAAAGATACTCTCTTCCGCAAGTCCTGATTTTGCGGGCGCACTGCCTTGAGTGAGCTTGCTCACGCTTTTTGCGAATCAATGGCGGATGTCGAATTCTAACCGCCCGCCCCGCCCCGGCTGGCACAACTGAAGCGGAGGAAGTATGAGCTGTTACTACTGCGGGAGATCGGTCACCGAGGCAAGTTCGGAGCTTCGGCGAATCGTGGACTCCTATCACGGCGGAACAATGGTCATTCGCGTCTGCAAGGACGCGAAGCGATGCAGCGCGCAGGCCAGCCCCGCCCCGGCTAGCGAGAAGAGATTGGGGGAGAAATGACACCAGAGTCGAAAGAGCGAATCGAAGAATACCTCCGCGAGATGGAGGAGGATGCGCACCAACTGCATGCGATGGCTGACGCAGCGACGCTCTGCGGCTTCTCCGCGTTGGGGCGCCAGATCCGCCGCCGCATGGAGAGCGTCTCGCGTATTCGCGGACGCTTGGAAGAAGAAGTTGTCGCGATTGCCTCCGCGCGATACGAGCCGGCGAATTTCATGTTGGATTTCCTGCGGGGATTCCCGGGGATTTCGAGCGCGGAGGTGACGTTCAATAGGGACGCGCCGCCGAAGAAAATCGCGTCCAGGCACGGAAGCAGCGTGAGCGACGGCGGCAAATGGTGCATCACTGTAAAAATGGCCGGTGACCCGAGAATCCTGCAAGCGACAGGCAAATCACTCGACGAGGCTATTTCGAAGATCGTCGCCATGAAATAATCCCCCTGAGGCGATTGACCGCCTACGAGGGATAGGACAAGGGCTAAATCAACAGAGGCATTGGAAAAAAAAAGATGAAAGATGAAGAAAGGCCGATCTGTTTAGCCTATCTCAACGTCTTAGTGGACGGCCAGGCTACACGTGTTAAATTAGAGCAGCTACTAGAAAGCGCTCAATGGGAAACGTGGGACGAAGTGAACGGGCGCCGATGGAAGAGGATCAAGGTGGATGCGCCGTTTGGTTCTTTCTGGCTGGTCAGCTTTGAATTGAAAGAAGAAATAAAGGGCCATTAAATGCGCGTCACAAAGGAAGAAAAAAGACTCGCAAGAAAAAATGGCTGGCATCGAGGTCATGCCAAAGAGTCGCGAGAGCTTCGCCCTTATGACAAAATAAGTCTTTGCATGGAATACGAGCAGGGTTATTGGGAAGGATTTGACTCGGAGTCGAAAGAGCGAAATCCGTATGGCCTCCGTGACTCACCTGAAAGCCGAGGGGGCTGGTTTTGCACCTCCAGCAAGACTGCCCATTTCTACAGGAGAGGGACGCATCGATCAGTCTGCGGGCTTGCAAGCCGAACGCGAATTTGCGGCGATAGGCTAAAAAGGGCCGATAGGGTTAAACGTTGCACGCGATGTCAACATCTGTAACAGAGGGCAAATAAACGCGAAAAAGCCCGGCGGGGATCGCTCCCTGCCGGGCTTTCTCTATGCCTCCCCGATCTCGTCCGGATCTTCGGCCTTAAATCTTGTGGGGGCGCTTTCGCTCCCCCGAATTCAGCAGCGTCCTCAGCCATTAGGTATATCGCTGCCAGTTGCCGGAATTTAATCAAACATCCGCGAGGAAGTCCAGCACTTTCGCCTCCGCCTGTCGATTCTCCGCAACCTCGAATTCGTGCCGCGCGCTGGCTTGATGCTGCACGTAGGCGTCGCGGAGCTGCAAGATCCAGTTCCCCGGCCGAAGCACTTCCCTGCCCGGAATTTCGTTGCTCAGCACAAGCAGGCCGCCGACGGTCGCGCGCGTCGTTCCGGACGTGCCGTCGTAGCGGACGATCGTCGGAACGTCGCCAGTGATCGCCACCGAACGGAATTCCCAGATGCCGCCATTGGGAGCACCGACCAGGGAGCGCACCCAGAGATTGATCAGGCGAATCAGTTTTTTATCAGCGGCCTGCAGATAGAACTGGCGGAGAACCTCGTCGATCTGCGCCGGGGAGAACGCGGCGAGCTGCTCCAGCGAGTAGCCCTGTCTGGTGGCGATCAGGTCTTGAATCGCCTGGTCCTGCTGCGGCCGTTGAATCAATACAATTTCAGCGTCGTTGCTCATAGTTCCCTCTCTTACCAAGCTTGATCGTAAATCGCGGCCAGCTCGGCCACGATGTCCGCGCGCTCGCCGGAGGTGCGCTCCGTCGAAAAGAACGCGCCCTCGAAGATGTACCCATCGAAGTAGACGTCACTGAAGCCGCTCGTTTCCCGGCCAATCGCCGGCGTCGCGGACCACGCCACGGTGTTACTGGCGGTCGTGTAGAAGGCGGCGCCATTGATTCGCATCGTCCACTCGCCCGCTTTGCTGACGATATTGATCAACGTGACGTTCGCGAGCGACGGCGTCGGGTTGCCGCAATTTTTTCGCGTACCGGTCCCGAAGTCACTGTAGATCGTGCCATCGGTAAATGGATAGTGGGAGGCATTGAGGTCGTTGCCCATCTCCAGCAGGCCAGACTTCGCGCTCGTCGCCGGCGGATCGGCGGCTGCCTTGATGACGATGAACAGCTCCCCCTCGGTGAAGCTCGTCATGAAATTGGGCAGGTCGTACCACTGCCCGGCGCTGAAGAGGAGCGCCGGCTGCCCGTTGGCGATGTTCGATTTGAACACGGCGCGTGCGCCGGTGGTGCTCTGTGTGCCGTGCCGATCGTTGCCGGACTCGTCGGAGAGCTGCACGACGCTTTCATCATTCGAAAGCGCCATAAAGCGGGCGGCAAAATGAAATTCGCTGTCGGCGAAGCCCTCGGTCTCGAACGCGGCCGTCACCGCGGACTGCGCCTCAACGGTGGCCGCCAAGCTGACTGAGCCCGTGCCGCCGCTGAGCACGGCCGCGACGGCGGACTGCGCGGCGACCGTGGCCGCCAAGCTCGCGGCGCCCGTGCCGCCGGAGAGCGTCGCCGAGACGGTAGAGACGGCCTCGACGGTTGCGGCCAGGCTCGGCGAGGTGTCGCGCGAGCCGATCGTCTCGGGGCCGTTGCCGGCGGCGGAGAATGGCGTCACGCGGACGTAGGAGAGGCCGGGCGTGACGCCTGTGATCTGAAATGCGCCCTTGTTCTGCGAATCGGGCGTGACGCGAATCCCAGTGTCGGTGAACGCGACAGCGCCGGGCAGCTGGATCTCGATCTTCGCCTGCTGGCTGCCAAGATAGGCGCCGAAATCGAACGTGCCATTGATCGCGCCGGCGGTCGGATTGGTCAGCACGAGATTCGAGATGGCCGGCGGCGGGCTGGACGGATAGCCGATCCCGGTCGGCAGCGGCACGGTGCGCTCGGTGGCGGAGGTCGGAAACTGCTCGTCCGCGTAGAGTCGCGCGGTGATCGAGACCTTGTGGTCCGGCGCGATCTGCAGCTCTTCGACGCGCATCAGCAAATTGCGCTGCTCGGGCTGGTTCGAGTGCGTGACGCAAATCACGTCGCCCTCTTCGAGGAGCAGCGCCCGGGCGTCGGTCGTCTGGATTTGCCCGAAGTAATTCCCTTCCCGATATTTGTACCGGGCGGCCAGGACGAGCCGGTTGGCCTGGTGGTAGTTGTCGACGCAGGCGCCAGAGACTTCGAGCCGGTTGACGCGGTTCGTACTGGCCTGATGCGCCTCGTCGTCCTCGTTGAGTTCAGTGAGCTGGTAGTCCTGCGGCGCGTCGTTGAACGTGATCGTGAAGCGGTTGTAACTCGACTGCCGGCTCTTCAGCGGCCACTTGTAGCCGTTTTGCGAGACGTTCCCGCGGCTCAGCGCCCCCATGGCGACGTCGGCGAACGGCAGGTGCACGTGCGCGAGCGTCTCCAGGGTGTTGTGATCAAATTCCAGCCCGGCGGCGAGGTTGAGCGTGCCGAGCTTCGATTTGATTGTGACCTGATTGGGGAGTGTGGGCGTCCACACTGCCTGCACGTAGCGCTGGAGTTCGGGGTCGGCGTTGACCATCACGGCGAGCATGGCCGCGACGGTACCGCTGGTGTCGTCGCCGTTGGCGGTGTAGGAGAGCGTGATCCCGTCGATCGTGATCGAGGCCGAGCCTCCGGACGTCGTCACGTACCCAAAGGCCTGCGTGTCAGCCGTGCCGCCGCTGAGCGTCGATCCGGAGGCCGTCGCGCCGCCGCCTGCGGCCAGCGTGATCGAATTCCCCTCCGTCGAGAACTCCACACTCGACACCTTCGCCGTCTCGCTGGTGTCGAGACCGACGCCGACAAGAACGAATATCTCCGGGAGATTCAGGTTGCGCCAGGCGAGCGCGTCCTCGACCGAGATCGCGGTATCGTCCGGAAACACGTCCGCGCGAACGTAGCTCGTGATCGTCGGCTTCTCGGTGCGAATCTGAAGCTTGCCCTGCGCGCTGGTGACGAGGTAGCCGCGGAACGAGGGTAACAGGTCCTTGAAAATAAAATCGACCGCCCGCTTCGGTTCGAGCAGGTTCCAGTTACTCGTGTACCGCTTCCGGTAATAGGTTCCGAGGACGGGCGTCACAGCGTTCGCGGGGTTGTAGGAGTTATAAACTACTTCGTGCTCGGCGGAATATTGCGTCGTCAGGCCAAGCACTTCTCGAACGTAATACCGATCGAGCAGGCCCGTTGATCGATAGCGCTTATAGTCCGTGCCCGGCACGCCCGCGGCGGTCGAGACGTAGACATCCTCGCCGCCCGTTTCGTCGATCATCGGCTCCTGGCAATAGGCCAGCGTTTCGCCGGCGGCGACGTCGTCGATCCACGCCTCGTTGTAGCCGAGACTT
>JACCDT011486559.1_pt1 | contig 10875 bp, 6 predicted proteins | sample 7446291 | NCBI WGS metagenome assembly JACCDT01 (sample SAMN15323446, study PRJNA562643) | freshwater metagenome | isolation source: river surface water | place: USA:Blue River Watershed | collected 2017-08-17 | reverse complement strand
TACCTTGTGCAATAAATGGACCCCCAGCATTTCCCCATCCACTTGCTGGAGATGCAGAACCTGGAGTTCCTCCTGGTGCTCCCGTAGCACTACCACCCGCTGCTGGAGTTGTATTACCATTGGGTCCTGGATATGCAGATCCTCCACCAGATCCACCAGGACCTCCAGCACCTAAAGTTCCGCCAGGTGCATTTTGTGCTCCACCTCCGCCGCCGCCAGTCATTGTTACACCATTAAATGAAGAAGGCCCTCCTTGTCCTCCTTGTCCAAATGCCTGACTAAATCCACCACCAGCTCCTACAGAAACTGGATATGATCCTGGACTTGGACTTATTGGCATAGAAGCAGAATAATATAAACCGCCTGCACCACCTCCACCTGCACTATTTCCTGATGGAGAATCATTTCCTCCAGCACCTCCTCCAGCAACAATTAATGTGGAAACGGATGTTAGTGATGGGTTAGTGATTGCAAAAGTTCCAGAAGATAAGAATGTATGGACAGTTTGTGTTGGTGTATAAGAAATAGCACCACCAGTTGCTTTAGCAGTTGCTGCAAGAGAACCAATTTGATAACGAATAATTACGATTCCAGATCCACCATTTGCCCCTGCTCCTGCAGCACCTGATCCCAATGGAGCTGCACCAGACCCACCACCACCTCCACCACCTGTGGAATAAGTTCCTGGAGTTCCATCAAATGAAACTGACGTGCTTCCTTGTCCTCCAGCACCTCCTCCACCTGTTCCACCTGTTGATGCAGTGGCATTAGTATTGTAAATTCCACCACCTCCACCACCAGCATAAGTTACTGAAGTTCCAGAATACGAAGATGCAGTTCCATTTCCACCATTTCCACCAGCAGTGGGTGGTCCAGAAGTTCCTGCCTGTGATGCTCCACCCCCACCACCAGAAGTTTGGTTTGCTGGAGTACTTCCCCCAGGATTTCCTTGTGGTGGTGATACTGGAGGCGTATTACCAGATCCTCCTACTTTTCCTGCAATATATCCAGAACCACCTCCAGATCCACCAGCAGTGCCATCAAAATTGGCAGATCCACCTGCTCCACCACCCGCAGATGTTATTGAAGAAAATATTGATGGAGTGCCACTAGTTCCATTATTATTAGCTTGCCCTTTTATATTGCCAAGTCCACCACCACCAACTATAATTGCATAAACACCAGGAACAGTACTTACACTAAATCCTGTTCCAGTTCTAAATCCTCCAGCACCACCTCCACCACCAGAACCCCAGTTAGTTCCTGTTGCGTTTCCGCCGCCGCCGCCACCAGCAACTACAAGATAATCAACAGATCCTGGACCTTGATTAGTTACTGTAAAATTGCCAGATGTTGTAAAAATGTGTGCCCGATAAAATGCTCCATTTGATGGATCGAGATAATCATTAACAGTTCCTCCAGTTGCCTGAACAAAAGATCTATTGGTATCATACCAATTTCTACCATCATAATATTGAACTGTTGCTGTTGAAGAATTATAAACTAAAGTCCCAGTTGCAGTTCCTATACCAGAATTTCTTGTTGTTGTAGTTACTTGACCTAAACCAATTGAATTGGAATTTAAAAAACTATTACCTACTACTACACCACCAGAAAACGTAGCGATTCCAGTTGCACTAATATTAGAGGTAGTTATTGTAACTCCACTACCAACTCTAATTCCACCGGTTGTTGTTACAATACCAGAAACACTTAAACCACCACTAGTTTCATCAAATTCCCCACCAGTAATTTTAGTTAATGGCATATCAGTTAATCTCTAGAATTGTAATTGCTGCATCAAGGCTAGAATTTGTATCACTCACAACCGTAATCATATCTGTTGCTTCTAAAACAATCTTATTACCACTCATAAATTCCAAGGTTGATCCTTGAGGAACTGGAGCACCTTTTAATAATGAAACACTATCTTGTCCTGTTCTTGAAACACCAACCCCAACATTAATAGAATTACCAGAAGTATTCGCAAGAGTAATTCCAATGACTGTCGTTGTCGTCGCTGCAGGTGTGGTATAAACAACAGTTGTTGTTACACCTACGTTTGCTTTGGTTCTAAGTTTGAAAGTGTTTGCCATTATTATCCGAGTGCGATTGCAAAGATTACTGCATCATCAAGAATATTTCTGCCATTGACACGAATGACGCCTGACGTATTTATATCACCATTAACATTCAGGGCATAGGTCAAATCAGTGGTTCCGATTCCAACTTTACCACCAACATACATGCTGCTGTTGATACCAGTGATCTGAACAATAGCACTAGTAACACCGATTGTTTGACCAGCACCGATATAAACAGGACCGAATGTAAAGGTGGAAATTCCAGTGACCTGAAGTGTTCTAATCGAGGCAACACCAGTGACGACGTTGGTTGCAATACCTGCCTGAGTTGCAACAGTTGAGAATCCAGAAGTGCTTGCAAAGGTCGAGAATCCAGAGATTGAGGCAAAGGTTGAGAATCCAGCAACTGCCGAAATCGTTGCCACTCCAGCCTGAGTAGTAACAGAAGAGAATCCAGCAACAGCAGCAACTGTAGAGAATCCAGATACTGATGCAAATGTCGAGAATCCAGAAGTGCTAGAGAAGGTTGAGAATCCAGCGGCACCAGCAAGATTAGCAAATAGTGAATAAGAAGAGATTCCTGCCTGAGTCGATACTGTTGCGAATCCTGCAGTACTTGCGAAAGTGGAGAATCCAGCAACCGAAGCAATATTTGCAAAGGTTGCAACACCAGCAATTGTGGATACAGTTGCAAACCCTGCTACTGCAGAAATCGTTGAGAACCCAGCACTTCCAGAATAAGTTGAGAATCCTGCTGCGTATGAGTAATTTGCAACTCCAGTTAACTGACCTCTAAATCCACCAGTAGAAGTTGTAACACCAGTGATTAAAACATCACCTCTGACTGTCAACTTAGAAGTAGCGGCAGTTGTGCCTAATCCAAGATTTCCAGAAGAAGGAGTGAAGACAATTGGATTTGCAGTTGATGAAATTCCAAGAATTGATGTTGATGCACTCGAAACAAACGAAAGATATTGGAAATCAGTTGCAGAAGAAGTAGAGATACTTAGATTATTTCCGCCACTTCCACCACCGCCAGCAATACTAATATCAACAGTGGTTCCTCTGAGAAGGAATGTATTGCCTAGGCCAATGAAGTTCAGTGCTGTAATAACACCTGTAGTAATGTTTAGTCCAGCAGATTGAATTCCAATGTTAAATCCACCAGTTGCTGTGAGAGCACCAGAAATTCTTGCATCTCCACCAACATCAAGACGTGCCGTTGGTGATGAGGAATTGATACCAACTCTTTGAGATGTATCAATTCTTACTGCCTCAGTATTGACAGTTGCAATAATTAATGGAGTTCCACCATTTGTATGAATAATTGCGTTTGCTGTATTTTGAAATACTAAAACACCAGAATCGGCATTTGGAATTGATCCGAAAATATTTCCAGCAGCACCAGTTCCATACTTTCTAATTCCAACCCCCTTATATGAAGGAAGGCTATAAAAATCTTGATCGGTTGCCCAAACACCAGATTCACCAGTGTTTCCAATCATTCTTGATTGGATTGTTGCATTGGCAAGATTAACATCCAAACCAAGATTACCTGCACCAGCAAATGGGTTTGTGGTTCCTATTCCAACACTATTACTAAAGTAACCACCACCAGTAACTTGAAGTCTTTGTGATGCAGTTCCTGTTGAAGTTCCAGAACCAATCAATACTGGACCACTGGTAAACGTAGAAATTCCAGCAACTCTTAATGAAGTTACATCTACAACCCCACCAACAACGCTGGTAGAAATTCCTGCCTGAGTTGCTACCGTGGCGAACCCAGCAACACCTGAGAATGTTGTAAATCCAGCAGAGTAGGCATAGGTTGCGAGTGTTGCAATACCTGCTCGTGTCGCTACAGTTGCAAATCCAGCGACTGCTGAGATTGTTGAAACTCCTGCTTGAATAGCAACTGTTGCAAATCCAGCGACTGATGCAATTGTAGAAATTCCAGACCAAGTTGATACTGTGGCAAATCCTGCTGTACTTGAGAATGTAGAGAATCCAGAAACACTGGAAACTGTGGCAAATCCTGCCGCTCCAGCAAGATTAGCGAAGGTAGAATATGATGATACTCCCGCCTGAGTTGATACTGTCGCAAATCCTGCTACGGAAGCAATTGTAGAAACACCAGCGTTATATGAATAGAAAGTAACACCAGAAGTAACACCAACGAAATTACCATAGAATGTTGGTGAAGTAATGTAATCTCTTACATAAAGTGTACCTTGAACATCTAAGGTATCTCCTGGATTTGTTGTACCAATACCCAGTCTTTCTAGACCTGGATTATAAACCAATCCAATATTAGTATCTACATATTGAGTTGCGGTAGTGCCAGCAGATACATTTACAAAAGGAATGTAGTAAACTTTATTTGCATTATCTGGAGTAATATTAACTCCACTAATAGCACCAATACCAGTAACTGCCTGCCAAGAAAGACCTAATCCAGTAGAGGTCAGAACATACTGGTTTATACCAGTTGTTCCCCCAACAGAGATTGCACTGAATGTCGCAATGCCAGTAGTTCTTAAGGCGTTGACATCAACAACACCACCAATCGTATTGGTTGATATTCCTGCCTGAGTTGCTACTGTGGCGAACCCAGCAGACCCTGCAAGTGTCGAGAACGTGGCAACACCTGCCCTGGTTGCATTAGTTGCAAATCCTGCTACTGCCGCTTGTGTGGTAAATCCAGCAATACTTGCTACTGTAGAGAATCCAGATGTGCTGGAGAATGTAGAGAATCCAGCAGCATATGCATAGTTTGCAGCACCTGTTAAATTACCAATAAATCCACCAAGAGAAGTTGTAACTCCTGTATTTTGTTGATTAGTTCCACTGATTAAGTTAGCACTTAATACATTAGCACTGATTTGACCTCTTGGAGAACTAATATTGGTATCCGTCATTTGGATACCAGATCCAACGGAGAGTCTTACTCCATTTGGAACTTGTGTAGATCCAATGCCGACACCATAATTAAAGATAAATGCATCTGTTGTAAGACCTGTCCAGGTTCCAGATCTTACCCACATTAACTGTTTGTAAGAATCTGGGAACGTATTAAGTCCTACTGCCTGAAGAGGAACAAGACCAATACCCTCAGTAGATGCAATTGCAATACCACCATGATTTGCAGTTGTATCAGATGGTAGAGATGTAGTAGTAAATCCAAGAACAAGATCTCTATCTTCTACTCTAAGTTCAGCAGCATTTAAAACAAATGATGTACCAGCAACGCTTACGTTTCCACCAACAAATAAATCATTAGTAACACTTAAATTATTACTAATGGTTACGTTTGTGGTAAGTCCAATTTGAGGAGTTGATCCTTCACCAAGACCACCAGTTACAACGATTTGGTTGCTAGTTCCAGTGATGTATCTTACATAATCACCAGAAGTATAAGTTCCAAGTCCAATTGAATCAGGTACAATCGTAGCGGCAAATGAAACATTTCCTGTACCATCAAAGAGAATATTTGCAGCAGTTACAAATGCACCAACGATGTTAAATGTTCTTGGGGTAACTAACTGAGTTGCAGATGCGGCAATACCAGTTAATGGTCCAAAGAATCTATTAGCAGTTACAACACCAACAATCGAAGCATCACCAACAACAGACAGTTTTGATGGTGGATTTGTTGAACCAATACCAAGATTACCACCAATATAAGCACTAGAGTTAAGACCAACGACTTGAAGAACTGTTGATGTAGTTCCTGTTGAATTACCACCACCAACTAATAGTGGTCCAGTTGCCGTGGTAAATGAAGATATTCCAGTTACATTAAGAGTATTAACATTAACAACTCCACCAATTACACTGGTTGAGATTCCTGCTTGTGTAGATACGGTTGCAAATCCAGCAACACCTGCTACAGTTGTAAATCCAGCAATACTTGCTACTGTGGAAAATCCAGCAGATCCAGAGAGTGTTGAAAATGTGGATACACCAGAAACAATAGATACAGTAGAGAACCCAGCAGAATATGCGTAGGTTGCTAGAGTTGAAACACCAGCCCGTGTAGATACTGTTGCAAATCCCGCAACTGACGAAATCGTAGAGACTCCAGCATGATTTGCTACTGTTGAAAATCCAGAGACTGAAGATACTGTTGAAAATCCAGAGATTGAAGCAAACGTTGCAAATCCAGCATTACCTGATACTGTACTGTATCCAGCAATTGTTGCAAAAGTTGCAAAACCCGCTACAGCAGCAATTGTGGATACACCAGCCTGAATTGAAACTGTCGCAAATCCAGCAACTGATGCAATTGTAGAAACACCTGCCTGAACCGCTACCGTAGAGAATCCAACGGAGTAGGCATATTCTGCAGGTCCAGTTAAGACGCCAACAAATGCACCCAGTGAAGTTACAACTCCACTAATTAAAACATCACCCTGAACAGATAGTTTTGATGTTGGTCTTGTAGAACCGATACCAACATTACCACCAAAGAAAGCACCGCTTTGAATACCTACAACTTGAAGTATCTGATTTGGTGTTCCCGTCGTTGAACCAATACCAACAAATAATGGACCAGAAGAAGCATTAAATGTAGATACTCCAGAATAATTTAAGTTAGTTCCACTGATATTTGTAACAATACCAGATGAATATCGAACTGCAGAACCATTTAGAGTTAAAATAGTTGAGTTGGTAGCAAGGAAACTACCGATTGTTCCAATACCAGAGTAAAATAAATTAGTTCCCTGAATATTAGTGGCAATACCAGAACTAAACCTCAGAACACTTCCACTGAGGTTTGTAATATTGGCAGTCGTGGAAATAAAGTTATTGACCGTGCCAATACCAGTATAGTTTAGGTTGGTTCCTAAAATATTAGTAACAATTCCAGATCTGTAAAAAAGATTATTGCCACTTACAGATGTTATGATACCAGTATTAAATCTTACAATATTACCATCTAAGGTGTTAATACTGGCAGTTGTAGAAATAAAATTATTAATTGTGCCAATGCCAGCATAATTAAGATTAGTACCAGCAAGATTGGTAATGATACCAGAAAAAGCAGTGATGGTATTTAAACCAACCTGCCCAATAATATTTGTATCACCTACAACATATAAGGAATACGGACCTGCATTTGTTGTCCCGATAGCAACCTTACCAGTAACCTGTAAAACTGTTAATGAATCAGTGTAAGATGTTACACCTACGTTTAGTCTAGGTTGTCTGCCGCTAAGGTGCCTTGCCATTTTAGAATATTAGTTAAGTGTTTCTAGAATGCTAGTAATAATTTTCAATCTTGGGCTGGACCCAGATAATACAAGTGAATCACTCGATTGTAAAATTAATTTGCCCTGCAATAAAGTAACGGTATCATTACCTTGAATTGGAAACTGAGAAACAATCTCAGTCGTTACCGCAATACCCACTCTTGTTCTTCTATGAGAAAAGTTTAGAGTATGAGTATTTCCGTCAGTATTTGCTACTTGTGCCAGAAGAATAACTCCCGTGTATCCAGTGGGAGCTGTATAAATTCCAACTGATTGAGTAGATGCTATTGATGTTACTGTTTTAAATACATTTAATGGTAATGCCATTTTATGATTCTCCTCCTAGTGCTAGAATAAATGGCGTCATTGTTGAGAACAAACTCTTAGAATAAAATGTTCCAGAAATGGTTCCAGTTAATTGGTCGATCTGAACACCTTCACCAATTCTAAAGTTTCCTCCCTGATCTGTACTGGTGTAAACAACTAAACCGCCATTTCTTATATCAACCTCATTATCTTGAATTGGAACACCTCCAGAGAAAGGAAGAGCAGATGCAATATCAGTTCCAGATCCAATATATTCAAATGCCTGACCAGAAGCTAGAACTCTACTCTGCTTAAAGAAAGGAACCTCGGTGCCAATTCCTAGAGGGTATGGTAGATTTTCATTAACTGTAATAGTACAAATTCCAGCAGAAATAGGAGTTGAATTCAAAACTGCATAATAACTTGGTAATAATACTGCAGTAGCTGTAGCTGTATTTATTCCAGTTGGTGGAGTGGCAATTGTGACTCTTGGAATGTTTGTATAACCTCTTCCATTAGAAACAACTTCGAATCCGCTAATTGATCCGTTATCTTCTAAAACTGCAACTGCCTGTGCAGGAACACCCCATTCAGTGCTTGGATCTTCAATTGTTACTTCTGGAGTTTCTGTATATCCAGACCCTCCGTTGTTGATAACTACACGACTGACAGTATAGTACAATCTATCAAAATAGATGACCTGCCCATCAAAGGGACGAACAACATCTAAAGTAACATTTCCACCAGTTACATAATTATGTGTCTGAGTTGCAATACCAACATTAACAGTGAAAACATTACTTGATCTTGTTGGTTTTAATGGGACTGCATTTAAATTCTGATTATTAAGTGCAGTTGTCAAAATACTTGTTAAGGTATCAATTGCGTTTCGAACATCAGTACAAGAATTGACATTTACATTTGATCCTGTTATAGGATCAGCAATAACTGAAAGATTCTTTGTAGGTAGTTGGTTAGTAATTGCCAACTTCATTAAGTCTCTAGCACGATTAAATGCTGTGATTGATTCTGAAAGTTCACCAATCAATCCATTTGTGAGTAGAGTTCCTGCATAATTGAAGTATGCCTTTGTAGCAACAATTGTATTTTCGTTACTATAATCTCTAATGTCTGTTGAGATTGCATCAATAACATATCCAATATCTCTTCTACACTTTTCTGGATTTGGATTTTCAAAGAAAGGATATATCTCTGAAATATAATCATAGGCGTTATTTATGATATATGCCCTGTTTGCCTGAATTAAATTATAGGCATCAACCCATCTTCCAGGTGCCACTGTTTCAGTATTGAAAATATAACCATACTTTCCACTTGGATACGTTCTGAGTCCTGGTTCAAATGGACAACTAAATTGAAGTCCCCTGATAGAGACTCCCATTCCAATATTAAAGTTGTGTGGTTGATTGGTTGTTACTCTCAGAACACCAGTCGTATTGTCATATAATGCCGTTGTAACTCCAAGAGTTGGAGTTCTTAAATCTAATACAAAAGTATCTTCACCTTCTTCTGATGCAGAAGTAATGACGCCCACATATTTTTGTGGACCCACTCCATCAGCAACTAATCCAAAATCACCAAAAGATGCGTTTGAGTTTGTTAGATCACAGGCACCACCAGATCCAGTAAAGACAGCTTGGTGTGGGCAGATTGTGAATAACGAAACTAACTGGGCATATCCTTCATTGGTAATAGAAACTCCAATACCACCTTGATTGTATTGAGTATAAGCATCAAGAACCATTGATTTTAATGGTCCTATGACTTTCTTACCGTCAACTTGCATTCCAATACTGTTCTGAACAAAGTTCGTGCAGTTCTGAACGTAAGTTGATTGGTTGATGTATCTTCTATTAAATGGATCAAATGCAACCATTGCACATGTGCTTGGTCCACCTACAAAAGATAATTGAGAAATATAATTACCAGCACCCACATAAAACAAATCAGCACCAGTATTCAATTGTGATACTGATACTTCTCTTAAACTATCTCCAACAATACTAATTTGATCGGGAAGATAAATTGGATTATCTTCTATATAATTTCCAGCAGATACCTTAATAACAGCTCCTGTTGATGCTGCTGAGACTGCTGCTTTGATGGTCGCTTTGGCGTCTCCGAGTTTGAGTCCCGTGTTTGTATCTTTTCCGTCTTTTGTGACATAGATGATATTTGTAACTGTTGCTCCAGCACCAACTCTTACAACGTCAGATCCAAAACCAATTCTACTTCTGATTGCATAAAGTTCTGCATCAGATGTATTAATAGCCAACTCACCCAACTGGAGTTGACTTAAAGTTGGAATTTTATTCGGTGTATTGGATCTTTTAAGCCTTATCGTTGATATAGACATTTAGTGCATCTGTATATGCCAATAAACAGAGTTGTTCTGCTCTGAATATTTATAGTTGATTCTAAGTTGCATTATTTCTACGAGGTCGATAAGAAAATAAATTTGTAGGGGGATCTGGTTTCATCCACTCTTCTATTTTATTGAATCTATCTTCACTATAAAAATCTTGCTGAACATACCACAATTTCCAATGCTCATGTCCCTTTGACTGGTTACAAGACTTGCAGCAACATACTACATTTTTTGTAAAGTCTAGTCCACCTTTACACTGAGGAATAATGTGATCAATAGTTAGATCCTGATCAGATCCACAATAAGCACATTGATGACCCCATTCCTCTTTTATATTTTGCCTCCACATCCGTTTCGCCTCCCCAGAACTTGTTACGTGTAGATTAAACAAGTATTCTTTTGGAGAATGTAGAGGTCCCATAAGTTACTGCAACTTATGATTATTTATTTTGAGTCTTGATTACAATAACTAATTCCTTTAATGTAATAAAGATAAAATTAAATTGTTCTTTAAAAGTGGTTTTGTGCTTCATTTTTCTTTTTACAAGCGTCTCTTGCCCAAGCACGAGAAAGACTATTTACATTTGAACAAGACTTTCCAGACTCTCCACAGTATGGACATTTAGCATCTGGGGGATCTTTTAAATAACCCTCAGGTGTGTACATCTTTTTCTTTTTAAGATTTTCCGTTTGTTTATGTTTTCGGTGATTCATACAATCACAGGTTCTCCTTGACCTTGTGGAATGTATAGATCTTGCGACTCTGGTAGTCCAACTTGTCCTGGAAGTTGTTTGTCTGTTGTAGACGAAACATCAATGATCTGATCTAAAATAAAACGATAAC
>JACCDT011623775.1_pt1 | contig 10881 bp, 11 predicted proteins | sample 7446291 | NCBI WGS metagenome assembly JACCDT01 (sample SAMN15323446, study PRJNA562643) | freshwater metagenome | isolation source: river surface water | place: USA:Blue River Watershed | collected 2017-08-17 | reverse complement strand
CGCTCCTTTATGCGCAAGAGAAAGCTAAGGCTGCTAAGGTTCCACTCGGGGTTTTGGTACATTTTGGGAAGAACTTTATTGCAACCAATGAACGGCAGCATGACTTCCTCATTGAGGGCTTGAAAGAGGTTTCAGCTGAACTTGAAGCACTTAATATTCCATTTTTTATAACCATCGGCGATTGGAAAAAAGAAGTCGCTGAGTTTGTGCGAACGCATGAAGTAAGCCTTCTTGTAACCGACTTTTCTCCACTTCATGAGATGCGCTGGTGGTGGGACGAAGTCTCGCACGGTGTCGAGGTTCCGGTACATGAAGTTGATGCACATAACGTAATTCCTTGTTGGGTAGCGAGTCCGAAAGAAGAATTTGCCGCCTACACCTTTCGTCCGAAAGTACATCGGCTCTACAAAGAGTTTGCCGGAGCGATTCCTAAAACAGCGCATCATCCCTATTCCTGGGGTGTATCAAAACGAGCTTGTTGGCCACGGGGATATGCGAAGGATGGCTGCTGTGCAATCGATTGGGGCGGTGTTAAAAAGCTTCGTTCATATGACGCAGAGGTGCCACCGGTGGCGTGGTTGAAACCAGGTCCAGTTGCTGGGGAAGCAGTGCTTCGTCAGTTTATTACACAGCGTTTGCATGTGTATGATGCTGAACGTAATGATCCAACGAAGCGTGCTATTTCAGACCTCTCGCCCTATATTCGCTTCGGGTATCTAAGTACGCAGCGGATTGCGCATGAGATTGAAAAAGTACGCCGCGATCAAGATGCAAAGGCGGCGTTTATCGAAGAGCTCGTGGTGCGCCGCGAATTGGCGGAAAACTTCTGTTTTTATAATCCAAACTATGACTCTTTTGCTGGCATTAAGAACTGGGCAAAAGAAACGCTTGATGCACATCGAAAGGATGTGCGTGAATACCTTTATACACCGGAACAATTTGAACGAGCTGAAACACATGATCCGTTATGGAACGCCGCCCAACTTGAAATGGTGAAGACCGGTAAAATGCATGGCTATATGCGTATGTACTGGGCTAAAAAGATTCTTGAATGGACTGCGTCACCGGAGGAAGCTATTGAAATTGCCCTAAGGCTCAATGACCGCTATGAGCTTGATGGACGCGATCCAAATGGCTTTGTGGGAGTATTGTGGTCAATCGGTGGTGTCCATGACCGTGCCTGGAGCAATCGCTCGGTATTTGGGAAGATTCGCTATATGAATTATAATGGCTGCAAACGTAAATTCGATGTCAAAGCCTACATTGAAAAACACCAAGGTACCACAGCAGCGCTGTTCTAAACAAGAGCAGCGTTTTTGCGATACAGTTTGGGAGTTTTATCGTGAACACGGACGACACCATTTGCCTTGGCGACAGACGACGCTGCCGTACCGTATTTTAGTCTCAGAGATTATGTTGCAGCAGACACAGGTTGACCGTGTGATTCCTAAGTATCAAGCGTTTATAAAACTATTTCCCACTGTCACGAAGCTTGCCGAAGCTCAGCTTGGTGAAGTGCTTAAAGCCTGGCAAGGCCTTGGCTACAACCGTCGTGCGAAGCTCTTGTGGGAATGTGCCAAAGTGGTGAAAGAATCCCATGGTGCACGATTTCCATGTACCTACGAAAGCTTGAAGACGCTACCTGGTATTGGTCCATACACTGCCGGTGCGGTGATGGCGTTTGCCCACAACGAAGCAGTACCACTCATTGAAACAAATGTGCGCACCGTGTACCTGCATCACTTTTGGCCAAGTGATGCTACTGACGTGACCGATGCTGAGATACTCGCATTAGTTGGCAAGACGCTACCAAGAGATAATGTACGTGCGTGGTACGCAGCCCTGATGGACTATGGCAGTCACCTCAAAAAAACGGTGGGCAACCACAACGTTCGAGCGAAGAGCTACCAAAAGCAGAGCGTATTTAAGGGGAGTGACCGCCAGTTGCGTGGAGCAATTTTACGTTTACTGACACAGGGTAAAAAAAGTCGGACAACACTCATTACAGAACTTCAGGCATTTAGTGATATTCGGGTTGACGCGCAACTTGAGGCGCTTGTCCGTGAAGGCATGGTCAGGCGAGTCCACCGCTGCTATACTCTACCCTAGAAACAATAGGTACAGGGAGGAGACGCTATGCTCACGCTCGCTGCGATTTTCATGGTGACTAAGTACCGTCTGGCGGTCGGTGAAGAGAAATTGCACCGGTTTGGTGATGAACCACCAAAGCCAATCGATGAGCCGAAAGAAAAAGTTGATGACCCGCCCGATTCCGACCATCAGCCACCAGGCTGATGGTTATTTTGTATCCTTAAGCGGAATAACAAAGAAAATAGAGAACGCCATAAGGAGTCCAAGAATGATAAAAATGAGATTGAATGGTAAGTAGAGCAGAGCTACACTGCCGACCAATGAGCCAGCAATAAGGGCAAGGGGGCGGGTAAGACGGAAGAAGCTGATAATGTTAGCGTCGCTCCCTTTGGTGTGTTTGAAGAAGTAGCTTTCGGTGGTAACTTCAACCAGTGATGCGCCCGCTCGGTTTAAGAACATGAGAAGCATCCATGCGGCGATACTTGCGCCGGCCATAAATGAAATCCATGATGCAGTTACGGCAAGAATAACAAAACCGAGTGCCATCATTTCTTTTTCGCCGTAGTGTCGGTCTGCCAGAAGACCAATCGGGTATTCAAATACCGCGTACGCGAGAAGGCCGACCCCAATAATAGAGCCAATCACGTCCCAACCTAAACCAACTTCTGTTGCGAGATAGAGTGGCATGTAGATTACGGTCCAGGCAAAAAAGAATTGGAGCATGAAGTGAGCGAGAAAGACATTGCGGAGGTTGCGGTGACGCCAAAAACCAGACATTGTCTTTAGAACATCCATTCGCTCGTATATCGGATCCTTAAAGGTTCGAAAATGAATCACGATAAGCGCAATGAAAGTAGAAAATATAGCAGCAGAGACGAAATAAACGAGATTGAGTCGACTGTCGTCACTACCAACAATAAGGGCAAGACTAAAAGGCGCTAGTGCAGCCGCTAAGCTCATGAGGGCGAGTGAGAGTCCGCGTGCACTTCCGGTACCAGTTTCATTGCTGCCAATAAGTGTTTCTGAAAAAATATCGATATTAAGGTAGAGGAGGGGATTTATGATCATGAAAATCACAAAGGCTACGATGGTGGTGGCTGCGCCAAAGGCAAAGCCCAGGGCAATGAGTGCAAGTGTTTGTATGAGGGCGAGCCAAAGTGTGAGTCGTACATTCCCGAAACGGTGGAGAATACGTGTAAAAAAGAGAAAAGCAAAGACAGCAAGGGCTGATGAAATGGTGTAGAGAAGTCCTACCACTTCAGGGCTGGTAAAACCTTCCATGTAGCTTGAGTTGCTGTAGGCGACCAAAAGGCCATGGAAGTTAAATATGATTGAGAGGACGTACGTCAACCAAAACTTTGGCGGTGTACCCGAGCGCGTAAAAGGATGATGCGAAAAGAGCTGCATGATATATGTAGTATACCAGCCCGCTCATGGCGTTATTCTGCACTTTCGTGGAAAAGAAAATGCCCACGCTGATACACGTGGACACGACGTATGTGCTTAATGATAGCGCTAACCTAGTTTTAGCCGCACGGCACTAGGGCACCGATACGGTTACCGCTACGCGCGACAATTCCGTACTTGGGTATACGAATGACTGCTTCACCTACTTTGACCAACCGCAGGTTGGGATACTCCGGCAATTCAAACCGGTCTCGTTCTTTGACGTTCGGCCACAGGGTGGCCGAGATTCGCAGTGACGCCTCGCTGATGCGAACGTTTTTCTGCTCACAAAAACCAACGTAATTTATGTTGTGCATTCCATTCAAGGTGACAACAGAAATGACGGTGCATTTTGCTCCGTTTTGCATGATACATGCATCCTCTTCCAAGAACTGTTCTGCGTAGAGGGTACCATAGGGAATAATTGATGGCAACCCGTTGCAGCGTATATGTAAAAGGAGCGATTTGATAAATCGCTCATTGGGTCATTGGTCAGTATGTGGGCTTTGCAATAATGCCATTTATGGTAAATTCTGGATTAGCGCTCCAGCTTGAAATAACAATTTGATCACCTATGTTTGGTGCAGGAAGATGGTCTTCGTGCACAAAGAGCGAAACGGTTATATCTAATCGGACACAAACATAATCAATGATGTTGGTAACTTCTCTAACGTGTCCGCGTACGCTCATGGTGTATCTCCATCATCTACATCTCTAATGTTTTAATACGACTGCAGCGCGCATATAGTTACAAAACAGCCGGCACGCGAAGCGTGCCGGCTGTTTCTGTAGGTCGTTCAGCTAGAGGTTAAATACCAATCAACACTGGAATTACCATCGGACTCTTGTTGGTCTTCTGCATCAAGAAGCCACTTACGGTATCGGCGAGTTCGTCCTTGATTGAGTCGAGATCAACCGGATTTTGTCGCTCAGTGAACTTCTCAACCGTGCGCTTAATGAGTACACGTGCCTCAGACAGTACCTGCTGGTTTTCACGAAGGTAAATAAACCCGCGAGAGATGATGTCAGGTGACTTGCGAAGCTTGCCGGTGCGCGTATTGACAGTCGCAATAATCACGAACATACCTTGTTCAGCGAGTGACTGACGATCACGCAATACAACTTCCTGACGTGCACCAACGGTGAATCCGTCGACATAGACTGACTCGTTTGGTGCCTTTTCCTTGTGTACAACAAGCTGCTCGCCGCCAATGATGTCAATGATGGTACCGTCATCGGGGACCACAATGTTTTCACGAGGGAAACCATGTTCCATAGCGGTGTACATGTGACTTTTCAGGTGGTAGTGGTGGCCGTGAACCGGAATGAGGAACTTCGGCTTCACCTGCTCGCGTGCCCAATTGAGCTCGCCTGCGTTACCGTGGCCTGAAGAGTGCACTGCTGCACTTTTGTAGTTAATCACGCGCACATTCTTGCGGTAAATGTTGTCTTTAAGAATCTGTACGGCAATTTCGTTACCAGGAATAACCGATGAAGAAAGCACAATGGTGTCGCGCTCGGTCAAGACAATTTGCTTATGCTTGTCAGTTGCCATACGCATAAGTGCAGCAAACTCTTCGCCCTGAGCACCGGTTGCGAGTACCACAATGCGGTCGCTTGGGTAATCTTGCATGTCGTTCACGTTGATGATGACACCAGGCTTTACCTCAAGCATCTTGGCTTGAAGTGCAATGTCGATGTGCGTTTTGATACTGCGTCCTTCAGGGACGACGTACTTTCCATACTTCTCAGCCATCTTAATCACGTGGATGAGGCGTTCAAACTGTGACGCAAATGTACCAATGATAAGGCGACCAGTGGCATCTTTGATGATGCTTTCAAGGGCTTCAAACACGAAGCTTTCAGGCGTTGAGAAACCTGGTCGGTCGGCGTTCGTTGAGTCACAGAGCATGACGAGGTTCTTGTTTTGACCAACTTTGCCCCATGATTCTTGCTCTTCCTTTGAAACTTCACCGTTTTCATGGGTGAGGCGGATGTCTCCGGTAATAACGACGTCACCATGAGGTGTTTCAAAAGCGAGTCCCATTGAATCAGGGATAGAGTGCGTAACGGGGAAGGTCTTGATACGCATAGAACCGACAGTAAAAGCTTCGCCTTCTCTAACTACCTGCATATCAACCGGTTCGAGGTGTGGGAATTCTTCTTGACGCTTAAGGATCATGAGCGACGTCAGGTACTGGGTGTAGATTGGTGGGTTACCAATACGCTCCATAACAAATGGAATACCACCAATGTGGTCGAGGTGACCGTGGGTGACAATCATGGCGCGAATTTTGTGCTTGCGCTCTTCGAGGTACTGCGTGTTCGGGAGAATGTAATTCACACCCGGGGCCTTACTCGACTCTGAGACGAATGCAAAACCAGCATCAACCACAATGATGTCTTTGGTGTTCTCGATAATAATCATGTTACGACCAATGCCTTCAACACCTGAAATAGTGATGATGCGGATAGCATCTTCTTCCATGAGTTCAGGAATCGTCGAAGCGTGCTCACTTTGCGCAATGCGGTGGGTGAGGGCAGGGTTGGTCATCTTGCGACGGTTGCGGTTGCGATTTCCACCACCACGCCCGTTGCGCTTGCGGGGATTCCCTCCGCCGCCTGTACTTTTCTCGCGGGTGCCGTCGGCAGCACGTTGTGGAGCGCCTTCGCCGGTGCGACGTGGTCCACGTGGGCCATTGCCGGGAGTAGTACTTCCGGTTGCTCCGGTACGTCGAGGTCCGCCACCGTTGCGGTAGGCGCCTCCTCGACGGAAACGGCGTGGGCCATTTCCTCCGGCAGTGCTTCCTTGCGGTCGACTAGCCGGTCGTCCGCTATTGTTTGGATTTATTTCGTTGTTCATATCATTACTGAATTGATTAAATACTATTAGTGAATAGTCGGAAACTTCTCTCTAGTGAGGCGAAGCTTTCGGCTCCTAACTAACGGAGTCGTGTGATTAATTTTGGAATATTGGCCACAATCGTTCTTTGCTGGTGTACCATGTGTGAATATTGGCAAAGCGATCGCTCGGACTACCAAGGCGATTGAGGTTCGGGTGGGTTACATCGGGGCTTGTCAGGTAGGTGAACGTTGGTGTGAAGAGGAAGATAGCGGGACGTTCTTTCGTGATGAGTCCGGTGAGTGCCACAATCGCTTGATCACGTTCGGTTGCAGTCTTAGCTGTGCGAATGGTCTTGAGATATGTGTCGGCTTCAATGTTGGTGTACTGGGTAATGTTGAGTCCCGGATCATCCTTCTGCGATGAGTGCCAAAATGGGTAGAGGTCGAGCGCTCGGCCAACATCACTGCCGAAGAGTAAAACTTGGTAGTTACGTGGGCGGATGATGGCTTGTACGAGGTCAGTTTGTTCGTACTGATTCACTGAGACTTCGACACCTAAAGCTTGCCACCATTCGGTTAAAACAGTTGCGGTAGCATCAAAGAGGGGTGTGTTGCTGGTGCTGATGGTGAGACTCAGTGTGACTGTTTCCTCATCAACCGTTTTCTGCCATTGTGAAGCATCGTTCTTTGTCCAGCCTGCGTTCGTGAGTATTGCCGCAGCGGTCTTCGTCCGTTCTTCTACGGTTAATTGAGCAGCTGCTGTACTTGAAGATTCTACCGTGAGGAATCCTGGGGGGACAGGCGTCGCGGTGGGGATACTATGTCCGTCTGTCACGCGCATAACGAGCTCAGTCCGGTCAATCATTGCTTCAAGCGCTTCACGCACAGCTGGGTCGAGCAGAGCGGCACTACGGTTTTGGTTGAAAAACACACCAAAGGTACGCGGGAGCGGGTGCTCGCTGAGGCCATAGTCACTCGTGTTAAACGTTGCGAGTGATTCTGGTGACAAACTTGGTGTACCGTCGATTTCACCGTTTTGGAGTCCCTCAACGAGCGTTGCTTCGTTTTGGTAAAAGCGAAGCATAACCTTATGAATGTTCGGCTGCTGGCTTCCGTAAGGTGCAGCGGTGAGTACGTAGGCATTGATGAGGCCAGCATCGTCACGCATTACTTCTTCGACAGCGAATGATCCCGTACCGATAGGCTCGGTGTTGTACTGACTAAACGGAAGTTGCTCGATGGGGAGCGCATCCCAGACGCTGCGCGGTAGGATACCAACGGTTAGGTTTTCGATAAATGGTGCATACGGCTCACCTAAGGTAAGCGTAAGTTCATGTTCGCCTACTTCAGTGGCAGTTACACCGTCCCAGTTACCACGCAGTGGGCTTTTGAGTTCAGGATTTTGGATAAGGCCAATGGTAAAGAGTACGTCACGTGCAGTGAGCGGACTGCCATTGTGGAAGTAGATATCACGCTTCAAAGTAATGGTATAGATGCGCCCATCGTCTGAAACAGTAACCGACTCAGCGAGCTCAGGTACAAGGTTGCCTTCAGGGTCAATTTTCATGAGACCGTCATACACGAGCGCCACCATGTCTTGGTCGGCACGGGTGACCGCGAGGACTGGATTTACAAAACGTGGCGTGCCGACCACGCCTTCAACCAGCATGCCACCAGCCACCGGCGTTTCAGTCAGGTAGCGGTTGCTCAGCATAATAATGCTCCAAACGGATGCGGTAATAAACACCGCTAAAATGACATGAAATAGCAGACGGTCGGTAACTGATCGTCGTTCAAGAAATGCAAAATAGCGAGACAGGAGTGACTGATGATGTGGCGTTTGAGTATTTGAGTTCATGGAGTACATGGTCGTTATTGCGTAACGACAAAGGCCATAGGTATAGCCGAATAGATTTAAGGTATACGCACCAGGGAGTATTTAGAACCCTGTACGTACTGATTTAGTAAATCACCGTCAAGATGATACTCAACACAAGGAGTACCGCGAGGACAATTGCTGCCCGGAAAAGGAAAAGCTCGCCACCACGTCGTTTGTGGAAGGTTGCACTAAAGTTGTCACCACCAAAGGCGCCACCAATACTCGATCCACGCTGCTGTAAGAGGACAGCTGCAATAAAGAGGACGGAGAGGACGATCTGCGCATACGGCACAACAGTCATAATTGATTCCATGGGGGCTAGCATAGCAGAAAAGACACTTTTCGTAAAGATGGATGGGGAAAGGTATGTCTTGCGTGCAACGTAACTACTTTTTGCTGCAGAATGTACTAATTGTCGCGTTAGTGCAGGTGAAAAAGTTTCATTTGGGTGAAAATTGCAATCACTGGTGTGCGCGGTATAATACGCGCGCATCGGTCACGGAGCGTGACATTCTGTTTGTACGTTTCCTGGGTGATGTGACGTTAATAAAACTGGTTTATCTAAATGTATTCGTATATATGTCAGACGTAGCAATCAAACCATTGGGAGATAGGGTCGTGGTTCGACCACTCACTGACGCAGAAGCGGGTACCGTCTCAGCTTCGGGGATTATCATTCCTGATTCAGCCAAGAAAGAGAAGCCTGAGCAGGGTGTCGTTATTGCGGTCGGTGCTGGAAAGTGGGATGAAGACGGCAAGCACCGTATCGCGATGGATGTAAAAGTGGGAGACCGCGTGGTCTTCTCAAAGTATGGTTTTGACGAAGTAAAAGTGAATGACACGGAGTACTTTGTCGTGAGTGAGAGCAATATTCTTGCAATTCTCGGATAACTTTATTAGAGCGTAAGTTTTTTAATTACCGTATGGCAAAAGAAGTAATTTTCGGAGAAGAAGTAAAGAAGAAGTTGCAAAAAGGGGTTGATACCGTGGCAAACGCCGTGAAAGTTACCTTGGGTCCGCGTGGCCGCAACGTCATGCTCGATAAGGGCTACGGTGGTCCAACGATCACGAACGATGGCGTTTCAATTGCCAAGGAAATCACTCTCAAAGATAAGTTTGAGAACATGGGGGCTGAAATCATTAAGGAGGTGGCGACGAAGACCAACGACCTCGCTGGTGATGGAACGACCACTGCTACCGTACTCACCCAAGCCCTCATCAACGAAGGCTTGCGCCAGACCACCATGGGTCTTAACTCAATGGCGGTACGCACCGGTATGGAGCACGCAGCCGCCGATGTGGTTGAGGCCTTGAAGGCACAAGCAACCGCTATCACCACTACCGCAGAAATTAAGCAGGTGGCGACCATCTCAGCTGAGAATGAAGAAATTGGCGCGAAGATTGCTGAAACGATTGAAAAGGTAGGGAAGGACGGCGTCGTTACCGTTGAAGAAGGAAAAGCCTTTGGGATTGAAACTGAATTCACTGAAGGTATGGAGTTTGATCGCGGTTACGTGTCGCCGTACATGGTCACCAACACCGAGCGCATGGAAGCAGAGTACAAAGATGCTGCCATTTTGATTACCGACAAGAAGGTATCGCTCGTTTCAGAAATTCTGCCGCTCCTTGAAAAGATTGCCCAGTCGGGAAAGAAGGAGCTCGTGATTATTGCTGACGATATCGATGGTGAGGCGCTCACTACCTTTGTGGTGAATAAGTTGAAGGGCGGCTTCTCAGTCTTGGGTATCAAGGCACCAGGCTATGGAGACCGAAAGAAGGAGGTGTTGCAAGACATTGCTGTTTTGACCGGCGGACAGGTGATTGCCGACGAACTCGGGCTTGATTTGAAAACTGCTGAACTTGGTCATCTCGGAAAGGCCAACCGCGTTGTTTCTACCAAGGACAGCACCACGATTGTGGGCGGTATTGGCACGAAAGAGGCGATTCAAGATCGCATCAAAGCACTCCGCGCTCAACTTGAAGATACATCGTCGAAGTTTGATAAAGAGAAGTTGGCAGAACGAATCGCCAAGCTCGGCGGTGGTGTTGGCGTTATCCGCGTTGGTGCTGCTACCGAAACCGAAATGAAGTACTTGAAGCTCAAGATTGAGGACGCAGTGGCAGCGACGAAGGCTGCGATTGAAGAGGGGATTGTTTCTGGAGGTGGAACCAGTCTCGCTAAGGCCGCTGCGCACGTGGAGAAGAACCAGCTCGGAAAGAAAGATCTCTCAGCTGAAGAAATCGTTGGCTACAACATTGTCCTCAAGGCGCTTGAGATGCCGTTGCGACAAATTGTCGACAACACAGGTCGCGATGAAGGCGGCGTAATTGTGCAGAAGGTAAAAGAAATGGGTGGTAACGCTGGCTATGATGCCGCCAAGGGTATCTTGGTTGAAGACATGATTAAGGCCGGTATCATCGATCCGGTTAAGGTAGAGCGCGCTGCGGTGCAACACTCAGTGTCTGCGGCGGCTATCTTCCTCACGACTGAAGCAGCGATTGCTGATTTGCCTGAGCCAGAGAAGATGGCTATGCCGGATATGAGCGGCGGCACGGGCGGCATGTACTAAACAATCAAACTGAATATACCCAATCTGCTTTGTTGAGCTGCATTAATTTCT
>JACCDT012014413.1_pt1 | contig 10883 bp, 15 predicted proteins | sample 7446291 | NCBI WGS metagenome assembly JACCDT01 (sample SAMN15323446, study PRJNA562643) | freshwater metagenome | isolation source: river surface water | place: USA:Blue River Watershed | collected 2017-08-17 | reverse complement strand
GCCGGTAGTTCCATTAGCGAAATAGTGGATGATTCTTTTGTTGCTTCGCAACAACGTAAAGGGTCTATCAACGCATTGGTTGATTCTTGGGACATAGATAAATGCAAAGAAAAAATTATATTTATTAAAATGGAACACATTGGATTCAACGAATTAATGCAAGAAATATTGAAAAGAATGATAATATGTGTTGATTGCGGTCATGAGTATGATATAACCCCAACGGTAGATATAGTTGCTAAACACCTAATTAGCGATCGTTGCAGGAATATGTTTTTTTGGATAAAAAATATGAATATTGCCGTTCATAAACTGATCAATGAACGAATGCTATGTATGCCATGAGAGGATGAAGATGAGGAGTATTGAATACAATAGATATTCGTACGATACTTTCATCTACCCTAGGTACGATTGTATTTCATGCGGGTTGGTTAAATACTATTGTGTTATATGTCAAATTATGTTGACTGACAATACTATTCCCGGGCATGAAATTATAAGTCATAAACCCACAGCAGTCATCATGAATCTCGAAAGATTCCTGTATTGTCCGCATATATATGGCTATGCTATAGGATCCACTCTTAATAAAATTCTTTACGAATACAAGCAATTTTCGATGTTGTCATTAGAATTATTCGACACGCCATGCATTTACTTCCATGATATTGAGGTAGAGAATGAATGTGTGAGGGAATTTATGTTAAACAATAATTATTCGTGTGTATTTTTGCGGAATTTGCTATGATTGCTTCCCTACTTTGGCGCTAACATTTATTCATATATCAAAGTGTCCTGGAATTCAGGATGAAAAATTGAATACCATACCACCATAAATAATGAACATAAACTGTAATGTTTGTATGCACGGGACTATGATACCCCGAGCTTCTCAGAAAACAATTTTACGAATCGGTTTAACATATTATTTGTGTGTTGTTTGCGGCTATAGAGTTAAAATATGTTCATTATGCACTAGCCAGGGAAAACCACCCAGAATATCATATATCACAATAAAGGGATATGAACCGGAAAACGACATGTTAATCATCCTTCACTTTATGAAAGAACATATACCACCGCATGTTTCAGATCCAAATAACCAAATTATGGTATATGAAGCTTCTAGCAGTGAAATTGGAACACAACTCCATTGTGATAATTTTCTTAGTGTTTTGACAAGATTCCCTCAATTATGTTATTTGATTCCTTCAACACTGTATAGATTAGTTTCCAAAAATGCGGATAGAGTGTACGTTAAAGGATTTACTGATTTTGGTGAATTTGTATATAATTGGCATACTAATTACGAGCTTGCATTGCAGTATTTAATGAAGGGATCATATACTTGTTTGTATTGCGAAAGAATATATGATTCACTACCATCGATTGATATAGTGGAAAATCATGTTAAACATTGTATTGATTGATGATTGCCGAAGGCAATCGGCTGCGGCGCAAGTGTCTTCGACACTTGCTGGCCTCGCCAGTTTACTGAAATTTCATATTGCCGTGGCGAAAAAGTCGAGTAAGGCTTGTACCGAAGGTACGGGCCGACGGTGTAGTGACGAGTGAAACGAGTGCTACGCCACAGCGTAGCTGTTGAGACGATTGTCGGAACGAAGTGGAGACAATCATTTTTTTGTATAACAATTGAATCCCAAACTATTAGTGAACAAAATGAAGCTCTGCCCAATATATGGAAAATTATGTTTGACAAGGGCTGATTCTCAGTCAACGTCTTCATATAGTGAAATGGCCTTATCCAAGAGATACAAATGCAGTTTATGCAATAATGATCATTTATATTGTATATTGTGTAAAATTATGATACCGTCATTTAATTGGTACTCTCATCATAGCGCCAGTCATAAAATACCTGCTGAACCCCACATGAGGGGATATATGTTGGCGGTGTGCGATGATGGGAGCGTAGATCATTATTTTAGCAATCATATGGGAGATTTATATGCAATAGTTCCCCAACTTTACGCCCTGAAATTAGAAAGATGCCGAACGTACGAATATTCCGTGCTGCAGAATCTCCCCGAAGATGAAGTTCACGAATTAATATGGAAAAATGCTTTTGATAACGAATATTCTTGTTGTTTGTGCGAAAATCCTTATGATTCATTCCCCACAAAAAAAGTAGTAGGAACGCATTTTAAAACATGTATAGGTCGGCCAAATGTGAAACCATACTAATCAACATAGCCTATATTAATGGCGCGATAAAAATAAAAAATAAATAATTAAACCACATTATTTATTTTTTATTCGCGCGCGAAAACTGAATTTCAATAAACAAATTCATTACAAGCAATCCGTTCTAATCGACTCCCAGGAAACAATGAAATGGTGTGAGTATTGCAAGGCGAAAACATTGAAAAAATCCAGTCACAATGGGGGGATTCATATTCGATATGGACAGAATGGCGTATTTTACAAAATATAATTGTACAGGCTTATCGGAAGGTTGTTACGGATCTTACATTCGTTGTGTATTGTGCGAGAAAATCATGAGCGCCGGCAAATTGTCTGGTAACTCTCTTGTGTGGGTGCATCATATTATACAACATCATCCGCAAATAACAATACAATCGCCATTCGAAACGAGCAGAAATCTTCGTATCAACATTAATATTGATGGTTGTATGCGTCATGATTATGAGCCAGCATTGCTCACTATGTTTCCCCAGCTGATTGTATTGTCTGTAGATGATACACTAACATATTACATAGAACATCAAGAAGAGATCTTAAGCACCATATATGCCGACATACGCAACAGGAATTATTCGTGCAAACTGTGCTCAATGGAATATGATTCATTTCCTACTTTAAAAGTAGTACACAATCATGTTAAAAAGTGCGTTATCGCTGCGCGATCGGCTGCGGCGCAAGTGTCGAAGACACTTGCTAGCCTCGCTCCTGATTGACGAGCTAAGTCGAGACAATCAATTGCGAAGTCAATCAAGACATGCATCGGGGTTAAAATTGATTTTGCGATAGACATTATAATGAATCGCGAACGCGGAATATGTATTCGAGGTCACACAATGACTCAAACAGACAGGGAATCTTTCTCAGCATATGCCGGCGCAATGTTATATTGGTGTCGGTTATGTTGTTTGTATGAAAATTACTGTATGATATGCAGATCTATGATAGGGGACAGTTATCCGACAGATCACATGGTACTTGCGCATAATTCTGATATGCGTGTTCTAATAAAGGTGGAAGAAGGGGATGACAGATATATATCAATATCATCTGATTTAGAGATGCACTATTTGATATATTTGAGATCTAGCATATTTAGACAAAAATCACGAGCCGCGCCTGCAAATTTGAGTCGTGTACCGGATGATTTTTACCAATTTTTGCGGTTAAACGATTATTCGTGTATTGCTTGCGGAAATTATTATGATAGCTTCCCTACTGCAATTGCAGTGACTGCACATTTAATGAAATGCTACGCTACGTGAAGCTGCGCTTCACTGCGCTGGTCGGGACTAGTTTAGGCTCTACGAGCCTAAACGTCATCCCTCCCGGCATACTGGATGCTGAAAAATACATGGTGGGATCACAAATTGTGATTTTTAGCGTGACTGATTACCACTTCCTTAGTAGGCATTCCAGAATCATATTGCTACGCGCCGTAAAGGCGCTTCGCTGGCTTCGGCTCTGAGTTCGGCAAAGCCGAACCGCATTCGCCTCGCCTCATACTGATTCTGTTTACTGTATGTGTGGTAAGAAATAATATTATTTCGCGCCCAAAAAAAGCCTAGTAATGCTCCTTTATGGCGCTGAATGATGTACATTTACCGATATGCCCGAGCACTAACTCAGCAGCAGGCAAGCAATCGTATTCCATTTCACAGAATGCACAACTGTATTCCATTGACGTTAACACGTCCAAGGCGATTTTGCTATATTCAGCTATGCTATTATCTTTCTTATACTTGCGTTTTTTGAACAGATAATTCAAAATTCCACCCGCCTCTCTCATACTATCCAAATACTTTTTTATGAAAACATATGGGTCTGTTGGTATTAAATACAATATTTGGGGAATAGGACTTATTGCGTTCCCAATAGATACAGAAATTCCGCTACCTCCGTTTACTCTTTTCCAGCCATCATATTTTGCCATGAATGTTTTATATGCAGGATCACAAATAAATTGGATACAATTATTCTTGGGATTCAAGTGAATATGTTTCATAACGTGCTCGAAAACTAACCATTTATCGTATGATCGTAATTCACGTCCTCTACCAGTATCGCATAATTTGCACTCAGCAGTCATAATATGGCATTCACTACAATAGTACACGTCCATGAATATACCTGTCATTCCTGGACTTTTTCTTTGAATCTTCTCGCCATCACATTCATCCCATGCATAACACATTACATTAATGTGATGAGATTCAATTGTGCTGCGGTGCTCGCTCCGCAGCACTGGTCGGGACTAGTTTAGGCTCTACGAGCCTAAACGTCATCCCTCCCGGCATACTGGTCTGCTTGCCGTGTGTGTGTGTGGCAGGAAATAATATTATTTCACTCCCGTATGTGGAGAATCATTTTTTTCAACACATCCATATCATTAAATTCAGCCCCTTCATTGATGTGATTGTTTTTCATATGCTCAATCACTATGTCTAGTGTAGGAAATGAATCATAATCACTGCCGCAAGTAGCACAATAAGAGCCATGTAAAGCAATAAATTCCACTACATATGAGAAAAAGCTCCAACTGTAGGAGTCATCCATTTCATCCAACATATTATGGAAACCTAATTTATCCATCCTAGTGTGCAAAAACGTAATTTGGGGAATTAAAATCTCCAGCGATGCGATATATACAGGATGACTGGCAGATCCAATATTTGTCCCATTAATTTCCCAGTCAACAAAACAAGATTCTTTCTCGATAATCAATCCATAATGTTTGGCTATATGTCTCCAATATCCCAACGCCCAAACCTTATTTTCGTCCATCAAATCTGTTTCTTCGCATATTTTACATATCGGAACCGATGAGCAGCGTTGTTGGCACATATAAACGTATATATAAGGCTGGGCCCAAAGTCTCGAAGATTCACACCTATTCATATCCATTCCACACGAGCATTTTACCACTTGCGGCAATCCCTTGAACGACATCACGACATATATGGGGGAGAAAATTCAAATTGCTACGCGCCGTAAAGGCGCTTCGCAGGTCGGGACTAGTTCAGGCTCGTAGAGCCTGAACGTCATCCCTCCCGGCATGCTGGTCCGTTTACTGGATATACGGCAGGAAATAATATTATTTCCCACGGCCAAACAAGTGCAATCGGCGAGCCGAGTGTTTTCCGTAGCGAAGCGGAGTAAAACACGGCGCAGCCAGCGAAGCGAAAAAAGAATATATTCCGACAACGAAGCAAACACGCACGATGACGGAGATGAGATATTTGCATGGTACAATGAGTCATTTATTTTCATAACCAAACACTCTGAATGTTTTCGGGACTTAATTAACATTCTTTCCAACGACGCTGTTGATTGCAGTCAATGCGGATATAGTTTCGATTCATTCCCTACTCTTCGAATGTTTCAAGATCATTTAGCGATTCATAGAAATGTCTTTTTTGCCGACGGCGATGAGACAATCGCGAACATGGCTAACCACTACTTCTTTGCTAGGAAGACAATCATAATAGTTTCGACAAATAATACAACTATATTCACATGATTTCATGAATATCTTCAACTCTTCTAGGGTCTCATCGCCTTCAACACAATCATATAAATTATCCACTTTTAGATACCCGAAATAACTAGGAAACACGAAATCGTATTCGTCCATATCAATAAAGTATGATCCATCATGCTGAGTTGCCATATGACTCATGATTCCATTGCCGTCATAAAATTGCATAATCGACCTGCCAGAATGTCCCTTTATTTCGCATATTTTGCAAAATATGTAATCATATCCACAGCATCGGATTCCGCAATAATATTGTTTGATTCCAATTGATACAACGTCGTTCATAATATGTATTTCCGTCAAATCATGTCCGCGGATGCATTTTGTGATTGCTTTCGCTTCGCTCGGCAATCGTCTCCGCTCTAGCTCAACGCTTCGCTTTTGAGCGTCGTGCTCGACCTGTACTGACATTGTATTCTTTGTTTTGCAAAAACGCGGCTAATACTCGGTGATTGACTTCGTCAATCGTCTCAACAACTTCGCTGTGGCGTAGCACTCGCTTCGCTCGTCGCCTAAGTGTTACAGGTCCAGTGGCCAGGACCGGGCTTGATAATCCCATAATTTATTGTTTCAATTTGCGGCAATACTGTTAAACAAGCTTAAATGACCATTTTGATGCGATATAATGTGTTTGCCGCAATTGTATAGATTAATGAACATTTGGGGGTGATCACAAAAAAATATGCGATCGGCCCGGTTTAGCTGAAAATATCATTATGCATCGCATCAGCAAATTCTCTGTCCACAAATTCGATTGGTACTTCGCTAAGTACTTCCGGTGCATTAATAACCGCTTCCATACACACTTTACGTGTGAGGAATTTCGGGTCCAGTGAAATTTTAATCAAACTCAATATGTGTCCGTTTACCTTTACTGCCTCTTCTACAATATTATGATTGAGCAAATACTTAGGAATGATCAAAATAGCCTTATTACCATATTTGGAGTATTCTGTGGCTACTCCAGTTCTTACAACATCAATTAGAAATTCGTCTGTCATGTAAGACGCAGGAACAAAATACATGGCATTAATATTCTGCTTTACTGCAGCTCTACAAATAGAATACGCAGCCCAATTATCATCGGTCTCATCGATTATTTCTGTGTTAATATGTTCGATGATGAGTCCGTTGGCGTTGGCAGCCTCAAGATAGAATTCCTTGTTTCTTAGTTCAGGTGGAATTCGTAGGATTTGGCTTTCATCATTTCTTATAACTTCCAACGCAAATAACCAACCAGACCCACCCGGTTGGAATGCAGGGATAACTGTATCTGGTGTTTTCTCTTTCGGAGAGAACATCGAGGTGACAAATGAATAGATGTTGCTGAACATAGTAGTGTTTATTGGATTATGTGTTTTCATTTTTTTGCGCTACGCGCAGCGAAGCGGCACTTACTCGTCCTATACTGTCACAGTATCTTTGCGTAGCAAAAAACGCGGCTAATACTCGCTTCGCTCGTCGCCTAAAGAATACAGGTCCGCTAGCCAGGATTAGTGGCCGATAATCCCATAATTTATTGTTTCAATTTGGGGCAATACTGTTAAACAAGCTTAAAACTCTATTTTGATGCGATATAATGTGTTTGCCGCAATTGTAAGATGATTGGACACGCGAAGCGGTCGAGTAAGGATCTCTGAGGAGCGAAGCGTATCAGAGTCCGACGGAGACGATTGACGAGCGTTAGCGAAGTCAATCAACAGCTACTATCCCCATCTATTGACTTTTTCGATAAATAGAGTCTTATTTAGGGAACAGCCTTTCATGAAATGACAACGAATAATTTCCATTGTCGGCATACAATCATAGATGGATTCACACATCCTGCATCTAATTTCATGCAAATTATTCTTTATTTCCCTAACAAACCCACTCATCAAACGCATAAAATTACCCCTGTCTGCAATCAATCTGAATTCATGGTCATATTTTTTCAGGTAGCAAAAATCGAAATCTATTTTATCTAAATCAATTCGGGAAAATATCTCTCTATTTACATCCAAGTACAGTATTTGCGGAAATAATTCTAACAACATGAATTCATTCAAGTAGATCTCTATTTGATATATATCCATATTTATGCCAACTTTTTTCTTGTAAGCGTCCATCAAACGTTTGATCTCATAAGATTCGAACTTCTTACAATTATTAAGAAAAACCCCTCCATGTAGTCCCATTATGAAATCCAGATGATTATATAGTATATGTTGTTCTTCGTCTACATCTATGCGTGGTGAAAATTCCAACATAAATTCTCCACATATCTTACATACCCAAAATACGGTACCGTGTCCACATTTGCACACTTTATAATACACCATGTCTATAACAGACCAGTTCTCGTCATACGGCAACTTTTCCACATCTACCCTGCAATCTACGCGTTTGCATTCCCCTTTTATCAGAGAAGTCATCGTGCTTCCCATTCACATAATGTTAGGAGGAAAGATTCAATTGTGCTACGCGCCGAAAAGGCGCTCCGCTGGCTCCGTCGTGGTCAAGCCCTTCGGTCTTGACTGCTCCGCGCTTCTGATTGCCTTCGGCAATCGCCTCAACAGCTACGCTGTGGCGTAGCACTCGTTTCACTCGTCACTACACCGTCGGCTCTTGCTATGTTGCGCAGCAACAAATGAACCTTACTCGGCTTCGCGCTTCGCACCGCATCCGCGGCACTTACTCGCCCTATACTGCCATAGTATCTTTGCAGCTAATACTCGTTGCACTCGTCGCCTAAGGATTACAGGTCAGTTGGCCGTCGTCCCTCCCGGCATACCGGTCCGCATACCGGATGTGTGGTAAGAAATAATATTATTTCGCGCCCCTATTCTATGTAAGCCGAAACAGTATATGGTAAGTGTCGGAGACACTTACGGCGCAGCCAGCGAAGCGATGCCGGCGGCATCGCGAAGCGCAAATGCATTTATTAGCGTGTGAAATCACCACCTCTTTACTTGGAAGGCAATCGTACTCGCTTTTGCAAATAATGCAACTATATGCGTGTGAATCCATAATTGACATGGTCTCATCAATTGTTTCATTGCCGCTGAGCTCATTGTATGAGCATGACGTTCTCAAATACACGAAATATTCCGGGAACGTAAGCCTATATCCATTCATAATAATAGATTTCATCCCTTTGTGATTATTTACCATGTGATTCATCACGAACCCGGAAATATTCTCAGGAATGATCACATTTCTCGTTGGTTTGTCTGTGTTGCATATTTTGCAAAATAAGTAATACCCACAGTGTACAGACTTGCAAAAGTAAACGTCAGTCGCGATGGATAATATTTCATTGATTTCTGTTTTCTCCGTAATACTATGGCCAACAGGACACCGTTCGAGTTGAGCGTTCTGACCAACCCGTACTGACATCTTCGCAAAAGAGGGTACAGGTCTGCTGGCCTGTATTAGGGATCGATAATACCATAATTTATTGTTTCAATTTCGCGCCACGTGAAGCTACGCTTCACTGCGCTGGTCGGGACTAGGCTAAAAGCTTCGCTTTTAGCCGTCATCCCTCCCGGCATGCTGATCCGTTTACTGGATGTGTGGTAGGAAATAATATTATTTCACGCCCCTATTCTATGTAAGCTGAAACAGTACAGGGTAAGTGTCGAAGACACTTACGACGCAGACCAGCGGAGCGAAGTCAATCACCTATTAAACACAGCATCCAAACTAGTAAAATGTCAATTAGAGACCCAAAACCGTGCCCTGTTTGCAAAGATGGGTCGATTTTACGAAAAGTACCCTATGGTAAAACCTTGGCGCCAAATTTGAGATATACACAATTTTATATCAAGTATGTATGCGATAGAAGATCAAACGATTTGTGTTCGAGAAATTACAAGTTTTGTGCGATATGTCAAACTTTGATAGGATATGGTTCGCCGGGCGAAGGTGACAAAACATTATCGCGGCATGAAGGAGAAAATCATGTCACAGCAGACGGTATAATAGCGGCTAACACCGGTAAGAATTTCAGGATAAGATCATATACTTCCCGAATATACAATTATATCCGTCAATGTTTAAACGATCTTTATAGAAATAACCCTCAATTGTTCTTGGTATCTATGTGCGGCGCAATAGAAGTAGAGCAAATATTTCCTCATGATATGACCGAAAATGAGATCCGCGAGTTAACATGGGAATTAGTTATATCGAGCAATTACGAGTGTGAATTTTGCAGATTACAGTATGATGCATTCCCTTCTTTGGAAATATGCTACGATCACATGAAAGAATGTGGGGCCGACATTACAAACATGAAAAAATAAATGGCCTATATTAATGGTGAGATAAAAATAAAAATTAATTAATTAAATGCCGCAATATTTATTTGTCAAGTAGATTACACCACAAATAATAAAGAGAGATAAATCCACTATAGGATCTAAAAACAATGCTATTTGAGTTGTTTCATCATCATTGCTGCTTATCATGCCAATAAAAATCGGCCATCGTATCAGATAATATGATATATGAATGATAGAAGCTGCCGAATAAATAAACACATGCGATCGTGTTCTTTTCCTATGTAGGCATCTAACGGTAATATTAATTATTACGAAACCCAGGTAAAATACGATCCATGCGAATATTCCCAATATCATCACAATACTATTATTTTTATATGCGTTGCCAATGTCTACGTTATGATTATTCCATTTAAATGACCATGCCGAATACAATGAGCATATTAATATTATAGAAATCACCTCAATGTATATAAATGACACCTTAAATCGCCTAACTTGTTTTTTACTGAATTTTCTTGATTTGTTATTATTTATCTTGGATAGATATGTTTTGAAATCGGCATCAGACATATGATCACCGGCCTTAGATTTATTGATTTTAACTTTCTTATGGTCAGCAATAAGTATTTCCGATTTGTTTATTTTAACACCAGATATTACAGGCGGATCATATGGCGGATAAGATATTTGAGTGGGTATCGCCGGAAGAGGCTTAGGAGGCGGTTTAACTTGAACTATATTGCTGCTATCTTCACTATTTTCGCTTTGCGAAGTGCTTAATTCTTCGCTTTGCGAAGGGTTAACCAACGAAGTGCTTAATTCTTCGCTTTGCGAAGGGTTAACCAACGAAG
>JACCDT011062207.1_pt1 | contig 10884 bp, 7 predicted proteins | sample 7446291 | NCBI WGS metagenome assembly JACCDT01 (sample SAMN15323446, study PRJNA562643) | freshwater metagenome | isolation source: river surface water | place: USA:Blue River Watershed | collected 2017-08-17 | reverse complement strand
GTCAAGACGCTGGGACTCGTTCCAATCATAGGTTCACCGTTCGGGCGCTGTTGCGCGCCGGTTGTGCCCAGGCTCAAAAGCAGGGCGATTACTGCAAAGGTTATTCGTCTCATTCTTGCACCTGACGCGGCTGCTGATCTGCATCGCTATAGACCGGCCCGTCAATTTTTTGAACCGTAAACGTGCGCCTATCAGCAGTCGTGCTCGTGCTCAGATCGGTGGCCGCAGTTACTTTGCATAGTTGCCTGTCCCAGCCCACAGGCGGCGCAGTGACCGTCACATAATCTCCCGGCAATACGTGCCAGGAATCACCGTAGCCGTCGAGGTCTGCGCGCTGGACAAAATCCGAAGTGAGGCGCATCCACATTTCGCCAATCCTGCGCGCTTGCGACTGATTGCAATTGGCAATGGCAAGCTCTTGCGCGTTTTCGCCGTATAGGTCTGCCAGTTTGGGCCGTTCAATTGTCAGCGTGGCGGGCTTTAGGTCGTCATCATCCAAATCCCGAAATTTGACCGTGAGCTTCGTAATGCGTTCGCGCAGTGTAAGGGGCTTGGCCTTAAAGGAGGACGTGTTGCTGTTTACGCCCAATTCAAAGTGATGCACGGGCGTTTGATCGGTTGGCAGTAAGAACCGAATCAGCGTGCCATCATCCTGCCACGCCGCGCCGCACAAGAAACACACAGCATCCATAAAGGCCGGGAAGCTGACTTGATTCACCCACACCGGATGCGCTTCAAATCTAGCAATGCTGCGCGTACTCGTGCCATCGTTCCAACTGATCGTTTCGTCGCAATAGTCTTTCAACCGCTTCCACGAAGGCCAATGGATACGGTCAATCAGCCCCGCCTTCTTTGCACCATACGCAATCACCCGCGCCGGATTGACGGAATAACTGCCCGCGTCTGTTTCGACGCCCGCGATGTTGTAATCCGGCACCAAGAGGCACTGGTAAATGCCCCGGTGCTTGTCCGTCACGTTCTCCGCGCTCTGGCCTTCGGTGAGGCGCATTGCTACATACGCCGTGCTGCTATAGGTCAAGCCACCGCTAAAAAAGGCGTCCACCGCTTGTGTGATGCCACCGGGGTAAAAGCGATAGCCCGCCGTTGACGCATCGGGCGAAACGCTCAAGTCGGTTCCAGCCCACGATACTGTTTCGGCGGCTTCCCACTCCCCTTCCCCTAATGCAATCGCAAGCTTATTCACGGGTGGCGGGCCTTCGGTGTAGCTTTGCTGGATCAATTGCCCCGCCACAATATGACGCCCAAAGGCCAGGGGGAGCGTGCCGCTGCCGTCCGGCTGAAACTCATCTAGGCCGCTATCCACGGCTGCGCCGGTCGTGCCACTGCCGCCACCGCTGCCTGTGCCGCCGCTCGCGCCGTCTATCTGATCCCGTATTGCGTCAAACAGTGAATCGAACATCTTACGCCTAGCTAATAAACCCGGTGGATTTGATAAAAACTGCTTGTGCCGACGTTCAAGCTTCCGCCGCTATCCTGAAACACGTCACAGGTCACGTAATCGCTGGCGGTCAAATAGTAAGTGGCTGTCAGCGGCACGAACGTTGAATATGTGGCAATGGAGGCAAGTGCGGCGCGGGCAATTTCCGTTGTCCCGTTCAGGTAAAAGCGCACCATTCGGCTTCCCGTGCTGCTTGCAACAAATTCAATGTTGGCGCTGATTTGATACCAACCAGTTGCGGGCGCGGTCATTCGGTCGGTGTTGCTTGATGTGCTGTGAAAGCCGCCATCGTCGCGTGTTTCACTATCAAAAGTGATAGCTGTCCAAGTGATATTGTTGATGGATTGCGTGCTGCTGCGGTAAACACGACACGCTTGCAAATCGCCAATGTATGCGCCACCGGGCCGCTTTAAGCCATTGTCGCCGTCAAACTCCCACTTCTTGTTAAAGCCGTCTGTGGAGCCGTTGGGCGCAACGGAAATAACAATCTTTGTACCCGCGTGTGTAGAATCCCAGTTTTCTGTGGCTGAGAATGTTACATACGCGCCAGCCGTGCGATGACCTACCGTGCCGTCGTATTGCCCTTCTGTGGCGTAATAGCCCAACACGTCACCCGACTGCACAGCGGTGGGTGAACCAGATGAACCACGATGCCTACGCAAAAAGTACGAACCGGCAGCACTTGGCGAGGACGAATACGCTTCTACGTATGCGTCTTGCGCCGTCAACGTGCCCGCGACCGCAACTCCCCCTGACGTTTCCGTGATGAGCTTATATTCAGGATACGAAGACACGACGCGCCAAGCCCCAGTGCCCGTATTACCATCGGGTGTGAGTATCAACGCTTGCCCGTTAATCGTCATCGTGGTAATTGTGCCGTATCCACCACCCCCCGCAATTGTTATCGTATGCGTTGCCGCGTTTTCGCCCACGTCCTTGATAATCAGTACGTCTTGCGCGGACTGATACCAACCACCCCACGGGATTGTGACCGTAATGGGTGCACCCGATGTGTTATTGACCTCAATCAACTTGACGCCGGGTTGCGCAATCGTTGTGGTCGCTGTGACCGTCTGGATGGACGAATAGCCGCTCGCGTTGGCAAGCTTGCTGTTTGCGCTTGCGGTCGCATTTCGATAAGTAGAAAGGGGTACACCGCCGCCCGTGCCCGGTCCCGCGCCGCAAATCTGAATCGGCGCAAAGCCGTTGGCGTGGATGGGCTGCGAGTTCTTGTAGGCGCTCAACCCATCGGCAAAATTCACGGTGTCGTCTATCGTGCCACGGGTAATAAACTGCGCGTAATAAGACGAACCATCCCCGGCCAAATCAAATTCAATCCCAATCTGATTACTGTTGCCGTTGCCTGCAAACACCGTCCGCCCGCGCACGTCTACCGTTGAAGACGAATAGGCTAAGATGCCGTGCGTGTCGAAGCTTTCGATATTGCAATCAGTCAAGCGCACCACTGCGCCGCTGTCCGTTGAATCACCATCCACGCCGTTCTTCTTGCCGACTACCATCCATTTCGCGCCGGTCGGAACAGAGTTAATGCCGTTGCAATTGAAGCCTACAAACTCACCCGCTTTGATCCTGAAAGCCGTGGTGCCGGTGCTGCGCAAATTGCCCGCGTAAACGGAGTGAAACACGTTACCGGGCATATTGTTCGCGTCATACAGCAATGGGTAATCGGCGCAATTTGTGATAAAGATGTTTTCAAAGCGCGACGAAAACGCCTTGCCGATGTATAAGCCGTGATCGCCGCAGTTCTCAATCTGGACGTTGCGCACTTCAAAGCGATAGCCATAGGTTCCATCGTCCAGCTTTAGCCCAATCTGGCTGCTTCCTGCGGAAACGCTGCCCCGAATCGTGATGTTTTCAATCGTGCCGCCCAGAAAATCGGCGTCAGCGGTCATATCAATGATGACCGCGTTGCTGTTGGAATAGATGACGGTTCAACCTTCAGACGCGCCTAGCAAGGGGGTTTTACCGTCTACGGTCAAGCCGGTGGTCTTGTATACCTTCCGCCCGAAATACACCGTGCCCTTGGTGGCTTCGGCTGCGTCAATCGCCGCTTGGACGGCTGCGGTGTCATCTGTCGAACCATCGCCCACGGCGTTGTATGGGTCAGCATCTACAAAATAGTAATCAAGATTCGCACTGCCGGTTAGATCAATTTCCGTCAGCTTGTTTGTGTTGTCATTTGTGATCGTCGCGCCCGTGAATTTTAGCGCGGGCTGCATTTTCAGCGTCGTGCCGCCACTATTCACCACGCGCTGATAGTTGGGCGCTTCAGCAGTTGCCCCACTGACCGGGTTTTTGCCCGCCAATTTCACAAAGCCGCCATAGTGCGCCTGATTGCTGCGGCCAGAGCACCCATCGGCATCATCGTACAACTTGTTGCAAGTTGTCAGCGTGCCGGTATAAGCGCACTGCGCGCCCTTCCCTGTTCCCGCCAAGCGCACGGCTGGCGAATTGAAAACAAACTGACACGCCCGGTCTATCTTGCGTCCGCCGCCAATCGTGCGCGCCGCGTACAGGTCAGAAATCAGCGTAAGCGTGATGGCGTCTTGATTGGCTTCGATGCCATCCACCACGCCCTTAAATTGCTGATAACTGTACGGTGTGGCCGTCTTGGGGTCTTCCCACCAGCGGCCACAGCGCACCGTTGCCCCGTGCAAAACATCCGTGTCCTTGAGCAACACGTTGCCCAGTTCATTGTTCGTGTTTATCAGCGTGATCGTGGCTGTTTCGGTCTGCGGCGTCGTGGTGCGTTTAATTTCCCCCAGCGTTTTCAGATAAGGCTCATATTGCGCGTTGTCAATCACGAGGTTGCCGCCCTGGTAGCCTGTCGTGGCAAAGCGATAGACACGCCCTAGTTGATTGGCAAAGGGACTCCCCGGCAATTCGGGCAAAATGATCTCGCACCATGAGGCAAAGTTAGAGCCTGCGCCGGATTGCAAAAACGCTGCTAGATTTTGGTTGAGTTCACGCGCCATCTTATAGCGGCAGTACTGAAAACAGCCCACCTTGCGCGATTTTATGAGGGTTTACGGTTGGTTTTTATGCTGCGCGGCTGCGGTTGGTGCTATAATGTGAACAGCGCGGGCGATGTTGTGAGCATCACTCCCGCGCCCCACCAATCACTAACACTGTTAAAGGAGAATGTTAGCTATGGTTCCTGAAAATAATACCACAAAAATCCAACCTGATATGTCAGCGCTTTTTGCACAGGCAATTAAAGAAAACCTTTAGTTTCATTGCGCATACCAAGATTTATGGTTTTCCCCGCAAGAATTATACAAAAACCAGCAACAGGGCCGATTCAAATGGAGTGCGGAGAATTGGACATTGAAAGACCCGGCCTTAAAGATTCGCGCTCTGAAAGAAAAGGCGCAAGAAGCCCAAGAAGAATTGGCGCGGTTTTACGCAAGGATGGCTTCAGAAAAACAGGAGGCCCAGCAATGACCACAACCAAACTCACCCGCGCCGAAGCCTGCGCGGAACTGGCGCGGCGGCTGGGATGGACGTGCGACAACACTTTAGGCAGCTTTACACACAAGCTCTGGCGCAATCCGAATCAGCAGGTAGACTACCCTGAAAACTGGCAAGAGTGTCCGCCCGATTACTTCACTTCCCGCGATGCCGCTGCGGAGTTGGTGTTATGGCTTACCAATCAAGGGGGCGATGACTTCCTTAGTTTTTACGCTCGACTGGAACGCACTCTTAAAACTGCGGACATTGGGCATGAAAAATCAATTACCGACTGGGAGCAAATGCGCCCTGCTGAATATCGGATGATTGCTTTTACGCTTGCCACGCCCGAACGAATCGCCCTTGCCGCGTGCGCGGCGCTGGGGCTTGAATTGGAGGACGCAGCGAAATGATGACCGAATCTGGGTGGTGTCCTAAAGTAGTGTTGCTGTAAAAAGTGCTGACATGACTGCGTCAAATTGGTTTATATGGGCTTATGCAATTATCAAGATTTGAAGCTTTAGCGTTATTACCAGACAGCGAGATTTTTACCTGCTATCGCTTGTACAGTAAGACAAGAGGCGAAACGCTATTAATGCGACGATTCCAGGTGGGAATCCAAGACATTCATCGCACTATCAAAGACGGGCACTTCAAATTAGCAAGCATTCAGGGGCGTAAAGATGTTGGTGTTGTCATCATGTGCAATAAGTTCACTTGGCTTAAAGCTGACAAGAAGAAAGTCCAGAGATTTACTAAACAGAACAAATGTAAAGTCCCAAGTGCCCGATTTTCACGACTGCGCAAGCTTAGGGACGCGCCCTCATCTTCTGACCTATGAGAGCAACACTACTTTAGGACACCACCCGAATCTGAATATATCCGCGCCACCAATCTTACGAAACTGCGTGCTGCTGATCGCATCTTGCGGGACATTCTAGCTGGCAAGAATTGGGGCGTCCAGGAAGAACAAAAAGCGCAAATCGTGTCACTAGCCAGCGGCTTGATACAGCAACTTGAAAAGATCGTCAAAACAAAAGGCGAATAGCAAAAAGGGCAGCCCGCGTAAGCTGCCCTTCCCCTTTCACCACCACATCAGCCGTTAGATTCCGCCGTTGCGCGTTACATCCTTGTTGGTCTGGTAAATGTACCGCTTGCCATCCGGCGTTCTCACTGCCGCCTCAAGAATGCGCGTTGCATCGCCTTCACCCACGGTCACAACCAGATTTTCAAACACGAACGTAGGCGAGCCGCTAGCCGGGGCGTTATAAATCCCGCCCGTGGCAAAGCTGGCATTGTCAGCCGGTGCAGGCTTAGCGTTGGGCACGCCGATGTCTGCGAACACATCCCGGCCAGCACGCGCAAATAAGCGGGCCTGCTGCGCTTGGTTCAAAATCGCCTCACCATCGTGGAGTAACGCATAGCCCGTGCCTTGCTTGAACCCACCCGTAGCGAACTCAGGCAATTGGTTCTGGAACCGGCCTTGCGCTTTGTTCGCGGTCACCACAGCAGGCACGACTTCTTTCTCAAACAGATTGCGCAAATCGGGCACTTGATTGCGCAGCCGAGACTCGCGCACGCTCTTGGTTTTGATCGTGTTGATCTGCGAAATAAACGTCGCCAGAATATCGCTTTCAAATATCTTGCGCGCCTCACCCACACTGGTCAGCTTGCCCGCCTCTGCCGCTGCCGTCAGATCGCGGATTCGTGCTATTGCTTCGGTGAGGTATTCACCGCTCGTCGCCTCATCCTGTTTGCGCGCCTTTGCCCTGCCCAACAGGAACGCGCTCAAGAGCAATGGCGCACCAATCAATGCGGCTGGCCCAAGCGCGGCCAATACTGCCGGGCCTAACGCGCCGAAGCCGCCGCCCAATGCGCCAAACACAGACGCGCCATAGCTCAGGCCAAGCCCTACCGCACCGCCACCAATGCCGCCCAAGATGCGGCCCAATGAGCTTTGCCCGCCTACGCTTGAGCCGATGCCCGCGCCAAGCAGGGGGAACAATGCGCCGCCCGCGCCACCGAAGAGACGGCCCAGGAAGTTTGTGGGTAAGCTAGCGGCACTGACTGAACCATTTGCAAATGTCGGCAGACTAGAGCCTAGCTGCCGCGCTGCGGTAAAGGTCTGATTGGTCAAAGAAGACGGCGCACTGATGCCAAAATTCAATCCAGCCAATTGACTAAAGAAATTGCCGCCGCCACTGCTGGCACTCGGATTGAAGCTAGGCGTGCGGAATAGACCGCCGCCGCTGCCACCCCCACCAAATAACCCGCCAAAGATGTTGCCAAGATTGAATCCGCCCCCGCCTGCACCGCCAGCGGCGCGATTGCCGCCACCAAAGAGACTGCCCAATGCGCCACCCACGAGCCGTTGCAGGCCGTTGCCAAGAATATCGAAAAACAAATTCTTGACGGACGCGGCAAGGTTGGCAAAGAGGTCTTTGACGTTTAACAGCGAGCGCGATACAGACTGGCCGAAGCGTTCAAAGATTTGGTCGCCGCTTTCGATTTGGTCAAAGAAGCCTTTAGCGAAGCCGGTCAATTCTTGAAAGATTGGCGGCGCGGGCGGAATTTCTTTCACGGCTTCGGCCAAGTCGCGCACGGCCTTGGGCGTTGGAATCTCACCACCGGGGACGCTGCCTGCTAATGGTGAACTAAGGCGTACAAAGTCTTCCAGTTTAGCTACTTCGGGGAATTTTATAATGCCTCGCGCCTTGTCGCGCACCGCTGTGAGCGAAGCTGCTAGACGGTCAGCTTCAATTCGTGCCGCCTGTATCGTTTGCGGTAAGGCATCACCTACCGGCTGTCCTAACTGACGCCGTAAATCTAAAACCTCTTCTAGTACACGAATAAATTCGCGGGCGTTTTGTTCAGCCGCTCTTGCTTGCAATGTTTGCTGGCTGGCACCTAATAATGCTTGCAGTTCAGCGACGGCATCACGCGCACCGCTAATAGCTCCCTCCGCCAGCGCCTTACTTGCTGCGGCGATTTGCGCCTTGTTAGCCGCTATTCCTAACTGTAGACCTTCGCCTATTTGTTCGCCAATTTTGATAAATTCTTTAGATGGGGATTGAATCCCTAGCACGACCTTTGCCGCGTTCAAAGCGCCCGTGGCAATAGCCACCATTGTTTCGCGCACGCCCTTGGCACCGCTCACGACGCCATCAATCAAGCCCTTAATTAAATCCTGACCAGCTTTGACAAAGTTGGGAATGAGCAAGCCAAATATCTTTTGCGCGCCGGTCAAAAGCGAGCGCAAGCCGGTTTCCCAATTGCCATTCAAGAGCGCCAGAATGCCGCTGACAGCCTGCAAGACGCCCGTGACGGCATCCACGATGTACGCTTTGACAAAGCCCCACACAACTTGCGTGCCGCTCTTGATTTCGTCGCCATAATTGGCCCAGAACGCTGTAGCTTCAGCGACAAAGCTAGACACCACCTCACGCAACCCGCCGAAGTTCTCTTGATATGCTTGATAAAGCGCGGCCACTACGATAGCGCCACCAGCCAAGACACCGCTCAGTATGCTAATTGCCGCCGTCGTGCCACCAATGCCCGCCGCCCCTGCTACAACGGTAGCGATATTGCCCAACGCACCCAAGGTTTGCACGAATCCGCCCAATAACACCACGGCTGGTCCAAGTGCGGCTGTCAATCCAGCAACGGCAAGGATTGCGGTCTTCGTGGAAGGGTCAAGCGCGGCGAACTTTGCGGCCAATTCCTCAATCAGAGGCACTAGCCTTTCGACAATGGGGGTCAACGTCTTGATGATTTCCAGCCCAAGCGGGCGCAGTGCTACTAAGGCCCGGTCGCGCAGCTTGTCAAATTGCGTACCCAGCGATTCGGTGACGTTTGCAAGTCCTTTGTTCTTAGCGGCGGCGTCAGCAAAAGCGGCGAAGAATTGATCGGTGGTCGTAATGCCCAGCTTTTGCGCAGATTCGCGGATTGCTTTGGAATTGGTTGGACTGTCCACATTGAACAGTTCGGCGATGATCTGGCCTGCAATCGGCGAATTGCCAACCAATTCCTTCAAGTCTTGGCGTTCAAAGTTCTGTGTAATTAACTGCGTCAGATTGGCGGCAAATTGCTGCGGATTTCCCAGCGGTGAAACGGCGTTAAGGCGTCCAATGGCAGGCAAAATCCTGTCTATATTGGCCTCTGAAACTCTTGCCACACGCAATTGAGCGTCCAGCGTGGCCGCAAGGCTCGTGGTGAGTCCCGGTGTGCGCGCTGACAATGCAACCAGCGCCTTAAATCGCTTTTCCGCCGTCTCTGCGCTGCCTGTGAGCGCCTTTAGCACGTTCACCTGGGAATCAATGTCTACCGCCGAACGCACAGCGGCCCGCCCAACACTTAGAATGCCGCCTGTGAGCGCTGTTAGCCCATAGCCTGCCTGTTGAATAGATTCGCCCGCCTCGCGCACGGTGGATGAATAGCGCTTGAGAAAGGCTAGCGTCCCGCTGCCTTGCTGTTGCACGCGCTGTTGGCGGCGGATTTCATCTTGCGCGCTGCGTTCACGAATGACGTTTATTTGCGCCTGCTCGCGGGCTTCAATCACGCGGCGTTGTTCGGCTGATTTTTGGGTGTATTCAACAAGACGGCGCTGGTGTTGGGCCTCTGCGGATTGCTCTTTGGCGTGGAATTGGTTGCGGGCTGCGGCGAATCTGTCAAACCCTTGCTTGCCGCCTGCGCCAAAAACATCGGCAAAGCGCTTGGCAGTCTCAGCGGCATAACTATTGATTGTATCAAACGCCTTTTTGCCGCGCTTTTCCAGATTGCCAAACGCCCGGTTAATGTCGGCTTCTTCTAAAGTGGCCTGAACTAAAATCGGGCTTGCCAAATCTTACCCCCCTCTACTCTGCCGTTTGATTTCTTGTAGCTTCTTGCGCTGATATTCCTGATCCTGCACCGGCTTCGTCAGCGCTGCTGGCGGTGGCGCGTCCAACTCGCGCCGCTCTGCGTTGTCTCGGCGCTCTGCCGCTTCCAACGTTTCCAGCCCGGCCCATTGCCACGGTTCCAGCGCGTTAGGGTAAGCAAACGTTGCGCCACGGCTGCGCAATCTATCCAGCCGCAACACGCCCGCCGCGAATCGCTGCACAGCCTCAAAGGTCAAATGCCGATAATGCCCCGGCTTGGTCAAGCGCGGCTCGCACGTCCCGCACGCTTCGGCGGCTGTCTTGCGGCCCTGATAGAGCGGCAAATTGGGATAGCGCGGGCATTCGTCTTCACCTGGGCATTGCGGGAAGTCTTCGCCGTTTTTCAATTTGAAGCACTGGCCGAAGTAGCCAGCCAGCGCATCGGTCAGTCCGACAAGACCGCCGTTTGTGCGGCCAACATTGCGTTAATGACGCCGCGCTTGTGGATTGGGTCAGCCTCACCAATTGCGCCGGATACGCCTTGAATCAGTTTGTTGTACAGATCAACGAACGCTTTCAAATTACCCTGAATGCGCGTGCGCGTCTCTTTGCCTTTGCCACGCACGAACGAAGCCCGGTAGCTTTTGCCCTCAAACTCCAACCGCTCGGCTTCGGTCATTTCGCGCAAGGTGTGCACAATTTCAACGCCATGCAATGTCTGCTTTACTTTGACCTCGGCACCGTCCAACGCGAAGTACTCAAGGCTGTCGTCGGCCACAACTTCGTAATCTGACTGATAAAGGGCGCGAATAGCAGCAAGTTTGTGATCGGCGGGCACTTTCGCGAGGTCGTCACCTTTGAGCCATTCGCCATTGGGTAAATAGCCTTGTGCTTCGGTGCAAATCTTCACCCAAAGCGCCAAATCCGGCGCGCTGGATGCGCTTTCGATAAAATCTTCGTTGCCCTTGGTGATCGTTTCTGCCGCCTGCTTGCGGTCGCGGGCTTCCAATTCAATGAACGTGGGCCTGCGCAGCCTGTGCCGTACAAGGCGCGGCGCTCCATTGGGCCGTGTGTCCAATTCAATGACGTGCTCTGTCG
>JACCDT010405814.1_pt1 | contig 10884 bp, 14 predicted proteins | sample 7446291 | NCBI WGS metagenome assembly JACCDT01 (sample SAMN15323446, study PRJNA562643) | freshwater metagenome | isolation source: river surface water | place: USA:Blue River Watershed | collected 2017-08-17 | reverse complement strand
TTGCCAAATGGGTCCCCAGCGCATCAGCGGCCAACTGAGCCCCATCGGAAAGAGAGGGGGAACTCAATTATTATACACACACCGAAGGTGTTGTGTCATACATGAAATGATCTGATGTTTCAATCATGCGTGAGTTCTCAACACTGTACTCATTCAAATCAATCTCGTAGCCAGGATTCTTGTCAATCCTGTTGCGTAGCCAGGCGTCATCGTACCAAATGATTTTGTTATTAGGGTACGCGTAAAAGTTTCCGTTGTCCATGCGGAAGAAGTGTGCACATTTGTGCTCAGGTGTTTCACTGAAATTAGTGTTAAGAGTTGACTTAGATTCCCAAGACCAATCCAACGTAAACATGTAGACGCCTTGATTGCGTTCTCCTTTGTAGTTAATTAGCTCTGCACGTAAGTTGGCAAGGCGTGAGCGCACCTGTACATCAATGTAAGGAGAGAAACAATCCCACCACATGCACTCGTTCAACGCAAGGACTGGTGCATCTGGTTTCCAGCACAACGCATGGATTGGGCGACGGGTCCAGTTGACGCCATTCTCCAGGAACACCTCAAACAAAGGGACGCGTTTTTCCAGGGATGCAACGGAGTGGACGTCGCAAGCCGTTACCTCGCCATGGCCTTGCTTGTGGTTGTACAAAAACTCGTTTCGTATGTAGCAGGTAAAAGTAGGTAGGTTGTGGTTGAGATACGCCACAAAAAATCCCGGTTGTTATGCCGGGATCCTAGCTTCCTTCCTTGCTCTTGTGAGCACTACGTATTTGTAACGTGAAAGGGGTTTCGACTATTGCCCCTAGAGCTGAATTGCTCCACGTGTCAGGATATCACAACACGAGCGTCACTTTTTCTTTTTAGCTGCCGCTTCTTTTTTCTTAGCAATCATTTCTTTGAACTTGTCACGTGCTTCGGTCTGTTTAGCAGATGCACCACCTTTCCCTTTAGGGGGCACAGCACCTTTCTTGGGAGGTACGGGTTTCTTTTTTTCCATGTTAAAAAGGAATCTTTGTTAAGTATAAAGGGACTACTTATCCCTGTAGCGTTTTGCTACACGCGCAGCACGTCCTGCTTTTTTTGCAGTTTCTGTGTTGGGTACAAATTGTTTACCTTCGCGGCTGCCAGCTCTTTTCTTTTGGTCTGTCTCCGCACGTTCTTCTTTAGACAGTGATGCCCAGGCAGCCTTTGGTAGGTAACGCTTGGTGTATCCTTTTTGAATTGCTTTATCTGGCATTACTTACTCTCCTTATATTTCTTAGCAGCAGCTTTAGCTTTACCACGTTTTTCGTATTCATCTTTAGTCATCCATTTTTCAGACGACCACTTCTCCAAGGACCTCTGTTTTTCTCCCTTTCCACCTTTGTATCCACCGCCAGCTTTTTCATATTCCTGAACAAGAAGTTGACTTTTCCTAGCGCTCCATTGACCCTTTTTGCCTCCACGATCACCTGCCATGATGCGGTCTTTGATCCGCTCACGTAACTCAGGTTTTGAATACTTGCTATCATCCTGCGGCATCAGGATTATTCTTTTTCTCTTCTAATATTTTACGATACCTACATGGACGCAATAGAACATCGTCTACATCACGTTTGGTGATATACGGAAACTCTCGATTCAGTTGCGCAAAGTACTTGGCTAGACGCTCTTCAGCGCTTTGGGGACTGAGCATCGTTCTTGCTGGAGAAGTGCTGCATCAATTCGTCCACCTGCTCCAGGGATTCGAGACGGCACAGCAAATCGGAAATCGTGTTAACGGTCAAGGGATGCTCGGTGCGTGCAGCAAAGGCAAGGGCGTCGCGCAAGCAATTAGAAGCTTGATCGACTGCTTCTTTGACTTGAGTGGAAAGAGCCATTTCAGATTCCTTGGGTTTGCGAAGTACAGGAACAATGATCATGTCAATATCGTAGCAACTAATGTATTGTTGCACGATAAAAACAAAAGCCTTGGTGTAATACTACTACCAAGGCATGTGGTTTACTCGTATTCTTCTGACCAAATCCAGCCGATTTGGTATTCGTCAAATAAAGGTTTGATGCCCAAAGCATCCATCAGTTCGTAAATCAAACGTCCTTTACCCAGGCGTTTGCCGTCTGGTGTCTTGATGTTGTCATCCACAACAATTAAGGTCCCAGGGACAATCAAGTTCTTCGCCGCAAATAACTCCTTGAGGTGATGGGCAGCCGGTGCCCAGTCGTCGTTCCAATCTGGAATGTTAAATGAATCTAGATACAACAAGGAAAGTTCTTCATTACTTGCATGCTCTCCTAAAAACTCAACTGAATCAGAACAAATAATGTATGAGTCTGCATATGTTACGTTTTCTACGGCTAACTTGCAAGCATCAGGATCAATATCAATAGATACAAGCTCTCCTGTATGCCTGTAATTAAGATAGTTGTCAAACAAAAGCGTTGAGCAGCCATCGCCCGTATAGTTGTTTTCCTCTCGATAGGTCCCTGTCTCAATAATAAAAGGATCTTCAAACTCGTCTAGGTAATTAAAAATTTGCTTGAAGGTGTTCCCACGGGCTCCCAGCTTGGGATAAACATTTCTAAAGTAACGATCCCATTTAGTGGACATCAGAGATCAATGCGTATGAACGATATCTCTAGTGATTGTAACTCGTTTTCGTACTGATCTGCCTCAATCGTTTCTACGTCTAAAAAAGAAAGCCCTTCAAAGCAGCCCGTGCGGCAATCCTCGTCAAACTCAAAATAAAATCTCGTTAAGTTTGATGTCATGGGTGATGCACCAGATCAAAAAGAAAGTAATGGCAAGCATGGCAATGCGCCCATTGACACGTTCGGCGTACCAAATATGATCGTCAAGGTTTGTGTGTCGTTTCCAAAACTTGAGGTCGGGGTACTCCTCTCCAAGAAACTTGAGCACTGCTCCAGGGATCCAGGAGACGCAGGAGAAATACCCCTGAAGACCAAGCCAGAACTTGTTCATTGCCGTGACAACACTTCTGTGAAGAAGAGGTAGGCGTCCATGCTAATCACAACGAGCATTGCGCCAAGGATTGAGGCGATTGCGTAGTTGAATCCGTCCATACCAATCTGTTGATTCATCTGCTAAGCTAGCAGCAATATACAAAACCGTCGATGGTTGCTAAAATTGAAGCAAGCGATCCATGGTCGCTAAAGTATCAAGAGCAGCCAGAGTTAATGCGGGAGCTAAACAGCCGTCCCGCCCGAATTACAATTAATGGTAAGCGTCATTATCATACGCCATTTGTAACAGGGCCGGCGCCCAGTGTAACAACTATCCTTTCGGAAACCGCATCAGAAGCAAACAAGCGAAAGCTTGAGATGTGGTCAAAGAACAATCCAGGTGTCAAGGAGCAAGCTGCAGAGCGAGGCACGGCCATTCACTATGGCATGGAATGCTACTTAAAAGGAGATAAAAACCCTGATATACCGGAGGAGTACGCTGAGTTTTGGCAGGGAATGCCTGCAATTCTTGACCAATTTGATGAGGTCTTATGGGCTGAAACTCCTCTGTTAGACAAACATCAATTTGCTTTGTCAGATGATGGAGTTGGTCGGGTGTGGGGACAAGATGAAGAAGGACGTGCATGGTCAGGAAGTCCTGACATTATTGCTGTGGTAGGCGGTAAATTGACGCTGGCTGACCTTAAAACAAGTGTAAAACCTTACAGTAGAAAATGGCCAAAGGATCTTGAGAAGGGCTCCCAAGAGTGGAGGGATTTGCTTGGTGGTCACCTTAAATTCAAAAAAGCATGTAAACAGATCGGAGCATACTCGCTAGCTATTGATCAAACACTCGGGATGAAAGTTCAACAAGGAGCAATCCTTGTGTCAACTCCTTTACGTACTCAAATATTTAAAATTTCCAGGAAATTTTTAGACATCATGCAAGAGGAATGGTTAAAATTAGTAGCTGAATATTACGAACAAATCGAACGCTGCGGGGTCTACGACCCTGATCTGATCTAATCATCTACCATCTCCCATCCTTTGCACGTCTGTTGTTTTTTGCAAGCAACACGATTTAAAGATGCTTGGTGTACATTTAAACACCGTACAGCTTCTTTTTGCGAAGCAAAGCTACGTACTTCTCCGGTTTTAATGTGGCGCAAAGTAATTGGTTTACTTTGGTCTTTTCGATTTAACCACTTACCTTTATTATGTTGCCCAATCTTAGCCCTCGCTGTTTCAGAAATTTTTCTACCAATTGCTCTCTGTCTAATTTTCTCGCAAGTTTCTGGAGAACGTTTAGAGCCTAAGTTGACCTGACGTAGTTTTTCAATATGTTCTTTTGTTAATTTTTTGCTTCTGTTGTACTCTAATAACTTTTTTCTGCGTTCTTCCGTAAAAGTTTTCTTGCCTATTTCCTTTAATTTTTGAATAGTTTCGGGGGAATGTTTTTGCCCTAGCCATGTAAAACCTGTTGTCGTTACTCTTGCACGATTAGCAAAACGCGGATTAATCGAAACGTCCAATACAAAATGTAAATAAGACTCGTGTTTAAAGGCTTCGTCTCTAGTGTTAAATATTTTTAAAATCTTTTTGATATCTGGCTTAAAGGTCTTGTCTCTAAAACTACCAAAATATTTAGCGTCTTTTTCTGGTTTGCATTTACAAGTTCGGCTGCCAATGTACATGCGTTGATCACTAGAATCAATACTCATATAAGTGTAGTGGTACATCACGTAAAGCAACTAGCTACATATGATATTAACACTTTTTAACGGTATTGTGGAGGTCATCATCAAGTGGTGGAAGAAAACGTGGTTTGAAGCCAAGCTCAAAACGCGGCTTACTATGATCGAGTGGGAGAACCAATGGGAAGCTGCCCGTGAACTTGAGGAGCAAAACAAACCGATCTATATTGAACATGAAATAGATTTGAAACTCCAGACGGGCGAGTCCAGGAAGCTGGGCGGAGCCATGGAACTACGTGCGCCTTGGTACAATGACCCCATACAACCCGAACGGCAAGATGGAGTGCAGGAAGCGCTTGGCATGGACGATTGCATGTGAGCGAGCAGTCGTCACAAAAGAAGACGCTATTACGTTATACAACAAGATGATGAAAGAGTTTGATTCCATTGATAAACGCTCAGCATATAAAGAACGCGAGTCTAGTGAGACCCAAAGATCTTAATCTTGTTTTGATGAGTTCCATGGGTTGGGGACCGTAGGATAAAGGGACACACAACCAGGCCCTCCCCACGATGGACATCAACATCGGCACGGGTGAGTGGATGAATAGTCTCATGAGTCGCATGACAAGTGCGATGGATGGGGACTGTTTTTATCTGCCCACACTCATGCACCTCCATGCCTACAACATCATGAAGGAGGACTTTTTCCCGGAACGAACCTTTAAAGTAGAAATCAAGAATTCGGTGGACGCATGACAAATCAATCCATTAAGCCAGGCGAGATTCGTCTTGATTTCATCCCACTGGATTGGCCACTTACCCCCTTGGGTGGTAATAAGGATCCTTACATCCAGGGATGGCAGAACAAACCATTTAGTGTCAAAGAAATTGAAGAGGAGCTGGCAACTGGTGACTGCAAAGCAATCGGCGTCCTTGGTGGTCCTGTTTACAACCATCCCTTTGGCCTTGTTTGGGTGGATGTGGATGGGCCAAGCGTTTATCAACTCGTCGAAGAGATCAGTGGACTTCCCCTCCAAGATGCGCTGCCAGCTACATTGACAATCTTCAGCGGTAAAATCGGCCGCGAACGAAAGCTCTACAAACTAGATCGGGACAAACACAAACATTTCCTCCGCAACAAATACGTCTGGCACGCAGAAGAAGATAAAGAAAAACTTGAGATCCTTTGGAAACGGCACCAAGGGGTGTTGATGGGTGTGCATCCACAAACGGATGGATACTACACAGGAGACAACCTTGGTTTTGAGTGGGCCAGTAATCTGCCTGAGCTGCCGGACTGGATTCTGAATGGCATCATCACCAAGAACGCCAAGCTAGGGAAGCCATCCCAGGAAACATCACGGGTTATTGGTCCCACGTTTGCTATCCAATCCGTTGTTGGTCTTGATCGGGACATCAAGCTTGCCACGGAAGCAACTTGGGGTATGCCTCCAGAAGCTACTGATGACTACGACATCTGGATCATGGTCGGTCAGACGCTTCATTCGTTGGATGAATCGCTGCTGGACGTATGGGATGAATGGTCCAAACAATCCGATAAGTACAAAGAGGGTGAATGCCATAAGCGTTGGCTTTCCTTTAGCCGGAATGGTGGTCGTGGGATTGGTTCTCTAATTCATGCTGCAAAGGAGTATGGGTGGGTTCAGTCTGAAGACCATCGTGTTCAAAGTGTTGATGATGAGACAATAACCGCTGTATCTGAAATTCTTCCTCAACTTGAACAGGACATTGCAGCCCACATGGAAGCACTTGTTGAATTGGTAGATCCTTCTGCACGTAGCGTTCAATCGACAGCGACTCCGGTGTCGTGGAACTCCAGCAAGAAAGAAGACTCAAAAAATGAAAAGCCGAAGAGATTGCCATCGAGCGTCATCGCGGATCAGGTCTTTGCCATGTTCAACGGAGATCTCCGGTTTAGTCAACCTCATAATCAATTCTTTTTATACGACAAGCGTAAAGGATTATGGGAACGTATGACCAGGGTGGAGATGATGGGCTCCATTCGGGCAAAAATGCAATACCTTTCCACTACTGATTGGCTGCCCAACGGTTTTACGCAAAACCTGCTGGAGGACATCTACAAACAGCTCCAGTCTATGATTCCGTTTGATGAGTGGTATGACGGTGCTGAATACCTGCTCTTCACCAATGGTGTATTAGAAGTGGCAACCAGAGAGCTGCATGCTTTCCGTCGTGATTTTTATATGACACAACAAATGCCGTATGAATACGACGCATCGGCTACTTGTGAAGACATCATTAAATGGTTGAAGCACACCCAACACAATTCCTGGAATCGTACCCAGGTACTTAGGGCATGGCTGCGGGCAACACTACTTGGTTGCTACGAGATCCAAAAGTTTGTTGAGATCGTGGGGCCTGGTAAGTCAGGTAAATCGACCTACGCAAACCTGGCGGTAGCACTGGTCGGCAAAAGCAATACTTACTCCACAGACTTTGAAAATATGGAGAAAAACAGGTTTGAAGCAGCGGCTTACATGGGTAAAAAACTCCTGCTGTTCCAGGATGCTGATCGTTGGGGTGGCTCCGTATCCAAACTGAAAGCAATCACGGGTGGTGACTGGATTCGTTCTGAGCGTAAGTACCAGGGGGAGACGCTAGATCCTTTTCAGTACCACGGGATGGTCATCATTACTGCTAATGAAGCCATTCAGTCCACTGACTACACATCTGGTCTTGCCCGTCGTCGTCTCACCATTCCTTTCGACCGCCCGTTCACTGGCGCACAACATGAACAAAAGGAACTGATCAAGTTTGATGCCAAGGGGAATCCGCAGGGAATCTTTTCTCCCTTGCTACCAGGGCTTGTGAACTGGCTCTTGGATATGTCGGAAGAAGACATGCGTTCCTACCTGATGGAAACCGCTAAGCATGTTGATTTCTTCCAGCGGTATGAGAAAGAGCAAAGCCTGCGTTCCAACCCTGTACTCGATTGGATGGACAAGCATCTGGTTTTTGATCCGGGTGTAAGGTCGGTCCTTGGTATCTGTAAGGCGGCACAAGGAACCAACAACTACTACAACAACTGGAATCAATGGTTGTATCCCAGCTACGCTGAGTTCTGCCGTGGTACCAACATTGGTTCTGTTGGTCGTGGTCGCTTTGAAGTGCTCTTCTTTGATATCTGTAAACACCAGCTCAAGATCAATGTCTTTTCCAAGAAAACCACCAAGGGTTTACAGATCTTTAATGTGGCAATCAGGGAGTCCAACCCAACCAAATATGAGAACTACCCATCGGTTGTAGAGGTGGCCGCTAATCCTGAAAAGTATGCACCTATGTATGGAGTTGATCCAACCATGGATAACCATGAGAGAATGGAAGAACCCGTAGAAGTGCTGTGAGCGACGGCCGTCACCTTATTTTGGATCTGTACGACTGCGATAAGCAGATCCTTGACGACTATGAGGAGCTTCAACGATTGCTTGAGGCTTCTCTTGTGATGGCAAACGCCACTATCCTTCGGATCTTTGGAGAAAAGTTTCAGCCGCAAGGGGTGACGTTACTTGCACTGCTAGCAGAATCGCATGCCTCTATCCATACGTGGCCAGAGATTGGATACTGCGCAATCGATCTTTACACCTGCGGCGATACTACGCAAACACATAAGGCTGCAAAGTTTTTAGCTGAAAAGTTAAAGGCCGGGACTGTAGAACAGAAAGAAGTAAAACGGTCAGTAACTCCGCCCCAACTGGCGTTCTAGCTCCTCAATCTTTTTATCCTTTTCGGTTTTCATGCCAACAGCGCCTGCTAGAGCGCCAGTAAGTCCGATACCTGTTACCACGCCTACCTCGTCTCCAATAAAACGTCCCACAGCACGTCCAACATGTTCACCTGTAATAGCCCTAGGTTGTTTTAATAAAGTCTCAAAAGTCTCGCCTATATCCATGTCCGTACCAGGAACTGTCTTACCTTTTGAAAGCATTGCCATCTTGGCAATGTTGTTATCCATGTTAGCTGCAGCTTGTACATTGATTAAATTTTCGACTTGATTAAAGCCTTCGTCCATTACATTTTTTGCAACCGCTCCCATTTCTTTGCGCTGTTGAGGGGATAGATTTTCAACGGTCTCCAGAACGGCACGCGCTTGTCCTGCTTGATTCACGGCTGAGTGATATTTTTTAAAAGTTTCCGCATCAATACCGTATTTGCCTGCAAAACCCTGGGGGTTTTGAAGAGCTTCATTTAGAAGTTGAGATGACGTTTGTTGTTTTAGCTCTTGCTTAATTTGTCCTTTTGCGTAACGCATTGTTTCTGCGCCACCTTGTGCAATTGTTTTTTGACCTGCAAGCCGACCAAAATTTGCAGCTAATCCTGCTTGATCTTTCAATGCTTGTGGGTGAAGGCGTTTTCCAAGTGCAGCTCCTATATGTTTACCTAACATCCCAATACCAAAACCACCTGCAACTGCTCCAACGGTTTGAAGGGCAACTTGTGGTAACGACGTATCAGTACCAATTAAACTCAAACCGGCAGGAACACCTGTCATCAAACCTTCTTGGAATTCGTTAAACAGCTCATTCTGTTGAAGCTGCATAAACTTTCCAGCAAGATTCGGATTCATAATATGGTTTTTTTCTAGTCTATCGTCGCTAAACTTGCAAAAAAAGCTATAGTTGATCGGAGAATACCCGATTATCTGTGTCTAAGAAAACAAAAGTGCTTTGGTGTGGTGACATCGTTGCAATGACAGGTTTTGCGCGTGTCACAGAAAATGTCATCTATCGCCTTAAGGATGATTTTGAAATTGTGGTCCTTGGCCACAATTGGTGGGGTGACCCGTGTGAGCAACAGAAAGACTTCAAGATTTATCCGTCATCCAATCGATTCCAAACTGCACCCTTCGGTGAGCAACGCATCCGCGAGATCGTTGAGCGTGAACAGCCTGACATCGTGTTCACCATCAATGACATGTGGATCATCAATGAACAATACCGACAGATTGAAGACCTGCATAAGCAGGGCAAATTCAAGTTCGTGGGTTATGCCCCCATGGATTCGTATGGCTGGATTGGTTGCCTTGCTGATACCGCCAATGATTGGGATGCCATCATTTCGTACACAGAATTTGGTGCGCACGAATTTGTGAATGGTGGCATCCAAAAGCCTATTGCCGTCATTCCTCATGGTGTGACACCAGGGCAGTTCTATCCCATGGATAAGAAGGAATGTCGTCGCAAGCTGGGACTCAAAGAAGACTTATTCATTGTCTTTAACGGAAACAGGAACCAGTTCCGCAAACGGATTGACATCACGATCCAGGGCTTTGCTCGCTTTGCAGTCGATAAGCCGGAAGCGCAACTGTATCTACATATGGGGCTTAAAGACCAGGGCTGGGATGTCATGGGTGTCTTTGCACGAGAGATGTCACGGGTTGGGCTGGATCCCAACGGACGCATCATCATGACCACGCAGACGGAAGGGCCGCCGAACGTATCGGTGGACATGCTGAACACCATCTATAACGCTGTTGATGTGGGCGTTAACACATGCAAGGGCGAGGGCTGGGGCCTTGTCAACTTCGAGCACGCCGCCTGTGCAGTGCCTCAAATCGTGCCTGACCATACGTCATGCAAAGAAATTTTTGAAGGCTATGGCGAGCTGATTCGTTGCGACCACGTTGATGTGGATACCAACTACGCACGAGAGATGCCCTGCCCATCCGCTGAGCACCTCACTGAGCTTCTAGACATTTTGTACTACGACACAAGACGTCGGGATCGAGTGGGTGAGGCCTGCTACCAGCGGGTGACAGATCCTCAGTTCTCATGGGACACGGTTGCGTCTCAGTTTGGCGGTATCTTCGAGGACGTCATGAATCAAGTCGATCACTCAGTCTCAGATGAGAACGGTGAGCAGCCAAAGCGGAAAGCAAAGCGTCGCAAGAGTCCCAAACGAGAATTAGCCAGTTTGCGCAATTGATGAGATTGTCACAAGCCCCAGGCCTCCACGTCAGTGGGGGCTTTTTTATGACTTGGAAAGGTGTCAAGAGTGCGTCTAAAGCGAGACGAATGCGGAAACGGAGAAGGGGAGGGTGGGACTCTGGTGATGCAACCATCCATATGGGCGCAAAGATTGGTGTGACAAGGCGGATCTATAACCCTATATAAGCAATACGACAGTTTTGAAAAAGTGTCGTAGTCTCTCAAGATGAGAAAGGGATGAGACAATGGATACGTGATGCAACAGAACTAATGCGACACTT
>JACCDT010440352.1_pt1 | contig 10891 bp, 10 predicted proteins | sample 7446291 | NCBI WGS metagenome assembly JACCDT01 (sample SAMN15323446, study PRJNA562643) | freshwater metagenome | isolation source: river surface water | place: USA:Blue River Watershed | collected 2017-08-17 | reverse complement strand
CCGGTGGCAAGCAGTATCGCGTTGCTTCCGGCGAGAAAATCAAAGTAGAACAGATTGCTGCGGACGTTGGCCAGGAAATCGTGATCGACCAGGTTCTGGCCGTCGGCAACGGCGCTGAAATCAAGGTAGGTACGCCCCTGGTGTCCGGCGCCACTGTGAAAGCCACTGTTGTGGCGCATGGCAAGCACGACAAAGTGCGCATTTTCAAAATGCGTCGTCGTAAGCACTACCAAAAGCGTCAAGGTCATCGTCAGCAATACACCGAACTGCAAATCGGTGCGATCGCTGCCTAAGGAGAACAGGTCATGGCACAGAAAAAAGGCGGCGGCTCTACGCGAAACGGGCGCGATTCCAAGCCCAAGATGCTGGGTGTGAAAGCTTTCGGCGGTCAGCTGATCAGCGCAGGCTCCATCATCGTGCGTCAACGCGGTACCAAATTCCACGCTGGCAACAACGTGGGTATCGGCAAGGACCACACCCTGTTTGCTCTGGTGGACGGCCATGTGTCGTTCGCAACCAAAGGCGAGCTGAACAAGCACACCGTGAACGTGACCCCGGCCGCTTAAGCCTGGTTCCGTTTTCAGCGAAGCAGCCCCGCCCGTCGGGGCTTTTCGCTTTATGCACTGGATACATCATGAAGTTTGTTGACGAAGCCTATATTGACATCGCTGCGGGTGACGGCGGGAACGGCTGCGTCTCCTTCCGTCATGAGAAGTACAAGGAGTTCGGCGGCCCCGACGGTGGTGATGGTGGTCGCGGAGGGCACGTGTTTGCCTTGGCTGATCCCAACCTCAACACTCTGGTTGATTACCGCTATTCGCGCCGCCACGAGGCCAAGCGTGGCCAACACGGTATGGGCTCGGACATGTTCGGCGCCATGGGTGATGACATCACGCTCAAGATGCCGGTGGGCACCATCATTTCCGACGCCGAAACGGGCGAGGTGCTCTACGAGCTGCTGCATGCGGGCGAAAAACTCATGATCGCCAAAGGCGGTGATGGCGGCTTTGGCAACTTGCGTTTCAAGAGCGCCATCAACCGCGCGCCACGCCAAAAAACCCCGGGCCATGTGGGTGAGCGTAAAAATCTCAAGCTCGAACTCAAGGTGTTGGCCGATGTGGGTCTGCTGGGCATGCCCAATGCCGGCAAGTCAACTTTTATTGCGGCCGTGTCTAATGCACGTCCCAAAATTGCCGATTACCCGTTTACCACGCTGCACCCCAACCTGGGCGTGGTGCGTGTGGGGCCCGAGCAAAGCTTTGTCGTGGCCGATGTGCCTGGGTTGATTGAAGGCGCGTCAGAGGGCGCGGGCCTGGGCCATCAGTTCCTGCGCCATCTGCAGCGCACCCGCCTGCTGCTGCATATTGTGGACATTGCCCCTTTTGACGAAGGCGTGGACCCGGTTGCACAGGCCAAAGCGATTGCAGCCGAACTTAAGAAGTACGACGCCGAGCTGTACGCCAAGCCCCGCTGGCTGGTGCTCAACAAGCTGGATATGGTGCCTGCAGAGGAGCGGGAAGAACGCGTCAAGGACTTCGTCAAACGCATGCGCTACAAAGGGCCTGTGTTCGAGATTTCGGCCTTGACCCGCGAGGGCTGCGAAGGCCTGATCCGCGAAATTTACAAACACATTCGTACCCAGCAGATTCAGGAGCAGGGTGTGGTGGATATCGATCCCCGCTTTGCCGATGTGACGCCTGAGTAAAACGTTCGAGCGAGAGTCTGATGACCGCACAACTTTCACCTCTCTTGCGCGATGCACGCCGCATCGTGGTCAAGGTCGGCTCCAGCCTGGTGACCAATGAGGGGCGAGGTCTGGATGAGGCCGCTATTGGCGAGTGGTGCCGTCAGCTGGCCCAATTGGCCGGGGACGGACGAGAAGTCATCATGGTTTCCAGTGGCGCCATTGCCGAAGGCATGAAGCGGCTGGGCTGGACCACCCGTCCTAGTGAAGTGCCAGCCTTGCAAGCTGCTGCCGCAGTAGGCCAGATGGGCTTGGCGCAAATGTATGAAACCCAGTTGCGTCTTCACGGCATGGGCAGTGCGCAGGTGCTGCTCACGCACGCCGATCTGGCTGACCGTGAGCGTTACCTCAATGCTCGCTCGACCTTGCTGACCTTGTTGCAACACCGCGTGTTGCCCGTGATCAACGAAAACGACACGGTGGTCAATGACGAAATCAAGTTTGGCGACAACGATACGCTGGGTGCCTTGGTGGCCAACCTTGTCGAGGCCGATTTACTGATCATCCTGACCGACCAAAAAGGTTTGTACAGTGCAGATCCACGCAAGAATCCGGATGCCACCTTCGTGCATGAGGCGCGCGCGGGTGACCCGGCGCTCGAGGCGATGGCCGGTGGCGCCGGTTCGAGCATTGGCAAGGGCGGCATGCTGACCAAAATTCTGGCGGCCAAACGTGCAGCCGGCTCTGGGGCTTCGACCTTGATTGCCTGGGGGCGTGCGCCTGATGCCTTGCTTCGGGTGGCGCAGGGCGAAAACATTGGTACTTTGCTGGTGGCACAAACTGCCAAGCAGCAAGCGCGCAAACAGTGGATGGCCGATCACCTGCAGTTGCGCGGCTCCGTTACGGTGGATGCAGGCGCAGCCCACAAGCTGCGCACTGAAGGAAAGAGCCTGTTGCCTATTGGCATGACGGCAGTTGATGGTGATTTTTCACGTGGTGACGTGATCGCCATTCGCGACGAGCAAGGCACGGAAGTGGCGCGCGGGCTGGCCAACTATGCCGCAGCCGAAGCGCGACTGCTGTGCCGCAAGCCTTCACACGAATTCGAAGGCTTGCTCGGCTACACAGCAGAGCCCGAGATGGTACACCGGGATAACCTGATACTTAGTCGCTGATCAACTCAGACCGTTTTGTGAACCCTGTGGATCGGGGTCAAAGCTGGCCCCGGGAGGCAGTTCCATGTGCATGGGGGCCATGGGTGCACGTTCTTGCCTCTGAACGTTTTCGCGGGATTCGTTGGAATGGCTGCTTCCACGCAGATAGCGATTGTGCCTGTCCTGTCGCGGCAAAAAGCGCACCAGTTCGGTCAGAGCCATTTCGTAGACGCCGCGTTTGAATTCCACAACCACATCAAGCGGGACCCAGTAGTCGTTCCAGCGCCAGGCATCGAACTCGGGGTGATTGGTGGCGCGCAGGTTGAGGTGATGGTCAGGCACCATCATCTGCAGCAAATACCAGATTTGTTTTTGGCCACGATAGAACCCACGCGCTTCGCGACGCACGTAGCGATCTGGCACTTCATAGCGCAACCAGTCACGGGTACGGGCAACTATGCGCACATGCTCCGGATGGAGGCCCACTTCTTCGTGCAGCTCCCGGAACATGGCCTGTTCAGGGCTTTCGCCGCGGTCGATACCGCCTTGCGGAAACTGCCAGCTGTGGGTGCGGATGCGCTTGCCCCAAAATACCTGGTTTCTCTGGTTGAGCAGAATGATGCCGACGTTGGGTCTGAACCCTTCACGGTCAAGCATAATCAACCCCAAATTCTTAAACTGCAACCATTATGCACGTGCAAGGCGCTTGGCGCCAAGCTTGTGCGCAATTTGCTGAACTCTACGCGCAATGAAAGCCTCTCAATTTCTGATTTCCACCCTCAAGGAAGCCCCCGCTGATGCCGAAATCGTGAGCCATAAGCTCATGACCCGAGCTGGCATGATCAAAAAACTGGGTGCGGGTATCTACAACTACATGCCCATGGGCCTGCGTGTGATCCGCAAGGTTGAAGCCATCGTGCGCGAAGAAATGAACCGAGCTGGTGCCATCGAGATGACCATGCCCGTGGTCCAGCCCGCTGAGCTGTGGCAAGAGACGGGCCGCTTTGACAAGATGGGCCCTGAGTTGCTGCGCATTCAGGACCGCCATGGCCGCGACTTTGTAGTGCAGCCCACCAGCGAAGAGGTGGTGACCGATGTCGCACGTCAGGAGTTGCGCAGCTACAAGCAGCTGCCCAAGAATTTCTACCAGATCCAGACCAAGTTCCGCGATGAACGCCGTCCGCGTTTTGGCCTGATGCGCGGGCGCGAGTTCATCATGAAGGACGCCTACAGCTTCGACAAGGACCAGGCAGGCGCCAAGGCCAGCTACCAGAACATGGCGCAGGCTTACCGCAAGATCTTTGACCGCTTTGGTCTGCGTTACCGCGCTGTCGCTGCAGACAGCGGTGCGATTGGCGGCGACTTGTCCGAAGAGTTTCAGGTGATTGCTGCCACGGGTGAAGACGCCATCGTTTACTGCCCGAGCAGTGACTATGCCGCCAATATCGAAAAAGCCGAAGCCCTGGCGCCCACCGGCCCGCGCGGCGCAGCGACACAGGCCATGACCAAGACGCCCACACCGGGCAAGAGCACCTGTGAGGATGTGGCTGCGCTGCTGAATGTGCCTTTGAGCACCACCGTCAAGTCGCTGGTGTTGGCCACTGACGAGCTGGGCGAAGATGGTGAGGTCAAAAAATCGACCGTCTGGCTGCTGCTGGTGCGTGGTGACCACGACATGAACGAGGTCAAGGTGGGCAAGCTGCCTGGCATGGAAGGCGGCTTCCGCTTCGCCAGCCTGGCCGAGATCGAAGACCACTTCGGCTGCAAGCCCGGATACCTGGGGCCTGTCAACCTGAAGAACCCGCTCAAGGTGGTCGCCGACCGTGACGTTGCCCTGATGGCCGACTGGATCTGCGGCGCCAACGAAGCGGACTTCCACATGACCGGCGTGAACTGGGGCCGTGACCTGCCCGAACCCGACCTGGTGGCCGACATCCGCAACGTGGTCGCTGGCGACAAGTCACCCGACGGTCAAGGCGAGCTGGCGATTGAGCGCGGCATCGAAATTGGCCATGTGTTCTATCTGGGCACCAAATACTCCAAAGCCATGAGCGCCACTTTCCTGGGCGAAGATGGCAAGCCGCAGCCCATGGAAATGGGCTGCTACGGCATCGGGATCACCCGTCTGCCTGCTGCCGCCATCGAACAGAACCACGACGAGCGCGGCATCATCTGGCCGGATGCGATCGCTCCTTTCACTGTGGTGGTCTGCCCCATCGGCATGGACCGCAGCGAAGCCGTCAAGGCCGAGGCCGAGCGCATCTACAACGAGCTCTTGGGGGCTGGCGTAGACGTGATCCTGGATGACCGTGGCGAGCGCCCGGGTGCCATGTTTGCCGACTGGGAGCTGATCGGTGTGCCGCACCGCATCACGATTGGCGATAAGGGCTTGAAAGACGGCGTAGTCGAGTACCAGCACCGCCGCGACACCGAAGCCAGCAAGGTGGCTGCTGCCGAGGTGGTGGCCCATGTGAAGGCCCGTTTGACGGCTTGACAGCGGTGTAGCCCGGTCATCCGGACACAAAAAAAGCCACCGCATGCGGTGGCTTTTGACATTCTGGTGCTGAGCGTCAGGCTTGACCAGCAATCACCTTTTGCAGTTCACCGGACTCGTACATGTCCATCATGATGTCCGAGCCACCGATGAACTCGCCCTTGATGTAGAGCTGCGGAATGGTGGGCCAGTTGCTGTATTCCTTGATGCCTTGGCGGATCTCGGCGTCGTCCAGCACGTTCACTGTGGCAATCGCTTTGGGATCCACGCCACAGGCTTTGAGGATCTGAATGGCGCGGCCGGAAAACCCGCACATGGGGAAGCTGGCGCTGCCTTTCATGAACAGCAGGATGTCGTTGTTTTTGACGAGTTGGTCGATGCGTTGTTGGGTGTCGCTCATGGGGTAATTCTCTTGTATCCGATGGGGTGATTATCGCTGAGCGCCGGTGCAGCGTTCACTGCCCGCAAGGTCTTGACGGGATTGGACCTTGTGCCAGCCGGCCTGGATAAACAGTTCCCGCACTGCCGTAGCCTGGTCATGGCCGTGTTCCAGCAGCAACCAGCCGCCGGGTTCCAGATGCGCAGGGGCCTGGGCGATGAGGGTGCGGATGTCGTCCAGGCCGTCTGGGCCACTGGCCAGGGCTTGCAGGGGTTCGTGCTCAAGGGCCGCAAGGTGCGGATCGTCAGCGCGGATGTAGGGCGGGTTGGAGACGATCAGGTCGTAGACGCCTGCGACCTCGTCAAGCCAATGGCTATGGATGAAGTGCACCGGCAAGCGCAGGCGTACCGCATTGGCCTGCGCCACAGCCAGGGCGTCTGTACTGGCATCCACGGCGCTGACCAGGGCATGTGGGCGCTCGTGTTGTAGGGCTAAGGCGATGGCGCCGCTGCCGGTGCCCAAATCGATGACGCTGTGGCCGGGAGCATCCGGCAGCAGTTCCAGTGCCCATTCCACCAGGGTTTCAGTGTCGGGGCGGGGGTCGAGCACGCGCGCATCGATGTGCAGCGGCAGACCAAAAAACTCCTTGGTTCCGGTGATGTAAGCCAGCGGCTCACCTGCGGCGCGGCGCTGCAGCAAAGCCTCCAGACGCTCCAGCACGGGCGCGTCGAGCTCATCCGTGTCGTGCGCCAGCAGCCAGGCGCGCTCGTGCGATTCGCGGCCCAGGGCAAACAGGTGCAGCAGCTGTGCGTCGATCCGTTCCAGCCCCAGGGCCTGGGCGTGTCGCAGGCTTTCGAGCAGGGTCATGTTGCGCCACCTACTTCAAGCTCGGCCAATTGCTCGGCCTGGCGTTCGGCCTGCAGCGCAGCGATCACGTCCTGCATCTCGCCTTCCATGATGAAGCTGAGCTTGTAGAGCGTGAGGTTGATGCGGTGGTCGGTCAGACGCCCCTGCGGGAAGTTGTAGGTGCGGATGCGGTCGGATCGGTCGCCACTGCCGATCAAGCCCTTGCGCAGAGCGGCGTCTTTGGCGGCTTGCTCGCTGCGGGCTTTCTCCTCGATGCGGGCCGCCAGCACCTGCAGGGCCTTGGCCTTGTTGCGGTGCTGGCTGCGGTCATCCTGGCACTCGGCCACGATGCCGGTGGGCAGGTGGGTGATGCGCACCGCCGAGTCGGTCTTGTTGATGTGCTGGCCACCAGCGCCGCTGGCGCGGAAGGTGTCGATGCGCAGGTCGGCCGGATTGATCTGCACCGCCTGGGCCTCGTCGGGTTCTGCCAGCACCGCCACGGTGCAGGCGCTGGTGTGGATGCGGCCCTGTGTCTCTGTGGCAGGCACGCGCTGCACGCGGTGACCGCCGGACTCGAAGCGAAGTTGACCAAACACGCTGTCGCCTTCGATGCGTACCACCACTTCCTTGTAGCCTCCGAGTTCGCTGGGGGACTCGGACAACAGTTCGACCTTCCAGCCCTGGTTTTGCGCGTAGCGGGTGTACATGCGCAGCAGGTCGCCTGCGAAGAGGGCCGATTCGTCGCCACCGGTGCCCGCGCGAATTTCAAGAAATGCGTTGCGCGCGTCCTGCGGGTCCTTGGGCAACAGCATGCGCTGCAATTCAGCTTCCAGCTCGACGATGTCGCTTTCGGCTTCGGCGATTTCTTCCCCAGCCAGGACATGCATTTCGTCGGTGGGAGGCAGTTCGGCCTGCATCTGGCGAGCCGCTTGCAGATCACTCAGACGCTGTTTGTATTTGGCATAGCGCTGGGCCACTGCGGCCACATCAGCGTGCTCACGCGAGAGCTTCATGAACTGAGCCATGTCGGCCATGATGTCTTCGCGCGAGAGCAAAAAGTCCAGCTCGGCCAGACGTTCGGCGTAGCGTTCGAGTTGCGAAATCAGGAAGGGTTTCAAGTTTTGCGCAGGAACAGGCGTTGCACGGCCTGTGCCGTCAGGTCCCGATGTTCAGGGTCGGCGCTGCGCAACTCGGCCATGGCGCCATGCAACATTTTCTGGGTCAAGCCGCGCGACAAGGCCTCCAGGACCTGCTCGGGATCATCGCCTTTGGCCAGCATCTTGCGAGCGCGGACCAGTTCGGTTTCGCGCCATTGCTCGGCTTGCTGTTGCAATTGCTGGATCAGGGGCACCGAATGACGCTGCGTGATCCAGTGCATGAAACTTTGCACGCCAGCGTCGATGATGACTTCGGCTTCGGCCACGGCAGCCTGGCGTTGGGCCTGACCGGCTTGCACCACGCTGGCCAGATCGTCCACGGTGTAGAGGTAGACGTCTTCCAGCGATTTGACCTCGGGCTCAATGTCGCGGGGCACGGCTAAATCCACCATGAACATGGGGCGGTGCTTGCGTTTCTTGAGGGCGCGCTCTACGGCACCCAGGCCGATCAGGGGCAGGGTGCTCGCTGTGCAACTGATGACGGCGTCAAATTCGTGCAGACGCTCGGGCAGCTCGGCCAGGCGCATGACTTCTGCGCCAAAGCGGGTGGCCAGTTTCTCGCCCCGCTCCATGGAGCGGTTGGCAATGGCCATGCCGCGCGGTTGGCGGGCGGCAAAGTGGGTGACGACCAGTTCGATCATTTCGCCCGCACCCACAAACAGGACCTTGATGTTCTTGAGGTCTTCAAACAGCTGGCTGGCCAGACGCACAGAGGCGGCAGCCATGCTGATGGAGTGCGCGCCAATGTCGGTGACGGTACGCACCTCTTTGGCCACGGCAAAGCTGCGCTGGAACAACTGGTTCAGGGTCGTACCCAGTGCGCCGGCTTGTTCGGCAGCACGCACGGCGTCTTTCATTTGGCCCAGGATCTGGGCCTCGCCCAGTACCATCGAGTCCAGACCGCTGGCCACACGGAAAGCGTGGCGCGCTGCTTCGTCATTCTCAAGAATGTAGGTGTGAGAAGCCAGTTCCTGAGCCTGAACACTGCCGGTCTGAGCCAGCCAGTGCAGGGTGTCGGCCACAGCCGCCTGGTCGGCGGCACAATAAATCTCGGTGCGGTTGCAGGTCGACAGGATGGCCGCTTCGGTGCTTTGGAAGGTTTTGTCGGCCAGGTCGTGGCGCAATCTGTCCAGGGTTGGGGCCAGTTGATCGACGGCAAAAGCAAACCGCCCCCGCAAATCGAGCGGGGCAGTGGTGTGGTTCAAGCCGAGGGTCCAGACTGCCATGGTTACTGCATTATAAAAAAACTGTCGTAAAGCCGGGCACAATCCGTGCACTACATCCAAGGATCTTGTTGTGACAGCCTGGTTATTGTTGCTGCATCTGCTCAATGGCTTGTTGCCCATCGTGTGCATGGCTTTGCTCATGCCCTGGCTGGGGCGCTGGGTTCTGGGAACTCCATCTGTCGGGGCGTTGCGTCGCAGTCTGGTTCATACCGCCTTGGGTTTAATGGTCTGGCTGGTCGTTCTCGTCATGACGGGGGAGGATGGCAGCATGGTCTTGTATGTCTCCTGGCTGCTGGTGTGGACCACTGCAGAGTGGCTGATGCACAGGGCCTGGCGCCAACGTTGATCACGCTCTCCTCGCCCAAGGCACCGTCAGCCGTGTGGGCATAGCGTTTTGTCAGGGGACAATTGCTGCACTGCGGTAACATTGGCTCCCTTAAGGGAGCCGGGTACAGGCTAAAAGGGCCTGCCGCACCTCCCCACCCACACAATGAACGCACCAGCCACACTACAACAGCTCATGCATAGCGACGCGCAAGCGCCGCGTCTGCGCGAGATTCCTTACAACTACACCAGCTTTTCTGACCGCGAAATTGCGAGCCGTCTTCTCGGCGAACGGGCTTGGCTGTTGCTGGACCAATTGCGCCAGGAGCGTCGTACTGGCCGCTCAGCACGCATGCTCTACGAGGTGCTGGGTGACATCTGGGTGGTGGAACGCAATCCTTATTTGCAGGATGACCTGCTGGATAACCCCAGCCGCCGGGAGTTGCTGGTCGAAGCCTTGCGTCACCGTCTTGGCGAGGTCCAAAAGCGCCGCACGCCTGAAGACGATGCCGGGCGCGATGCGCTGGTGGGTGAGTTGCTGCAACTGGCTTCGCAAGCGGTCGATGTGTTTGACAAGCGTTTTGGAGCCTGGGCAGGCTTGCGCAAGAAAGTCTCCAAGACCTTGGGCCGTCTGACGGCCAAGGACAACATCAAGTTCGATGGCCTCTCGCGCGTGAGCCATGTGACGGACGCCACCGACTGGCGTGTGGAATACCCCTTTGTGGTGCTGACCCCCGACACCGAGGCCGAGATGGCGCGTCTGGTCAAGGGCTGTATTGAGCTGGGCCTGACCATCGTGCCGCGTGGCGGCGGCACCGGCTACACCGGCGGTGCGATTCCGCTGACCTGGAAGAGCGTGGTCATCAACACCGAAAAGCTCGAAGCCATGACCGAGGTCGAGCTGATCGACCTGCCCGGCATCGACCACAAGGTGCCCACCATCTACACCGAGGCCGGGGTGGTGACCCAGCGTGTGGCCGATGCGGCCGAGCGCGCCGGTTTTGTGTTTGCCGTCGACCCGACCTCGGCCGAAGCCAGCTGCGTGGGCGGCAACATCGCCATGAACGCGGGCGGCAAAAAGGCCGTGCTCTGGGGCACGGCGCTCGACAACCTGGCCAGCTGGCGCATGGTCACGCCCGATGCCGAGTGGCTGGATGTGGTGCGCATGGACCACAACCTGGGCAAGATCCACGATGCCGAATTCGCCACTTTCGAGCTGCGCTATTTCAAGGCCGATGGCAAAACCCCGCTGCGCACCGAAACGCTGCGCATCCCAGGCGCGACTTTCCGAAAGGAAGGTCTTGGCAAGGACGTGACCGACAAGTTCCTGAGTGGCCTGCCCGGCGTGCAGAAAGAGGGTTGCGACGGCCTGATCACCAGCGCGCGCTGGGTGGTGCACCGCATGCCCGAGCACACGCGCACCGTTTGCCTGGAGTTCTTCGGCCATGCGCGCAATGCGGTGCCCAGCATCGTCGAGATCAAGGACTTCATGTTTGCCGAGCAAAAGCGCACGGGCACCGTGCTGGCCGGCCTTGAACACCTGGACGATCGCTACCTGAAAGCGGTGGGCTATGCCACCAAATCGCGCCGTGGCGGCTTTCCGAAGATGGTGCTGATTGGCGACATT
>JACCDT010033589.1_pt1 | contig 10894 bp, 9 predicted proteins | sample 7446291 | NCBI WGS metagenome assembly JACCDT01 (sample SAMN15323446, study PRJNA562643) | freshwater metagenome | isolation source: river surface water | place: USA:Blue River Watershed | collected 2017-08-17 | reverse complement strand
TTATGAAAGATATAAAAATAGCTAGATTTAAAAACCCTCTTAAAATTAGCTCTGTAACAAGATTGTCTAACAATATTACAGCTATTAAGGGAGAAGGGTTTTTAGAGGCTAATGAGGTGTATATAAATGAAATATCTCAAAGATCCTATATCATTCTATCTGATAAGGAGATAGCAGTAAACTTCCCTGGTGACGAGAAAATACTAAACGTAGCAGTACTAACAGAACAGTTAATTCTTAATCAACCAAATCTTACATTCTTTGAAATCGGACCTTCATTTAAATCAATAGAAGGTATGAGTAAACTGATCCAAAATTTCATCGTCCCCTTAATGAGAACACCTAATACAAACAAGTTTGATACCTTCGGCGGCGGAATGTTAAAACTACCAGGAAAATTAATGACAAATGCCGGAGGTAATATAAAAGCAGATATAGTGAACGCAGTAGATAGAACAAAGAACTACTTAATCAATAAACAAAACAAACTAAACATACCTCTATCGGAAAAACTATTAGATGTACGTGTTGTAGCTGTCTCTATTGATGCGGAGCATAATATGTCTGTAGCTGTTACAATAACCAACAAGGCCGGAGAAAGTTCCAGTATAACTATATAAGCTATGGTTATTTTATGTCTGTTTGTTATAGTTAGATCAAATGTTAAAAGACGCTATCGAGAGTCTCCTTCGATCTAGACTTTCTGCATACGATCCTTCCATAGACACGTCTGTAGGCAGCGCCGCAGATATAGAAATAGTACAACCTGTAATTGCTCGATTAGGAACCTTTCCGCTCGATACGTCTACTAGAGAGTTTATTAAAGCACGTATAGTGGAAAACTATCCCGATGTATACACGGAAGGAGAACTAGAAACTCTATTTATAAATCCTCTCGAAACAATTCTAGAACCAGTTATTCTCGAAGAGAAAACGGTTCAAACAAATCAATCAATTGTAAATGCCGATACTATGTCAGAGGAGGAGTTAGACGATCTCTGTGCTAACAGTTTTGTTGAAAGAGATGTAGGTGGATTTTCTACTGGTTTTGTTCGCGCTTACTACAACTCTCCAACAAATATTTCTATTACTACAGATAATCAAGTTACGTCTAAATCTGGACTTATCTTCTTTCCATCAGCAAACGTAGAAATTTCGTCTGCGCAAATGTTGTTAAATAGAGAAGGTTTTCTATTTTATGTTGATATTTCAGTAATAGCTGAAAATCCTGGAAAACAGTATGACATAGATGTAGATCAAATACTTTCCGTCGCAGACCTCAAAAACCCGGTAAGAGTTACAAATTTAAATGCTTTTACCGGCGGAAGTAATAAAGACACCAACGCCGAACTAGTTACTAAGTATGAAACAAGTAGAACAGAACAATCTCTTGTAACAAAGAGAGGAGCTGTTTCTAGAACTACGTCTCTATTCTCTGATGTAAAAACAATGCAGGTTGTTGGGTCTGGAGAGAAGGGTATGGAAAGAGATCTTCTTATGGGATCTTCAGATGGGCTAATATACATGTCTTTTATAGGAGGAATTTTTGGTAGTTGGGTATTTATTAACAACTATCTAAGGTTTAAAGATCCTCTTCAAGCGGTAGAGATTGGGGACAGAATAAAATTCAATACAACTACTTTTGGAGATTTGCGTATAGCAAAAGTAGAGAAAATACTATTTCAAAACGGTTCCAAATACTTTCTACAGCTCGATACTAACTTTTCTACTATCTACGGACAGGCAATAGATGGCGTACTATTAAAACCAGGAACAATAACGGTATCAAAAGTTCCAGAAGGTACGTTCTCTTCGACAGTCCCGTCAGAAAAAATACATTTATACGGATATTCCGATACATATGTAGCCAGTAATACTATTAGAAGCACCTTTGTCAATGTATCAAACATCTTCGATGAAAAACCTTTGGTCGGTACAGAAGGTGGACAAATTGTTACGAATGATAATAAATTTGAGTGTACACCTCCTATTGACTTTTTGGCGGCCGGAGTAAAAGCAGGAGATTCTTTAACATTAGAGACAGGTTTATCAGTAGGTACTTATGAAATAATCTATGTAGATCCAATATTAATCAGAATCTCCACTCTTTTTACAAATACAGAAATTTCACTTAGAGCAAAAATTCACAGAGGTGTATCTATAAACTATACAGAACCTAAAACTGTAAAGTTACCTTTCTTCGGCACCATCTCAGATATGTCCACTACTAATGGAAGTAAGCTCGTTCAGACTACTACAAATACTCTATCGTACGGAGCCTCTGTAGGAGATATTGTGGAAATATATTCTGGACCTAATGTTGGAAAATATACACTAACTGCATTTGATACATTTCTTGGCGGTTATGGACCAATATTAGATCGACCTCTAGTAGCGACGGATTCTTTTGTTAAATACTCTATTTATGAACAAAAAGAAGGTATAGTTCCAGCCTTCTTACGTATCAGTGATTGTGAAATACTTGATGCCAGCAATCAATCAACAGGATATAAAATTCCTTATGGAGATTTTGTTGATATTCGCGCCAAGTGTTCATTTGAGACAGTAAATCCTGAAGAAGCGGTACTAGACAGAAGATTGTTTTTCATGCCTGGTGTCCCTTTTCCAATACCTAATGATCCTGCTATACCCGGCGCTGGTGTTGATGCAAGATACACTCAAAGATTAGAGTCATATGACGGTATTTTGCGCAAAGTCACTTGTTTAGGAACAAACCCTATTCAAACAGTGGAAATTAATATTCCACCCTTTCTAACAAACGGTTTTGGTAAAAATGCCGTGTTAGGACTTGTTAGTAAGAAAGATTTGGACTTCTTAACAGATCCATTTGGAAACCCGCAAACATCTCCGCTAGCTAAATCCAAACCCGGATATATTCTTACTGTTAAAGGAAATATCAACGAAGAAAGTTATATGATTAAAGATGTGAGAAGACTGTCTCTTTGGGGGAAGAATACAAACGGGCACTATGAGATAGCGCTTATTAGAATAGATGGAGAGTTTAAATATGATCCAGTAACAAACCTGTTGGCGCTTATTGACTACGGCGGTCTATTAGGTAGCGGCATACCTACTATGTCTTTGGCGGACTATATGAAGATTTTTGAATATAGTACTTCTTGGTCAGATCCAAATAGCTTTCTAGAAAGTGTTCTAATTCCAAGGGTACATTCTACTTTACTATTTTTAGGCTTCTCTATAACTCTCGACGAAACAAAACAGTTCATTTACAGTACTTGTATGGCTAGCTACTCAGTGGGAGAAGCGCCAAGAGGAGAATTACGATGTTATGCAAAAGAACCTATTACAGTAAAATTTTATACGGAGCCTGTTAGTACTTCTGTTAACGACTCACTATCCAGTACAGAATTTTTACAACTTCTTGATTATTCTTCTACCGTGCCGCGAAAGAAAGTAAAAATTGCGCCGGAACTAAAATCGGGACAACTGTATCCTCTGTCTTATGCAGAACAATCTGTAGATAAATGGGCCAGAAATGCGACGCAAGAATACCCTGCCTCTGTTTATTTTTCATTATTAGATGATTCATTTATTACTAAAAACATAAGATCAGGGGATAGATTAGATTTTCTTCCAGCAATCAACGATTATTCTTCTAGATATAAACAGGTAAGTAGTTACCTTGCTACAACCGTAGCTGGAAGTAATGAATTACGTTTTCTATGGCCGACAGTAAGAAATAACCAAACTGGATTTTTAATAGGTCAAGTAGTTTGTATTGATTCTGGTCCAGATACAGGCATTTACACAGTTACAGATGTCGTTTCAGATTCCCCAGGAAATTACCGAGTAAAATTAAACAAAACACTTACTCACACAACCCTTACGTATCCTACTTCTTTATTTTTTAACTCTGGTACATGTTTGGCAGGATCTACAGTAATAAATGATGTAAATATAACAGGTGTTGTTACTGCTGGAGACTGGGTAAGTATCTATGCCGCCACAAGCACCGCAATTCTTACAGCAGGAGAAGACGAAGAGTATATTGGATCTTATCTTGTAACAGGTGTTGGTTTAGGTTTCGCACAGTTAGCTCGGTCTGCCCCTTTTCCAGCAAACGCCAACATACTGTGGGTACATCATCCAGCACCTTCTGTATCTCCAACTCCTACTACCGGCGGCGGAACAGAAATAACCACACAGTACGTAAGAGTTAGACACTACTCTAATACAGTAGAGACAAGAGTAGTAGACATTGATTGGACAGTAACTCCTAATCCATTAGATATAACTTCTTCTAAACAGCTAAAATTAAATACATCCTTAACCACCAACGGTAGTACTGTGAATTTTGCACATAAGGCGCCGTTTAGAGTAGTAAGGCCCGGTGTAAAAATAATCTCTTCTACGGAGATGTCCAATAACAGAGAGAACGGACTTTATTATGTAGATGTACCTGTACTTTCACTAGGTACGTCTCAAGAGTTTCTATTTGAAGAAAATACTCCTTTTGAAATTATTGGAGGGTATGAAATGGAAGGATATACCATACATCCTGATAATTTCTCTCTAACATACTCAATTAGAGAAACGGGGTTCGTTAAAATTCCGTCTAGTATAGTACCGACGGGAAGTGAGTATAATTCTACAAATAAGATACTACTCTCAGGAAGAAATATCAAAATTAATTATGACGCGGTTGACCTAATAGCAGCTATACAAGAGTTTTACGATTCACCTCAGGATAGAGTCGTCTGCGCAAACATGCTAGTAAGGTCAATGTTACCGTCTTATCCATATATTGATATTGCGTACGTCGGTGGAAGAGACACAACCACAATTGCTGACGAGATTATTACTTACATTACAAATATCCAAGCGAGCGATAATCAGATATCCGTAGATAAACTAATTGATACTCTAAAACGTAATTTGGCGGCCAAAGTATATACACCCATTACACTTGTATCTCTAACACACGGTAACGATAGAAAAATCCGCGCACTAAGAAGTAAAGATTCCGTAGGATATCTAGATACACCAATATATAGAGGAGATCCAAGAACCATTATATTCTACGCCGGAAAAGATATATCAAATGAAACAGTAATACCAGATATTGAATATGTGAGACTGACTAGAAGCTAAAAAATATAAATAGTATTAAAGGGAGATTTTGACTCTCCCTCGACGAACTACTTGTTGATGCTCGTCCACATGTCTGACTGACTACACCCTTGTCGGGTGTAGTCACAGTACAGCGTACCGTCACCTCTTGGAGTCACTGTATAATCTCCAGCCAGTCGCAATAGGTAGGCGTTGGCCTCGGCGAGAGTTGGAAACCATATGTCTTCATTACGATCGCCGCCAATTGCCGGGCGATCGTGGAAGGTGACCCCTCCTTTTGGACAGGCATTGATTTTAATATCAATACCTTCTCCACTTCGGCGAGCAAGCTCGCTGCTGATTTCCGTACGAAGATTTTTCAGTTCTTCTGCTGACAGTTTTGATAGATCGGTCATATTCTTTCTCCTTACATATATTATACCAATAAAAAAAGCAGTATATTCAATGAGAGTATGTTAACTAATTTCTAGTACACCGTCCTTCGCACCGACGGTGATCTTACTTCCTTTCGTATAAGTACCTGCCAAGATTCTTTTGGACAGAGGATCTTGTACCAGTCGTTGAATCGCTCGCTTCAGAGGACGAGCGCCGAATGCTGGATCGTAACCCTCCTCACACAGCACGTCGATCGCCTCCTCCGTAACTTCGAGGAAAAGTTTCTGGTCTTCAACCAGCTTAGCCAATTTCTTTAGTTGAATCTTTACAATATTTCCAATATGCTCTCGCCCGAGACGGTGGAAGGTGATAACATCATCAATTCGATTTAGGAACTCTGGGCGAAAGTGTCCTAGCAAGGCATTATTGATATTCTCCTTTACTTCCGGCGACTCCAGGTCTTCGGCCATCTGAACGTACTGCGAGCCGAGGTTCGAGGTCATCAGGATGACGGTATTACGGAAGCTCACCACTCGACCATGACCATCGGTAAGGCGTCCGTCATCCAGAATCTGAAGCAGTACGTTGAAGACATCGGGATGCGCCTTCTCTACTTCGTCGAACAGGACCACGCTATAAGGACGACGACGGACTGCTTCTGTAAGCTGCCCACCCTCGTCATATCCAACGTAGCCTGGCGGAGGACCAGTCAGACGAGAGACGGAGTGTTTCTCCATGTACTCGCTCATGTCAAGCCGCACCATGTTTGTCTCGTCGTCGAACAAAAATTCTGCCAACGCCCGTGCCAGTTCCGTCTTGCCAACACCCGTCGGACCCAAGAAGATAAATGAGCCAATCGGTCGATTTGGATCTTGCAGACCCGATCGCGCTCGGCGTACAGCGTTGGAAACCGCCTCGATTGCCGGACCTTGTCCGATTACACGACTTGCTAGACGATCCTCCATGTTTACAAGTCGTTGCATTTCTCCTTCCAGCATCTTCTCGACGGGAATGCCGGTCCACTTTGCAACGACACTTGCAATATCGTTTTCAGTCACTTCTTCTCGAAGATACGCACCACCCTTCTGAACCTCCGTGAGACGGGCATTCTCAGTAGCAAGCTGTCGTTCCAATTCAGGCAGCTTACCGTAGCGCAGCTCCGCAGCCTTGTCGAGATCCCCTCGACGCTGAGCTAGTTCTGTTTCTGTCTTATTTTTGTCAATCTCAGTAGCCAGGTTACGAAGTTTCGTGATAACACCACGCTCCTTTTGCCACTGTGTCTTCAAAACAGACGCCTGTTCTCGAAGCTCCTCAATCGACTTTGACACCTTGCTCAGACGTTCTTCTGAATCTGGGTCTTTTTCCTTCGCCAGCGCTTGCTGCTCAATCTGAAGGCTCACGATCCGTCGCTCCAGCTTGTCAATCGGAGCCGGCATCGAGTCGATCTCCATCTTCAGCCGCGCCGCCGCCTCGTCGATGAGATCAATCGCCTTGTCTGGCAAAAATCGATCCGCGATGTAGCGATCCGACAGCCGCGCCGCCGCGAGCAGCGCCGCGTCACGAATCCGAATGCCGTGATGCACTTCGTACTTTTCCTTGATGCCGCGCAGGATCGACACCGTATCTTCCACCGACGGCTCACCGACGAAGACAGGCTGGAACCGACGCTCCAGTGCTTTGTCCTTTTCGATGTGCTTGCGATACTCGTCGAGCGTCGTCGCACCCACGCAGCGCAGCTCACCACGCGCCAGCGCCGGCTTGAGCATGTTCGCCGCATCTTGCGCACCCTCGGCAGCGCCCGCACCGACCAGCGTGTGAAGCTCGTCGATGAACAGAATTACATTATCAGTACTAATTTCCTTGAGTAGCGCCTTCAACCGCTCTTCAAAGTCGCCTCGGAACTTAGCTCCAGCAACGAGCGCTGAAAGATCCAGAGACAGCAGCTTACTCTCCTTCAGACTCTCTGGTACGTCATTGTTTACGATCCGAGCTGCGATACCCTCAACAATCGCCGTCTTACCGACGCCAGGTTCACCGATCAGCACCGGGTTGTTCTTCGTTCGCCGCGACAGAACTTGAATGGCTCGACGGATTTCCTCGTCGCGACCAATAACCGGGTCCAGCTTACCTCGTCGAACCTTATCAGTAATATCAATCGTATACTTTTTAACTGCCTCGTAGGCAGTTTCCGGGTCTTGATTGGTAACTCGCTGTTCTCCTCGAACAGCTTTCAAGGCTTTCATAACTTTGTCATTAGTAATTTTCAACGCCTTAAACAATTCACTTACGTTGCTAAAGTCGTAATCAACAACGGCCAACAACAAGTGCTCCGTCGATGTGTATTCATCCTTCAACGTAGCAGCCTCTTTTTCGGCCATATTGAAAAGGTCGATACATTGGCGAGAAAGTCCGACATCAACACCAGTCGCCTTAGTCAGCTTATCAATATGTGAACTAATATGATTCACAGCGCTGTCTACACTATACCTACTCTCGTCGAGCAAAAGAACTTTCTCGACGACACTTCTCACGGTACCTTCTTCTCTAAGCATTACGAAAAAAATATGTGAAGGAGTAATCTCAGGATTACCCTTAATTCCAGCCAATTCCTTGGCCGACGACAGAAACTCTTTTACAGTGTTGGTGAAACGAGCTGGGTTCATGAGACGCCTTTCGTCAGAGTTGTAATATAGTTATACCAATATATAGAGCTAAAAATTCACTATATAAAGTAGTGTCTAATTAGTCCTAGTCAGCTTCTGCTGAGTATTTATATTCGTTACCCTCATCATCTCCAATTTCATTAGGAAAGCCGTATTTAACGGCGACGGCTTTGAAAAAGGGTAATCCATATTGTGCATATTCTTCAGACTTAGCAAGATCGTCTTCTAATACAGTAAGCCACATACGGACTACTTCAACCATTAAAGATGATGAAATACCTCGTTTATTAAGAGCTTTCTCAAATCCAAAATCTACATCTGTGCCCATACGTTTAACAATATTTTCATATGTCCATTCTTCAGGCGGCGGAAAAGTAGAAGGATCAGAACCTTCTTTCGGTTCAAAGCCCAGCTTCGGCCAATCTTCTACAGGAAAGAAATCTGTCAGACGAGAAAAATCTCGACCATCCAAACATTGTGAACCCTTCTTTTGAGCCATTTCAAGAACTTGTTCTTTTGTAAGCATTCCTTCTCCTTGTTTGTAGACGCTCTACATATAAGTTATATCAAGATTCTACTATAAAAATTCACTTATCTTTCTTACTACCTTCTTTTGGCGGCCCGTCGAATAAATAACCAAGAATAATATGACAACCACTTTGAGTAACAAGTAAACTACATAAGATAAGAGTTACTAGTGTTTTCATTCTTTTTTCTTTAGCTCCGCTACTAATGAGTATGTTTCTTGTCGAAGTTCCTTTAAACCTTTATTATTTACAATTGTATAAGGCCAGTTAATGTTAAGTAGTTGAGTTTCTGATAGATGTTCTGTATCCGTCTTTACACTCGGATTTACTACTCTAACTGGAAATCCTCCATACTGTTCAATAAGTGCATATTCTTTTGGATGCCGCACGTCTGAGATAACTACATCATACCCTCTCTCAATATACTTCTTCAATTTCTGTTCTAGAATAGCGACGATAAATTCATCACCGTAAAACTTACGAAGCATAAACCCCATCTCTTCACACAGTGTTCTAAAAGACTTTCCGACGTGAGGAACAATTGTATCTTTTTTCGCAGTACAGTAAGGAGAAGGAACGCCGTACAACTTAATTACTGCTTGTTTTAAAGGTCCAGCAAAAGAAAGCTCCTTAAACCCTAATCGAACTAAATCCTTAGCTACTGTGCTTTTACCATGTCTCTTTTGAAAGCCAAGACCGATAACCATTTATCAACTCTCCTTTGTAATGAGTTTTGTGTAAGGTTCAAACTCACACTGACAAGATTTACATTTAGCCATTTGCTTTGGTAAGATTCCGTCGTATACAACTTTTTGATTTCCATATTCATCGGCGGCGAAAAAAGGAAATCTATCAATACTGTTGTTTCCGCATTTAATACAAGAAAGATGAGAGAAGTACTTCTCTAAATCTTTTTGAGGTTTGTCTAAAATGTTCTCGTACTTACTGACAATATCTAAACACTGTTCTGTATCAAGTACCTTAATTACCATTTGTATATTTACAGGAAATGCTAAGCTAAAGTCAAATGCAATTCACTCTCCCAATAACTTCTTCGGCGAGCGCCGGAAAAGGTAATTTATACAGATGGGTAAATCCAGCACCTTCTGTGTCTACATCAGGTATTTCTGGATGGGCTGCTACAGCCGCTAATACTTATGTAGGTGTTATTGGGCAACCATCAAATCCAAGATGTTTAAGGTTCTCTGCGACGCCGTCTTGGAATGGAGGCAGTGTAACTGTAAATGGCACGTTTGATGGATCACCTGTATCATATACAATACCGTCATCTCCTGGATCATCGAATGTAGACATTCCCACAGCGTTGTTTACAACAGTAACTTCTATTACAAAAACAACAGTAGGTACTTCAGGAAGTATTTCTATTGGGTATGGTGACTATCTTGGAGTAGAGAGTGGAGGTGTTTCTTTAGAACAGTACGGTATAGGAAGCGTAAACGGAGCCGTAGTTAATTTAACTAACACCTATAGACCAGATGGTAAATCCGCATTATTTGGACTATCACCAAACGGTCCAAGAACATTTATACTCTCAGTGAATAAGGCATAATTAAATGGCATTAATACAAATCGATAATTACAAAATGTATATAGTAGATCTTTTAGAAGATACTGGAACGGTAACTAAGAGCGGTGTTGGAGCAATGATTGACGGTGTAGCCACTGTTGCAGATATGTTAGTTCTTTGTGTAAACGAACCAACACTCTCTGATAACGGTATTTATGTTGTTAGAGCAGGTGCTTGGGATCGAACATTTCCAAAAGAAGAAGGTAGACCGAACGTGTATATAGAACTCGGTACTACACATCAATTTGAATGGTGGCATGCACATGAAGAAGATTGGTCAACTGGCTCATCTACTTGGGAGAAAACTTAATGCTTAGATATAATACTGCTGAAAGAATTAAAGTCACTCTTATTACTTCTCTCGGCGCGCCAAAAACAGGCTTAATTGCCACAGATTTTAAAGCTTCATCTGTGTATCTGTATAAATCAGATGGAACAAAGACAACAATCGCTCTCACATTAGGAGTTAATCTCTTCGAGGCTGATTCTACAGATGCGCCCGGTGTTTACGATATTCTATTAACAAGTACTCATACAAATACTCTCGGAACAATTTGTATCAGTATTCAACCTGCTGCTGCGGCTTTCGTCGCTACTTATTTTACTGAAACAGTAGAAGACACTGTTAG
>JACCDT011488260.1_pt1 | contig 10895 bp, 19 predicted proteins | sample 7446291 | NCBI WGS metagenome assembly JACCDT01 (sample SAMN15323446, study PRJNA562643) | freshwater metagenome | isolation source: river surface water | place: USA:Blue River Watershed | collected 2017-08-17 | reverse complement strand
GCCGCCTGGGCCGCCGCCTGGGACGCCGCCGGGGCCGCCGCCAGGGACGCCGCCAGGGACGCCGCCTGGGACGCCGCCTGGGCCGCCCTCGCCCCGACGAAGGCCGAGTTGCAGGCCGACGCGCACCGGTTGGTCGACCGGATGCTCGCCGTTCGATTCACAGCGGCCGAAGGTCGGGCGATGGGGTTGACACCCCCGGCACCGGCACCGCTCGTCGTCACCTGCAACGGACACAGCATCGAACTGAGCGACGAAGAAGCCGACGTGGTGGTCGACCTGTGGGCCGACTACGCCGACGTGCGCGACCCGAACGCCGAGCTTCGATGCAAGACCAAGCTCGCTGGTCTGTTGCGGGATGCCCGTCAGGACCCCCAACCCACCGCCGACACCCGCCACGCTGACGGCTGCCAGAGCGACCTCCCACTCTCGATGTGCCAGTGCGACCTGCCCACCGCCCGGCCCGAGCAGGACGACACCCCCGGCATCGACTTCGACGCACTCCCCATCGGCACCGTGCTCAAGACCTACAACGGCTACTACGTCACGAAGGGCGGCAACGGCAACTGGTTCAGCAGTGAGGAAGCTCTAGCCGAGCCGGACCACCTGCTCGCCCCCTACACGGTCGTCTACCAGCCTGCACCTCGCTCCCCAAGACCCCGAGGAGGGCCGAGATGAGCAGTGACCGCACACCCGCCGAGATCCTTCGCGAGCTGGCGCAGCAGTGGGACGACCACGCCGTAATCCAGACCGACGACGCAACCGTGTCGGCGGCGCTCAACTTGGCCGCCGACACCCTCGACGCGCTGACACCCGCTCCACCCGACCAGGCGATGGAGACGGCCCGTCTCACGATCACGTCGTATATCCGAGACGACGGCAGCAACGGCTATCAGGTCCACGCGAAGGGTGACGTGCTGATGACGAGCTACCTCGGGTTGACGGTGATCGCTCAGCGGGAGATCGAGAGGTGGTCCGATGGCTGACCGCACACCCGCCGACGCCCTTGCCCGCGCCCGCTGGGATCACGAGCTGGACCCGGACCACCCGTGGTACGTCGCGTGGGATGACGTGCCGCCACGGTTGCGTCAGGAGCAGGTTGAGTTCGCTGAGGCCGACATCGAACTGCTCGATGCGGCTGGGTTTCGGGTGACACCGATCCCCGACGACAACACCCGAGCACTCGCCGCACGCCTGCGCGAGCACGCCGACTTCGGTGACCCCGACGACATCATCGGCAAGGACATGCTCACTGCTGCCGACCTGCTCGATGGGCAACCCCAGGACCGACCAGCGACGTGCCCGACGTGCGGCAGCGACAATCCGCGGATCGCTGGTGGACGTCGCACCGAACCATGTCCCGACCCGTGGCATGTCGGGGGTTCGGGGGACACCCGATGAGCACGTCGTCGCGCTGGATCAAGAAGCTGCGCCCATGCCCGCCCGGCTCCAACTCGTGCCGCTGGTGCGGGCGAGTCGAGTGCGGCGGGCGGAACTGCGAAGGAAGGACCAAGCCCCGATGACCGACAGCCTGTTCGACGACCACGGCGGACCCACGCACCGGGCGCGCAGCGACGACCCACCAACCTCGCACGCTGCCGCTGCGAGCATCGACGAGCGCGAGGGCACGGCCCGCGAGTTGCGACCGGGCACGCACACAGCTCGGATGCTCGACGCACGAGTGCGCGCACAGCGGCCACTGGCTGACTACGAGGCGGCTCAGCTCGCCGGGCTGTACGTGCCGCACGTCTGCTACTGGCACCGGGACAGCGACCTGCTCGCTCGTGGGTACATCAGGGACACCGGGACGACTGTGCTGCACCCTGCGACGCGTCGGCGGAAGCGAGTGTGCGAGGTCACCGAGGCTGGGATGGTCGAGTGGCGACGGCTGCGGGAGCAGGGGTCGTGACCGTGACGGTCAGCGGGTGGATCGGTCTGGGTGTCGGGCTGTGGCTGGGAGCGTGCTTCGGGTTCGTGCTCGCGCTTGTCGTCGTGTTCATGGGCGACGACTGAGCGCGCTTGCCCACGAGCGTACGCAGCGGTTACAGTCGCACTCATGCACACCACCACAGTCACACCCGAAGGGCGCACGAGCTGCTGCTCGGCCTACACGACGATCAGCGATGGCGTTGAGCACTGCCGAGCGTGCTCGCACGAGGTGACGGGCTACGACGGCCTCGACGCTGTCGCTGCCGCACAGGTCGCTGACCTGCTCGCAGAGGCGGCGTCGCTGTGAGCGGGCAGTACGTGCGGCAGGAGCGCACGGCACGCAGCACAGGCAGCAGGATCGCTGTGCTCGACATGAGCGCGCCGGGCAGCGAGTACGACGTCGAACTCTACCGCGACGGCAACGTGCTCAACCGCTGGGCGACGGTCTGCGACACGCACGGGTTCATCTGCACGCACCCGACGCTGGCGCTCGCAGAGGCGCACGCAGCCGCTCCCGAGGGGTGGTGCGACGACTGCGCACCGCTCGCCTGATCGCCCCGCACACGCCCACACAGCCACGACACACCGGAAGGACACCACCATGCACACCACCACCAAGCACACCGACCACGGCATCTGCTCAGCCTGCGGGCGAGCAGTCGAGCGCGACCGCTGGGACGGCGCTGACACCATCGAGATCTCGACGCGCTGGAAGGCGAACGGGGATGACGTCTGCTACGCACGCGACGACCTCAACCGCTTGCACGACGGCACGCTGCCCGTGCCCGTGCGCGTCCCCAAGGTGCACGACGACGCGCACTCGTTCGGCAACGTGTACCGCACGCTCAGCGCCCCCGTCGTCGGTGACGCTGTCGTGCAGACACGAGCGGACAACGGCACGCTGATGATCGGCGGCGAGCACTGCCCGCCTCGCGTCATGTTCGTCGGCACGCCCGCACGCTGCGCGTCGCGCTGCCGTGCGCTCATGGATGCCCGCTGGGTTGGCAGCCGAGCGCACTACCGCCTCGTGGTCGTGCACGACGACCCGCAGCTCGGCCCCGCCTTCGTTCTCTGACGCACGAGCGTCGCACAGGTCGGTCGCAGCCCGCCCCTCACCGCGTGGTGGTGTGAGAGGGGCGGGCTGTGCCGCGGCTCCCCAGCCGCGCGGGACTACCGTACCGGGCGTGCCCGCTACCCACATGAAGCTGCTCGCCGGGACCGCTGCCGAGTCGGGAGCGTTCTTCCAGCCCGCCCCGCTGCACCCGCCGCTCGACTGGTTCAGCGACGCTGCCGCCGACAGGGCGCCCGAGCGGTTCACGGTCTACCCCGACGGGTCCTGCGCTGGGATCGTCGCTCCCGCAGGCCGCTGCCTGCTGGATGGCACGGGCGAATGCTGGACAGTGCCCCGGCCACGCGACGGGCGTGGCTCGTCGCTGCAGGGCGACCCGAGCGACGACTACCGCATCGCCAACCAAGGCGTCACCGTCACCGCGGACGGCGTCGCAGTCGCCACCGGAGTGCTCGCTGGCGGCGGCGGGCACGCACGCCCTGGCCTCGGCGCGCTGACCGCAGGGAAGCACTACGCCGACACGAACGACCAGAAGGCACGAGTGCGGTACGTGTGGAGCGACACAGCGGGCAACGGCGTCGGCGGCGTCGTCGCTGTCGGAGCGCTGTGGCCCGAGGTGACCGAGCGCGACGTCGCTGCGATCCTCGCCTCCGCCACCAGCGTCGACTACCGCCTCGTGGTCGACGAGGGCCAGTACCGATTCGTGGGCACGTGCCTCGTCAACATCGGCGGGCTGCCGTCCCGGTACGTCGCGTCGCTGTCCGACGGCCTCGCGCTGTCCGACTCGTGGGTGCCCGAGCACGACGTCCCCACCGAGTTCGTAGCCGCGCTCGGCCTCGCAGCACCGGCTACCCTCGACGGCATGAAGCGACGCCTGCGCTACTGCACGACCTGCCCGCCCGTGGAGCGCACTGCTGCGTTCCGAGCTGTCACTCCTGCTGGCCCAGCATGGTTCGCTGAGGTCACGTACGCCGGGGGAGTCGGCGCGTTCACTGACGTGCTCTTCGACCCGTCGGGCGCTGAGCAGTGGGTGGTGCACCCGGTCGTCGACGGCATGATCGACGACGAGCAGCGAGTGGTCGTGCCCGCCGCTGACGCCACGCTGACCGGACGCCGTTTCGAGTGGGTCGAGGTCGAGGAGATGGCGGTCGTGGACGGGGCTGTCGCCTTGGAGGACGACGAGCCGATGATGGCCTCGGCTGCCGTCGTCGAGTCGCCCGCTGAGGTCGCTGCACAGCGCGACGCGCTGCAGCAGCAGGTGGCTGCGCTGACTGACGAGGTCGCTGCGTTGCGCTCGCACCTCGTCAAGGCTGAGCTGGACGCGCTGCCCGAGAGCGTGCCGCTGCCCACGTCCTGACGAGCACGTGCCCGCTGTCGCACACAGCGGTTACACTGCTCGCATGGATACCACCACACACCCCAGCCCACCCGACTACGCCACGTGCTCGCTGTACGTGCTCGCAGAGGCGGTCGCTCCGCTGCAGCCCGACCCGGGCAGCGCTGCGGCGTGCTTCCTCGCACAGTGCCGCGACGACGTGCTCGACGCCATCAGCGAGCGCACGGCACCCGACGGCATCGACGTCGAGGCCGTCGTGCACGACGTGTCCATGTACCCTGTGCCTCACGCATCCTCGGAGGTGTGGGGCGTCTGGACGCAGCTCGCTCTCTGGCGCGACGACTCGTGCGCGGCAGTGGTCGCAGCGTGCACGAAGCCCGAACGGCTGACGGAGTTCGCTCGCACGGCGCTTGCTGTCGTGCTCGGGCGCATCGCCAACCTGCTCATCGAACAGGCACAGTCGTGAAGGGCGAGCGTGCACTCCCGCGGGGAGTGCAGATGCGCACCGTCAGCGACCTGTTTGCACAGCCTGACCGCTGGGACGTCGTGCTCGACACGGGCAGCGACGAGCCAGCGTGGCGGCGGTACACGACGACGAGCGCCGACAAGTTCCTGCAGGACAGCACGTACGGCAGCGCGTCGCTGCGCATGGCCCCGTCCATGCTCGTCGTGCTCGTCGTCGAACGCACCGACCGCTGACCGCAGGGTGCCCGCTGTGCCCCGTACGTCCCGGCGTGCGGGGCACAGCCGCGTCTAGGCTGGGGTCGCATGAGCACCAGCGACACGCCCAAGGAGCGCCTGACGCTGTACCGCGACAGGTACGGGCTGTGGCGCTGGAACGTCAAGGCCCGCAACCACAGGATCATTGGCGCCAGCGAGCAGGGCCACAGGACGCGCTGGCGAGCGCTGCGCAAGGCGCGCCGCCAGTTTCCTGACGCTGTGCTCGTCGACTCGTGACGGGACGGCAGCGCCCTGCGGGCGGACCCGAGCAGCCCGACTCGAGGATCCCGGCGCCCACGTGGGACCCGCAGAACGTGCCCGCCGAGGTCGTCGTCGGCCCTGCTCCCCCACCAGCGGTCCCCGACCCTGGCGAGCTGCCCGACGATCCCGAGCACGCCGATCCCTGACTCGCCGCGCGCACGGTGGTACGTTCACCGCCAGACCGAGTGCGCCCGGCCCGCCATGAGCACGGCAGGGAGCGGACACCCATGAGGTGACCGGCTCGCAGCGTCAACGGTGCCCCGTACGCAACGAACCGAAGGACACCCACCATGGCCGACGAGCCGACCGCCCCCGAGGACTCCACCGAGTCGCAGACCGACGCCAACGCCGAGCAGCAGCCCGCCGAGGCGACCACCGACGCCAGCACCGACGAGGCCACCGGCCCCGTCGAGTACGTGCTGCCCGAGATCGACGAGTCGTGGGACGATGACCGCATCACCGCCCTGCACTCGCAGATCGGTGAGCAGCTCGCACAGGGCCGCGCCGACGTCGCTGCTCGCGCCGAGAAGGGCGAGGCGGTCCTCGACGAGGTCAACGCGCTGCGCTCCCTGCAGGCCGCACAGCAGAAGCTGGTCGCGGTGCTGACCGCCCGCATCGCGGAACGCACCGCGATCGCGGAGGGTCTGGCCGAGCTAGAGAACGACGTGCCGCTGCCCGAGACGGTCACGGCCCGTGCCGCCGCCGCAGGCGTCGTCGCACGCGTCATCAGCGAGGCACCGCCCGCCAACACGCAGGGCGACGCCGACCAGCAGCCCTCCGAGCGCACCGCGTCGGCTGCCGTCGAGCAGCCCATGCCGTGGCGCTCCACCATGGAGGGTGGCAGCACCGTCGACTGGCAGTCGCTCGTCAACGACGGGCGCCTGCCGCAGGGTGGCCGGGTCGACCCGCGCCGCCCCGTGATCCTCGCCTCGGCTCGTGTCGTGGACGACGAGGACCGGCTGCTGACCGACTCGGCGTCGAAGAACGAGCGCATCATCTCCGAGGCGATGGCGGAGCACCGTGCCGCGCGCTTGGAGGCGGGTGGCGGCGCCAAGCTGGCCGCGATCTGCGACCCGGCATCGATCCTGCGCGACGCGTTCGTGTGCGGCACCACCGCCACGCCGTTCCAGTCGTCGCTCGTCAACCTGACCGCCAACAGCGGCAACGCCCTCAAGTACGAGTACCGACTCCCGACGTCGCTGTCCGCAGCCACCGACGGCATCGCCACCTGGGACGCCGCCGACCAGAGCAGCGTCGACCCGTCCGACCCCGAGACGTGGAAGCCCACCGTGGCCATCGCGTGCGCCAGCTACGCGACCGAGGTGGCGAGCGAGCAGACGGCGTCCTACACCGTCGACGCGTTCACCGAGCTGTCGTCGCCGGAGTCCGTCGAGGACTTCGTGCAGGCCAAGGACCGGGCGTTCGCCCGGCACACCGAGGGCTGGAACCTGCGCAAGGCTGACAGCTTCCTGCACCACGTGACGTGGGACGCGTCGTCGGGCGCTGGGGCTGTGCCCGAGGTCATGGAGGCGGTGCTGACCGCGCTCGCCTCGGGCGACTTCGGCGAGCGGTTGGACCTCGCGTCTGGCTATTCGGTCTACGGCTCCCCCGGGCTGCTGTACGCGCTCGCCATCGACGAGAACCGTCGCGGCTACCGCACCGGCGCTGCTGGTCTGGCGGACGTGCAGGGCCTCGTCGAGGACGCGACCGGCACCAGCTACGTGCAGCTCTTGGACGTGCCGCACACCGACGCGGACGGCACGTGGGGCAGCTCGCCCTTCGCGTCGCTCCCCGCGGTCGGCGGTGGCGGCGTGGCGCTCGCACGGCTCGACACGGTGACCTTCACCCTGCGCGTCCTCGACCCCAGCGCGTTCGTCGCCTTCAACACCGGCGAGGCGACGTTCGGGGAGCAGGTCACGCTGGATCAGGCACGCCAGAACCAGCGCGGCTTCTTCCAGCGCATCTTCGGTGGCCTCATGAAGCCCGGTTGCTCGCCGGGCTACAAGATCACCATCACCGGCCTCGCGGTCGACGGCTCCCGCGGTGGGTTCCTAACCCCCGACGCCGAGCTGACGTCCTGACGGGCGTCTGAGCAGCGAGTGACCGACAGGATCAAACGAGAGAGGATGAGCGCATGACGTTCACACCGCCGGTCAGCCCGGCACGAGGGACCGAAACGCTCCGCACGGCAGCAGCAGCACCTCCCCCGTTCTCGATCCTGTCGGTCGCTCGCGACCTCGCTACCGACCCGGGCACGCCCCTGTCGCCCGACGGGTTGCCACGCATGAGCGTGCGCCGCGACCACCAGCGTTGCGTGCAGACCGTCACGCTGGACAACTGCGCCACGCCGTCTCCGACGGTTGACGTGAGCGACGAGACGTACACGGGCGTGCCGAGCGGGCTGCCCGACACGGGCTACCCGTTCTACCCGTTCTCGTGGTCGGTGCCAGTCGGGTGCGACTTCTCGCACCCGAACTACGCACGGCTGGCGCAGGTCGCTGAGGAGGACGTCGTCGCGGCGACAGCGTGGAACGTGTCGCATCAGCTGTGGACGGGCGCAGCCAACGAAGGCACGTCGACCGACTCGCCCTCGCTCGCCACCGCCGCCGTCGTGCTTGGCGGGCTTGAAGCCGAGGCGATGAACCCTCGGGACGCGCTCTCGCTGCTCATCGAAGCGCACCTTGCGTGCACGCACGCGGGCGCAGGAGCGACGCTGCACGTCCCGAACGTCGTGCTGGCCTACGTGCGAGACAGCGGCGCTGTGTCTGTCGCTGGGGCGCAGCTCGTCGGCCCTGGCGGCGAACTGGTGTCGCGTGGGCCGGGCTACACGTTCAACGACGGGCCTGCTGGGACGACGACCGCTGAGGGCGAGTCGTGGATCTACATCTCGGGTCCGATCGACCTGCGTGTGGGCACCACGTACGACCCTGCGAACACGACGGGCGCCGCGGGCGTGCCGGAAGGGCACGCGAACCCGCGTCGCAACGAGAACAGCGTCATTCGTACGCGCCGTGCGATCTACACGTTCGACACGTGCTGCGTGTTCGCTGTGCGAGTCGTCATCCCGAACCCGCCAGCTGAAGGGGCCTGACATGGCGCTCACGTTCCCGACCCCGCCCGACGTCCCACCACAGACCGCGGGCGGCGGCGGTGGTGCTGACCTGTCGAACGCTGCGCCGCAGGCGCTGGGCACCGCGGCGGCGGGTGTGTCCACGGAGGCGTCGCGTGCCGACCACGTGCACGACATGCCGACCGCCGCCGACATCGCTGTCGACGCGTCGGGGTTCAACGGCAACCTGACCACCAGCGATGACACGTTGCAGGAGATCGCCCAGAAGCTGGACGACCTGAGCGTCAGCACTGGTACCGGTGGGTTCACTCGTTCGCTCATGCTCGGAGGCATGTGACATGGCACTGAAAGTTCTCGGCCAACAGGCCCCAAGTGCGTCGACCGCGACGACGCTCTACACGGTCCCAGCATCCACCGAAACGGTGGTGTCGTCGTTGACGGTGGCGAACCGTGGTAGCTCATCGGCAACGTTTCGTGTTGCCGTCCGCCCAGCCGGAGCCTCGCTCGCCAACGAGCACTACATCTACCACGGCATCACGATTCCAGGCGGTGACGCGTTCGCTGCCACGCTCGGGATCACGTTGGCAACAACCGATGTGGTGACGGTGTGGGCGTCGTCCGCTGACCTGTCGTTCGGCCTGTTCGGTGAGGAGGTGGCGACATGAGCCACGGTTTCGCCCGCACCGGCCTCGCATCAACCGTCGTCCCTCCCGGCGGGTCAGGAGCTTGGGAACGGCCCGGTGACTGGCTGGCGCTTCCCACGGTCAACAACGGCGACCAGAAGATCTGCCTGCTGGTCGCCATCTGGAACACGACCAACAATTTCTTGGCGTTCACCATCTCGGGTGCGTGCACCGTCGACTGGGGTGACGGGTCGGCGCCACAGAACGTAGCGTCTGGTGTGAAGGCCGAGAAGTCGATCGCGTGGGCCGACATCTCGTCGTCCACAGTGACGAGTCTCGGGTACCGGCAGGCGATCGTGACGATCACACCCCAGGCGGGCCAGAACCTCACGTCGCTCAACTTCACTGTGCGACATTCGACACCGTCGACCCAGCATTCTGACGGGCTGCTCGATGTGCGCCTGTCGGCACCGTTCGCCACCTCGATCACGTTCGACACCAACTCGAACATCTCCCACAACTACATGGAACAGGTGGAGATCATTGGCACCACGGCGATCACGACATGCAGTGCCATGTTCCGTAATCTCCGGGCGTTGAGTTCGATCGTCGGCACCGCCTGGACTGCGAACGTCACCGACTTCTCCAACATGTTCAACGGCTGTCCGGCGTTGGCGTCGGTCCCGGCGTTGGACACGTCGGCGGGCACCAACTTCTCCAGCATGTTCTCCAGCTGTTTGTCGTTGGCGTCGGTCCCGGCGTTGGACACGTCGGCGGGCACCAACTTCTCCAGCATGTTCTCCAGCTGTTCGTCGTTGGCGTCGGTCGAACTCACCGGCTGCAAGTACTCGGTATCGGTTGCGTCCGGTGTGCTGTCCAGTGCGGCGCTCGACGCTCTCTACACGTCGCTTGGCACCGCCGCCGGGGCACAGACAATCACCGTGACCGGCAACTACGGCACCACCGGCGACACCCCGTCGATCGCCACAGGCAAGGGATGGACGGTGACAGGATGAGCGTGTGGGCGAAACTCATATGGGACGGCTCACTGTCGGTCGGTGAAACAGTCACCGCACCCGGCTACACGCTCGGTCCCGACTCTGACCCGACCGACGGGTGGCAGCAGTACCCGAGCATCGAAGCAGCGGAAGCGGCGTTGGGTGTCACTGATGACCCGGTCGCAGCGTTGCAAGCCCAGGTCGCGGAGCTGACTGCTGCGCTACAGGCTCTCATCGGAGGTGACTGATGGGACTCGTGGAGGACGCACAAGCGTTACGAGCGAAGATCGACGCCGCGCAGACAGCGGCGCGGGTCACGATTGACGACCAGCTCGCCGACCTGCCCGACGACACCTACGACTCGGTGCTGCCCCTGTTCCCCGACTGGGTGTCGGGCGAGACAGTGGCAGTCGGTGCGGTGCGACAGTTCGACGGCAACCTGTGGCGGGTGGTGCAGGCGCACACGACACAGGCCGACTGGACACCACCGACCGTCCCCGCCTTGTGGACCGCGGAGCGTCAGACGGAGGGTCCGACCGTCGACCCGTGACCGGGTGACGTTCGAGGGCCAGACGTGGGAGTCGACCGCGGCGAACAACGTGTGGGCGCCCGGCGTGTACGGCTGGAAGTCGGCGTGAGAAGCGGGCGAAGCGGGGCGAACCTGATCGCCTACCACCAGTGGGTCCGTACTGCCAAGCTCGTGTTGCTGTTGGACGGGACATCGGCACGCGACACCGACCTCGGCGGCGACGGCTGAATGCCGACCGAGACGTTCGATCTTGTCACCCCAGGGACCGGCGGGACCGTCGCTCCCGGTCCACCCGCCGTCCCACACAACGTGCCACACTGACCGCATACACACCCTCACCGGAGGAACCCCGCCATGCCACAG
>JACCDT010628494.1_pt1 | contig 10896 bp, 17 predicted proteins | sample 7446291 | NCBI WGS metagenome assembly JACCDT01 (sample SAMN15323446, study PRJNA562643) | freshwater metagenome | isolation source: river surface water | place: USA:Blue River Watershed | collected 2017-08-17 | reverse complement strand
CCACAGGGCTGCTACAACATAGCAAAGCGATGCATGGAAGTGTATCTTGAGAATATACAGGACAGGGAAATAGTAAACTACAGACTGCCCAGTGTGTATGGTGAAGACATGCACGACGATGCTTTTATCAAACGATGTGTTGACGCCACGGCTTATTATCCAACAGAGCCTGATCGCATACACAGTGTTGCACACATTACGGAAGTAGTAGATGCAATGCTCAACTTTACAGATATTCCTGTTGAGAATATTACCTTAGGTGAAATTTATGAACAATTTAATTCTGGGCGGCGCGGGCTTCATAGGCCAGCACTTGACACATGAGTTACTAAAAACTCGTCAAGCCCGCGTCACTGTTATAGACAATCTAGCAACATCTAAGATCAATTTAGATGATTTTGCACAATACAAAAACCTCTTTGAGTTTATTGAGGCTGACCTCACACAAGTAAACGACAAAGAGCTAGTACGTATTATACAGAAACATCACAGAGTGTTTCATCTAGCAGGCAGCGTGGGTGTTGAGTACATTGATAAAAATCCTGCTGAGACCATGCGTAACAATCTAGCATTGGCTCAACATCTAGTACCAATTTTTGAACAAGCAAGACGTCCTGTTATTTTTGCCAGCACTAGCGAGGTGTATGGTAATGGTCCATTTGCTGAAAGCGATCAAGCAAACATTGCCACAGATAAACTTCGCTGGGGCTATGCTACTGCCAAGCTGATGACTGAGTTCATGCTCAAAGCAAATTCACACCCAACAACTGTTGTACGATTCTTCAACGTTGTTGGCCCAGGTCAACTTGGTGATTATGGTATGGTGTTACCACGTTTTGTGGAGGCAGCTAAGAATGGCAAGTTTTTATCAGTGCATGGCGATGGCCAACAAGTACGCAGTTTTTGCCATGTCAACGATGCAGTGCAAGCACTGATTAAAGTAGCTGCGATTCCCAACCAAACGTTCAACATTGGCAACGATCAACCAGTCACAATCAAAAAGCTGGCTGAGACTGTGATCAAAGTGTGTGAGTCCAGTTCAAGCATCTTAACAATTCCCTATCACGAAGCATTTAGTGATCAACATGGTGACATTAAAAAGCGCATTCCAGATATTTCAAAACTACGTGATGCTATTGGCTACGAGCCCAAGTACAGTTTGGAAGACATTGTTAGGGATATGTTATGAACATACTCTTTATCCTAGCACATCCAGATGACGAGTCCTACGGACCAGCAGGTACTATCGCCAAGCTGGCCCAGGATCACAACGTAACTGTGGTGTCGCTGTGTAACGGATCGAGACCTGGTAACGATAATGTAGCAGCGTATAGATCAGGGATATTTTCAAGAAATTGTGAACTAGTCAATGCCAAGTGGAAGATCTATAACTCACAAGACTGTACACTGGAATATGACTCAGTGTTGAAGACTGTCGAAGCATTGGTGGATTTTGACAAGCCTGATGTAGTGTATACACATAACATTTCTGACATACACCGAGATCACAGACTGGTTGCTGAGTGTTGTATGGTGGCGTGTCGTCCAAAACCCGAGAGTACTGTACAAGCACTATACATGTGTGAGATTCCAGCATCCACTGAATGGGGCTTTGGTCAGTTTGGTGACTTTAAACCCAATACGTTTGTCGACATAACTGATTTTATGCCACACAAGATAAAGATGCTTGAACAATATAAAAGCGAAGTGTACATGCACCCTGATGCAAGATCTGTGGAAAACATGCGAGTACTGGCTGAGAAGCGTGGTATGAACGTGGGTGTTAGATTTGCAGAAGCGTTCCAACTTGTATTTCAAAAGTTGTAACCAAAAGTTTCAAAATCTTCTTTGAATATCTCAGCAACGATCTTCTTGGTCGTTGCATTGTAGTATTCGCGATAGTCCAAATGATTGCTGGTGTTGATATGTGGCATGGGCACGTTGCATCCAAGCATATCTTGTAGTAAATGGAACTTCTCATTTACATCTTCAATCTTTATCACAACATCAGGCACAACTCCGTCTAACCATCGAAGTTGTGTTTCTTTCTGATTGAGTAGAGACAGCAGCGATCCGTCAAATACCCTGTCTTCAACAGAGTGTATCCAGTTTTCAAAACCACGCTTGTACACGCTGAGTATCTTGACATCAACTTCGATAGGAATTGCATCAAGCTCTGCTTTCTTAACACCATACTGCTCGGGTGTGCCACCCCTTGGGCGTTCCTTCATTCTAGCCTCTGCGTCTTGACCAATGTGATGGAAAATGCTCACCATGCGATCGTAGGGATTACGCACAAACGTAAACGTAGTACCATAATTGGGCCAGCGTTGTTTTATTTCATCAAGAGTCAAATGCAACATGTTATATGGGCGTATTGGATCGTCCATTACCACACACCCTGGTATGTTATCTCTAGACCAATACTTGAAACTGGTTGTTCCAGTTTTGGGGATATTTCTGTATGTTGCTGGTATATTTGGAAAGTGTATAGCCATTATAATAAAGTTTCTATGGGGGTTCGCTCACTGCCGTAGAAGTGAGTAAATCCGTGTTTGGTTAACACAGCCTTGTAAATTCCGTGTAAGTCTTGATTGTATGGGAAACAAAAATCCGTTGGGCGGTAGTGTAAATGCTTGTGGAACCAAATCAGCATTGCTTCAGTGTCAGCCTCAATATGTTGTATCTTTTCATACAAGCTCAGGTGCTCGATGTTTTCATGATAGTGACTGTGCCCACCAATTCGTACATTTGGTTGATTGTGTAGAAACTTGATCTGTTCAAGAGACATATAATCTTCCCGGTTCCCGTCAAATGCTTTTTGATGTGCAGTCACACAATCTGGGAACTCTGTGGATTGGGCACCAGTACATACTATGTCAGTTGATATAAAGAAAATCATATCAGTATTCGATTTGCTGATCTGATTGTAATAGTAATATTGACTGTATAACCCATCATCAAACGTCAACCGATAATCCCCAAGGGGAAGCTGTAACATCGGTTCACGGAATTCATGTATCATTAGAGTGGGCTTCATAGACTCTATTTAATAAATATCCCATTGGCACTAATTAATAGTAGGTTCCCCAATGATAACAATGACAGAACAAGCGGCTGCACATATTAAGCGCAGTCTAGAAAAACGTGGTAAAGGCGTGGGCATTAGGGTGGGTGTAAAAACCACCGGCTGTAGCGGACTAGCATACATGCTCGAATACGTTGACTTAGCCACCCCTGATGATGTAGAATATAATAGTAACGAAGTGAGTATCTTCGTTGACCCAAAAAGTCTTGCCTATTTAGATGGGCTTAGTATAGACTGGGTACGCAATGGATTGAATGAGGGGTTTGATTTTGTAAACCCAAATGAACGAGATCGCTGCGGATGTGGTGAAAGTTTTAGGGTTTAATTATGGCATATTCACAGCAAGTTATTGACCATTACGAAAATCCACGCAACGTGGGTAAATTCGAAATTGACGACACTGTTGGCACTGGCATGGTTGGTGCGCCAGCATGTGGTGATGTGATGAAGCTACAGATCAAAGTCCAGGATGGAGTTATCACAGATGCAAAGTTTAAAACCTACGGATGTGGCAGCGCAATTGCCAGCAGTAGCCTTGTCACAGAATGGGTCAAGGGCAAGACACTCGACGAAGCAGGACAGATTAAGAATTCAGAAATTGCTGAAGAACTGGCACTACCCCCTGTCAAAATTCACTGCTCAATCCTAGCAGAAGACGCAATCAAAGCAGCAGTAGAAGATTATAGGAAGAAACATCAATGATTACAATTACAGAAAACGCAGTTAAAGAGATTGAAATGGGTCTCGCTGAAAACAACGAACCGTATCTACGCATCAGTGTACAAGGTGGTGGTTGCAGCGGATTCCAATATGTGTTTGATTTTGAACAAACTAAAAACGAAGATGACATGGAACTTGGACGAGTGTTGATTGACAGTATGAGCTTGATGTACTTGGACGAGGCAACTGTGGACTACGTAGAAGATCTAATGGGCGCACAATTTGTGATTAAAAATCCCAATGCACAAACCACTTGCGGTTGTGGAAGTAGCTTCAGCGTATGAGCACAAGAATCTTAATCATGGGATTGCCAGGTGCTGGCAAAACTTATCTAGCGGATGCACTTCGTACCAAGCTATGGGAACATGGTAGAACAGTTGCTTGGTACAATGCTGATGAAGTTCGCAAACTGAACAATGACTGGGACTTTAGCCCAGCTGGTAGAATTCGTCAAAGTATTCGTATGCGTGAACTAGCAGACGCAAGTACTAACGATTATGTTATTTGTGACTTTGTTGCACCTTTGGTTGAAATGCGCAACAACTTCAAGGCAGACTGGACTATCTGGGTGGACACTATTGACGAAGGTCGTTATGAAGATACTAATCGAGCATTCCAAGTACCAGAGTTTTACGATTTCCGTATCACTGAACAAAATGCTGAAAAGTGGGCTGACTTTATTGCTGAACATATTGTAGATAATCGTAGGCGTCCACGCTGGGATAGTAAAAAAGAAACTGCACAGATGCTAGGCCGTTGGCAACCATGGCATGCTGGTCACCGAGCACTATTTGAACGAGCAATTGCCAAAACTGGGCAAGTAGCTATCATGGTGCGTAACTGCCAGGGTTGGAACGATAGCAATCCTTTTGACTTTCACCAAGTGTGCAACTTTATCAAGCGTGACTTAGAACCCCTATATCAAGGTCAATTCCAAATCATATTAGTACCCAATATTACAAACATCACTTACGGGCGCGATGTGGGTTACAAGATCGAACAAGAGAGCTTTGACGAAAGTATCACTAATATCAGTGCTACAAAAATTCGCAAAGATATGGGTCTTGAGTGATAGTCCACGACGAAGTCTTGCTAAAACAATAAGCTGGCGCTTGACTGGCAGTGCCAGCACTTTCATCATTTCTTACTTGATCCTGGGCAGTTTTGTGGCTGCTAGTTCAATAGCGTTGATCCAAGTTATTGCAAATACTGTACTATACTACATTCATGAGCGTGCCTGGTCTCATATTAAGTGGGGCAACGACTGATAAATACCCAAACGGGATTTTATCATGAAAATGCAAGACATCATTAGCAGTATTATTGATCTTATTGGTCATGCTACTGAACCAGTAGAACAAGAGCCAGAACAAGTTATTCTAGTGGCTGAACCGGCTGAAAAGCCCGGAACTGAAAGCCCATTTACCAATACTGGTGATGACGTCAACAGGTTTAGACAAATCATTGATTTAATCGATACCAACGACGATGCTACCTTTGCCAACGAACCAGACGAGAAGTACGCTGATATCGACAGTGTGACAGTTAACGCTGGTGGCGGTATGAATGGCCCAAAGCATCCACATGATGTCCGTGTAAAAGACCCTAGCGCATACCCCAATCAACAGGAGTGTTAATATGTCAGCAAACGGTATTTCAACACTTGCTACGAAAGAGCTTAAACAAAAAGCCAAACTAGACTTGGCAGCGGTAAAACGTTCAACAAATGGCAATCCAAGAGCAACTTACGATATTACTCAACTGCCCACACAATATAGTGACAATGACGTAGTTGACAATCCCAATACTGGTGGATTGGTGACTGGAAGACCTTGGACAACATAAGATGCCTAACTTACATAAAAATAGCACCACTTACGTCCATAGTTACGAGCCAAATACTAATGATTTGACTATGGCTATGGACTATGACCAATACGGTCAGCCAGTGTTGCGTACTAGTCTTAGTAATGTTGATACTACTAGCAATGATAGATTAAAAGTAAGTCAAAAACAAATATCGTTTTACAACACATCACTGTATGACTTAGGTACAGACGTATGGGAATACTCAACCACGCTAAGTGCCACGGCAACTCACGATACTGACAAACAAGCCTGTGTTTTAACAACATCTACCACTACCAACTCAGAAGTTATTAGACAAACTAAGCGAGTAATGAACTATGTTCCGGGTCGTCCTGTTGAGTTTAGTCTAGCATTCCAAGTACAACAAGCAACCGGCACCAGAACCCGTGTTGGCGTGTTTGATACTATGAACGGCATCTACTTTGAAAAAGATGAGAACAACGTGTTCTGGTGTGTGATCCGTAGTTCGGGAACAGGAACAGTAGTTGAGAATCGTGTAAGCAGAGAGAGTTGGAATGGCGACAAACTAGACGGCACAGGCCCAAGCGGCATTACCGCAACCCCGGGTAAGATTCAAATGATTAAGTTTGAATATGAGTGGTATGGGGCAGGGTCTGTAAGTATAAGTTTTATTATTGACAGCCATAGACATACTATTCACACATTCCATACAGCAAACAGAGAATCACAGTCTTGGACCGCTACGCCGTTCTTCCCGGCAAGAATGGAGATTAAAAACATTTCCGCTACCTCCGAAAGTTATCTAACAGTATATTCTGTTAGTTTTGCTATGGAGGCAACTTCAACAATTTTAGGAGTTCCTAAAATTACAGGTATTCCATTACCTGGGCTAAACTTAGAGACAGCATTTACCTATTACCCAACAGTCAGCATTAGATTAAAATCGGATCAGTTAAACGCTGTAGCCTTCCTTGAGGAAGTACAGGCGTTTACAGTAGATAATAGTTTTCTAACATTTAGAATCTATAAGAATGCTACACTATCAAACGGTGGCACACTAACTTGGACAGATTTTATGACTAGCGGTAGTAGTATACAGGTTAATACCAATGCCACATCATTTACTGGCGGAGAAGTTGTTGCCCTAGGTGTTGTACCATTAAACGGTAGACCCTATATGTTAGATGGCAACACTGGAGTATTCCAAATAGGTAGAACTAGTATGGGCACAGTTAGTGATGTATTCACACTAGCCCTATCCCCAGCAAAGAACAACGTAACAGCATTAGGAACACTACGCTGGCGCGAACAGAGATAAGTAGATATATGAAAGTAAAAGAACTATTAACTGAGGGAATGGCCAAAAAAGATACGTTTAGTATTCTTTTAGAATTTATTCGCTTTGCTGCCGAACACTTAGACTTGGAGCAACTTCCAAAATTTGATTTTGTATTTGACAGCAGCCAGAGCGTACAAAATAAATCTTTCGGTGGATACGGCAATAAGCATATTACAATTACAGTTAAAAATCGTCACATCATGGATGTATGCAGAACGTTAGCTCACGAGCTTGTACACTTCAAGCAAGATTCCGAAGGTAGAATCAAGAGCATGGAAGACGGTGCTACTGGTAGTCCAATTGAGAATGAAGCAAATGCTGAAGCAGCAGTGATTATGCGAAACTGGGGTCGACAACACCCCAACTTGTTTGCACAAGACAGCGTAGAATAAGAAAAAGGGCCCGAAGGCCCTTTCTCATCTATAATAAAATAATAATCCCTATGGGAGTAATATAATTGTTTCTTAAACTTACTTCTTAGTGCCGGCGTTCACAAAACCGTACATCTTTTCAGCTGCTTCCAAGATCTTGTCCATGCCTGGGAATTCTGGCATTGCAACTGTTCCAACAAGTTGACCAGTTTTCTCATCTTTGGCAGCAGTTAGTTGCCAACCCGCAACCTTAAGGTTGTAGTCTTGCATAACAACATCCTTGGCCATTGCCAAAATATCTGTGCGAATTTCGTAACCGTTCTTATTGAACTTAACTTCAGGTAGTTTTGGAGTATCAGTCATAATTAAGCCTTCTTGTAAAATGCGTTTGAAGCGTTCTTCACGAATGCTTGAGCGATGTCCAAAGTGCTTTGTACTGAGCCCTTGGCGAACTTAGTTTGAGCATCAACCAACTTGATTAGTTCTGACTTAAATGATTCGTCCTTAACGAAAGTGTTAACGACTTGCTTCTTACCTTCTTGAATGGTATCGATTACTTGATTAAACATATTTTTCTCCTTGTGTGTGTATGTTTACTATGCGTTGTTGCATAGTACTATTATATATCCTTTCTAGACAAATGTCAAGAATTATGTAAAGTTTTTAGTTCGTTTTGAGCACGTTCTAGGTCCTCAGGAATGCCAATATCAATGAAATACCCATCTTGAACCAAGCCGTAAATGCGGTCTCGACCCACATACTTTTGTAAACATTCACGTTCGAATGAAAATGCTGTTTCAAAGCTGTGATGCTTCCAAAAGCTGGAGTCAATCAAGTAAACTCCACCGTTGATTAGCCCAGGGCCAGTTCTGCTCTTTTCGTTAAATGCAGTGAGTTGTCCGTTTTCAGCAGTCACTTCACCATAACGCTCTACGTTGTCAACACCACGCATCGCTATGGTGATTTGTGCAGAGTGTGTTCTATGGAATTGCTCAAGTGACTGTAGGTCAATCTTAAAAATAGTGTCAGCATTGACCACAACAGCTTCATGAATATTGTGCATCATAAATGCTTGTTTAATTGCCCCACCAGTACCCAGGGGATCAATCTCAATGCTCCAAAGCAAGTCCAGGGTCTTGTACTTGTCACCATAGGTGTTGTGTAACAATTCCCACTTGTAGGATGCCGTGATAACTGCTCGTGTAACACCCTGATCAATCAAGTTGTCAAACACATACTCAATAAACGGCTTGCCATCAACTGGCATTAAAACTTTGGGTGTGCTGTTACTGACGCTGGCTAGACGTGTGCCCAATCCACCAGCTAATACAATTGCAGTCTTCATCTTGGAAAAATAGCCTGTTCAACTAGTCCACAAATAATGTGACCAATTAGAATGTGGCATTCTTGAATACGCGGAGTATGTCTACTGGGAACAGCCAGTACATGGTTTGAAATCTCATGCACTCGTCCAACAGCACCACACAGTGCTACAGACGTAACTCCCAGCTCTTTACAAGATTCGATTGCTGCCACAATATTTTTACTGTTGCCACTGGTGGTAATGCCAACAAAGATATCACCAGGTCTGCTTTGTGCCTGCAACTGACGTTTGAACAAGTTCTCATATCCATAGTCATTGCCAATGGCAGTGATCATGGAAGTATCAGTGCTGAGTGACAGCGATGGCAATCCTGGTCTGTCGTATTCAAATCTACTGACAAACTCTGCTGCCAAATGCTGTGCATCTGCTGCGCTGCCACCATTGCCAGCAAAGATGACTTTGTTGCCACGTTTAAACGCATCAATACACAGTCTTGTCACTGTTTCAATATTGGATACAAGATTTTTATCACCAAGCAGTTGCACTTTGGTGTCAATACTTGCTCTAATATGATCTTCGATTACATCTGTTATGCTCGCCATGTTGTTACTCCATTATGGTAAAATTGGAATTCTTTTGATTGCCCATCAAACTGTTCAAGTGTCTTGAGCACATCCAGTCTACGCAATGGGTCTACGAAAATCATCATAAATCCACCACCACCTGCACCTGAGATTCTAACAGCTTCAGCGCCGTTTGCCAATACTGTTGCTGCAATTTGATCAATTTGGCCATTGCTGATAGTGCTGGCAAACTTTTTCTTGATTTCCCACATCTCAGCAAACGTGTCCACAAACTCGCGGATCTTACCAGTGATCAAGAGATTCTTCATCTGCTTGGTCAGCTCACGTGTTGTGTGCATGGCTTGCAGTGACTTGGATTCTTTATCACGACTGTCGTTGATTTGATCATCGATAATTTTTGCGCTTTCCCTGCTCTGTCCTGTGAAGAACAAAATCATGCGCTGCTCTAGTTCGGCTTCGATGTTGTGTGGAATACGCAATGGGTTCACAAACACGTCACCGCTTCTTGGGAATTCCATGTAATTGAATCCGCCAAATGTGGCTGCATACTGGTCCTGCTTACCACCAGCCAACTTACAATCTCTGCGTTCGATGTCATAGGCAAGCTGTGCAATGACGTAGTCATCCAAGGGCAATGCCAGTGCTTCTGCATACGCTGCTAACATTGCAACGACCATGGTGGAACTGGAACCCAGTCCTGAGCCAGGGGGTGCGTCACTGAATGTGGTAACTCGAACGTTCAATGGTTGCCCACCATTGTAGTCTTTGACAATTCGATTGTATACTGCTTTGTGCAACAGCAAATCACCGTCAAGATTGATCTTGGCAGTGGGCAAACATACGTATTGTTTTGAAATGTCTTTGGCAACAAACTCGATCAATGGATCTTTGACAATTTCGAGTGTGCAGTATGCGTACATATTGATTGTAACGTTCAATACGTATCCGCCGTAGATGTCGCTATACTGAGCGACGTCAGTACCTCCACCAGCCAAACCTAAGCGTAGCGGGGCTTTGGATCTTATAATCATAAAAATGGTCCTTTAGTAGGACCATTATATAGTGTATTAACTCAAAGAGTCAAACTTTTTATGCACCAAAGTCCAGGGCAAAAGTGTTCGTTTACTGAGGTAATCCAACACTGCCAAATTCGAGTCAGTTGCTTCAGTTACAAATGTTGACAAGTTTGGTGCATCAAGGTGGATGTCAGCAGTGGTTTCACCATACTCAGTATGGATATGAATTCCATGCTTAAGGCACATGTGCTTGATCGCAGCATTGTGTGATAAACACACCATGTACCCTTCCAATAGATTATGAGTTCTGCAATAACTAATGCATCGCTCCATCAGTTTGTCACCAATACCCTGGCCCCTGTATTCTTTATGAACACTAAATGCCAGTTCCATGCCACCTTCCAAAGCAATGTGTCCAATTCCGATGAAATTTAATTGGTCGTCTTCGACAGCAAACAGTATGTGTTTATCAGGATTAGCTGCCCACGTTGAACATAGCGTGTTGATAACTTCATCAGTAACTGGGTGAGCAAACCTCAAATTACGACTCTCAGTATCCAAAGCCTGTAAGTGCTGTTGATACTTGTTGTACTCGTGTGGTAATACTCGTCTAACCGTGTGCAT
>JACCDT011269944.1_pt1 | contig 10897 bp, 8 predicted proteins | sample 7446291 | NCBI WGS metagenome assembly JACCDT01 (sample SAMN15323446, study PRJNA562643) | freshwater metagenome | isolation source: river surface water | place: USA:Blue River Watershed | collected 2017-08-17 | reverse complement strand
GTTGGTTGGATGGATTAGTCAGAATGGCACCGCCGCTGGAAACCCACGCGTTTGGTCATACCATCTCATGGAATATTTTGATCCCAGGTTTAATTATCCCGGGTATTTTATTTACGGGAATGGCGCTGTATCCATTTATTGAAAGTTGGATTACTGGCGACAAGCGTGAACATCACCTATTAGATCGTCCAAGAAATGTTCCTAATCGAACCGCACTTGGTGTTATGTCATTGACCTTCATGATCGTTGCCTTAATCAATGGTGGTAATGACATTATCGCTACTCACTTTGATTTAACGATTAATCAAATCATGTGGGGCACCCGTATTGGAATCATTGTTTTGCCACCGTTGGCGTTTGTCATCACAAAGCGAATTTGTTTGTCACTACAGCGTGCAGATCGCGAATTGGTGCTACATGGAAGAGAAACCGGCAGATTAGTAATGCTGCCTCATGGTGAGTTTGTTGAAGTACATGAGCCACTTTCAGCTGAGAAAAAGTGGACACTTACTCAGCATGAACAACTTCCACCTATTGAATTAGTTGAGTCTGATAAGCGCGGAGTAATTAATCCAAAGGGAGTTAGAGCAAGGTTGCAGGCAAGATTTAGCGCAGCCAATGCCGAGGTTGTAGCAAAACCAACCCCTGAAGAGGTTAAGCAATTAGAGAGTGGTCACCACTAACTCAATAAGCCAGCACATTTTGGCTTAGGACCAGCGTTGGTATTTCCATATCGATGCTGCGTGATTGAAACGCTCTGCTCTAGGAACCAGCGAGATAACTCAATATCTCCTCGTTGCGCAATTGATCTGCGATCACAACTTACTCCTACTTCAATTAAGGCATTTGTTGGCGCAATCTCAGCTGATAGCCATCGCACGCGGTCGAACTCAGTTGCGTGAACAACAAACTCCTCCCACTTTTCAACAACTAAATTGCTTAGGCCAGGAATCAACGTTTCAGCACTAAGGCGCAACGAAACCCCGAGATCTTTCTTAATCCAATGCAAGAAATCCAGCTCATCCTTTGTTGTACCGCTATCAATTCTGACCAAGATGCCTTTTTGATAATGACGATACCTTTGTGAGTTTTGTTCAACCAATAAACCACTTCGATCAATTGCCTTGCTGCCTGTTTCCTTAAACCATCTAACCGCTTGTTCCTTCATGGGTAGGAAGTGTTGCAAGCGATTCCAATTACGAAGTGTGGCAACATAATTTAAGCCGCCAGCTTTTGCGGTTGCGCCAACACTACTTCGCTTCCAGCCACCAAAAGGCTGACGATTTACAATCGCACCCGTTACTCCCCGATTGACATAAAGGTTGCCGGCTTGAACTTGATCAATCCACTGCTCGCACTCCCTTGCATCTAAAGATTGAATACCAGCGGTTAAGCCATACGGAGTTTGATTTTGCCAACTGATCGCAGTGGTTAAATCAGGTGCGCACATTATTGCCAGTACTGGGCCAAACCACTCATTTAAATGAGACCAAGAGTTTGGTTTAACTCCAATTTTTACTCCAGGTGTCCACAAATAACCTGCTTGATCTAATTGTTTTGGCTTGATCCACCACTCTTCACCATCATCTAATTGGGTTAAGGCCCGTAATAGTGATGCTTCTGGCGGTCTAATGACAGGTCCAACAGATGTTCCAAAATCATATCCGGCACCAACATTTAAAGATTCCACAGCATCTATTAACTGTTTCTTAAATGCTGGGTTATCAAAAACACTTTTTTCTACAATTCCGAGTGAGGCTGCAGAACATTTTTGGCCGGCATGTCCAAAAGCAGACTGAACTAAATCCTTTACCGCAACATCAATATCGCAACAAGCGGTTAATACCATGGCGTTTTTACCACTTGTCTCGGCAAGTAGATTTAACTCATCCTTCCAGCTAGAGAATAACTCTGCAGTTGAGTATGCACCGGTAAGAATTACCGCCCGAACATCATCATGAATAACTAATGATTTACCAACTTCATCATCTCGAGTTGAAACAAATTGCAGAACATCTTTGGGAACTCCTGCCCGCCATAATTGATTCACAAGATGCCAAGAGGTGGCAACCGTCTCTGGTGCAGATTTGAAAATAACGGTATTCCCCGATGCCAAAGCGGCACAAATTCCTCCGCATGGAATTGCATAAGGAAAATTCCAAGGTGGAACAATCACCGTCACTCCACTTGGAGTTGAATCTTTCTCAATCGCTGAATCTATTGCAGAGCGCGCATAGAACATTGCAAAATCAATAGCTTCGGAGACCTCTGGATCAGCCTCTGCCACAGTTTTGCCGGCATCCTTGCTCATGATTGCGATGGTCTCTTCTTGTTCAGCAAATGCGATTTTGGCAAACTCCGTCAAAATTTTAGCTCGCTCATTTACGCCAAGAGACTCCCACTTACCACCTGCCGCAACGGCGCTTTTAACTGCATTTTGAACATCAGAGTTCTGAGCAACTTTGTAGTCATACCAAACAGTTCCATTGTTATTTGGATCTAAACCATCTTCTGATTCTCGATCAAATATCTCTATCCCATTTATTACTATAGGTATTTCTAATGAGTTGCTCTTGATGACAGCTGAGATCTCCTTACTTAACGCTTTATGGGTTTCATCCATCGTAGAGTCGGCATTTGCGGCATTTGTGAATTCATCTGAAATTGAGAGTTTTACTGGATGATGGCGCAAGCTTTTGGTAGATAACTCATGACGCTCTGCAATTGATTTTTTAAATCGCTCTGCCTGTTCAGCAAACTTTGCGGGATTAGATCCCATCTCAAAAGATGATCTTAGATAATTTTCCGGTGCGGTATTTTCGTCAAGTCGTCGCACAAGATATGCAACAGCTGATGCAAAATCATCAGATCTTGTCACTGGTGCGTATAAGAGAATTCTTAGCGATCTCTTGGCAACTGCCAAAGCCTCTGGGTTGGCCATTCCTTCTAGCATCTCAATATCTAGTTGATCTAAAACACCTCTTGCTTGTGCGACCTCTAATGCAAAACTGATATGGAATAGATTGTGGCTGGCTACTCCAATACGGAGAGCATCTGCATGATCCTTGCGAAGTGCGGTATCAATTAATCGACTGTAACTGGCATCTACATCTGATTTTGACTCGTAGGGTGCAGGAGTCCACCCATGTAACTCCGCCTCTGCCTTCTCCATCGCTAAGTTTGCGCCTTTAACTAAACGAATTTTGATTACACCATTTGATTTTGCATGACGTTGTTTTGCCCATTCGACAAGCTCTGCAAAAACACTATGAGATTCTGGCAAGTAGGCTTGTAAAACTATTCCAGCATAAAGATTGCCAAATTCAGGTGTGCTTAATACCTCTTTAAATGCATCAACTGTTAGCCGTAAATCCCGGAACTCCTCCATATCTAAATTTACAAAGGTGCCAGTAGTTTGCGAGGTTCGATAAATTTCAATTAACTTCTCTTTGACTCGCTTAGCCGTACCATCCCTATCAAGTGCAATGATTTGGGCAACCACCGAAGACAATTTAACAGAGACATAATCAACCTCGGGGCGATGCATCATCTCTAAAACTCGCTCAAATCTTTCATCGGCTTCCCGCTTACCAAGAACTGCTTCGCCAAGGACATTGATATTTAATCTGATGGCAGATTTAGAGCGACGCTTAATTTGCTTAGCGAGCTTTCGTTTCTCCGCCGGAATGATAATTCCCTTGGATAATCTCTTCACTTGTGTATCAACTGCAAATAGAACAGGCTTAGGCAAAACTGCGCCGATTAATCCAATTCCTTTTAGTCCCAATGCATTTATTAAACCGAAGCCTGAGATCGAAGCTTTTGCAGCCGCACCGGATAGTAATTTTGCAGCATGTTTAGCAGATTTAATCCGCATAACCTCATCAGTTAAGGTCACCGTCACCGCAATTGCATCTGGATCCTTAAATAATCTAGTGAATCGCTTTCGATTGGCCTTGTCATAAATTTTTTGATTTGGTTTCGCTTCTGCAATTAATTTTGCAGCATTATCAACAGCATTTTTAACTAAATTATCAATCGTCGAGTCGGTAGCAATCGGCTTAATCATTTTCAACTAACCTCTTTAAATTTACCAAACTTTTTCCCATAGCTTTAGGTACCCAATTCCACGGTTTACCTTTTTTGATCCACCAAATTCCTCGTGCATGTGTTGCATCCCAAGACTCTATAACCTCAGTGGTGTTTTTATCTATAGCGACAAGTTCATAACGCCAAACATTATGCAAAATGTGCTGCCAAGCAATGCTTCTGCCCTCCTGAAATTCAATAACCTGATTTTTAATTGCATAAGGCAGGCCTTGCTTCATTTTCATGCCAAACTTTTCTCCTAAAAATAACTTTTTAGGGCCGAATACCTTGCCCCTTACCATTCCAGAACCATCAAATTTTGAGTGATTTTCTGGTTGAGCGATGAAATTAAAGATCTCGATTGCTGGCTTATTAATTACCAATTTCGCTTTATATAAGTAATCAACTCCGGTATCTACAATTTCAGCTCGCAACGACATGATTAATGAACTGATGAGCCAGGGCGTTCATACTCCAAAACAAATCCGATAACTGAAACAAGCAATACACCTGTTGCAATAAGGGTCAGCCACCAACCGATGATTAATCCAGTACCTACTGCGCACATCGAAAGAGCTACTGGCAATGGCCACCATGAGTGTGGTGAGAAAAATCCAATCTCACCTGCGCGGTCGGCGATTTCACCAGCCTGATTATCCTCAGGTAAAACACCACCCGATCTACGATCAGTGAACCAAAGATAAAAACCAATAATGCTTGCCAGGCCTGAACTAAGGCCGATAGCTGTAATTCCTACTGCTTCGCCACCAATTTGCCAATAAATTATCGTCATTATTAGGTAAAAAACTGCCAAGCCAACAAATAACTTCCAACCAGCTTTCATTAATGACCACTCTTCTCTGCCATGTGTGGGTAGTGAAGATCAAATGCTGGGCGTTCACTTCTGATTCGAGGCATAGATGTGAAGTTATGGCGAGGTGGCGGACATGAAGTTGCCCATTCAAGGGATGCGCCATATCCCCATGGATCATCCACTGTGACCTTTGGTGAATTTTTTGATTGCCATACTGCTATAAAAAATGGAATCATGGAAAGTGCAAGTAAACCTGATCCAACGGTTGAGATCATATTCATTCCAGTAAAGCCGTCAGAGGCTAAGTAATCTGCGTAGCGCCGCGGAAAGCCTTTAATGCCTAACCAGTGCTGAATTAGGAATGTTGTGTGGAAGCCAAAGAATAAAGTCCAGAAGTGAATCTTTCCCAATCTTTCGTTGAGCATGCGACCTGTGAACTTTGGCCACCAGAAATAAAAACCAGCAAACATTGCAAAAACCACTGTACCAAACAGAACGTAGTGGAAATGGGCAACTACAAAGTAGGAGGCAGAAACTGCAAAATCAAGCGGTGGACTGGCCAAAATAATTCCAGTTAAACCACCAAATAAAAATGTAATTAAGAAACCTAAAACAAAGAGCATTGGGGTATCAAAAGTGATTGAACCGCGCCACATGGTGCCGATCCAGTTAACAAACTTAACTCCAGTGGGTACACCAATTAAAAAGGTCATGAATGAGAAGAAGGGCAGCAATACCTGACCGCTTGCAAACATATGGTGGGCCCAAACTGAAACAGATAGAGCAGAGATTGCAATGGTTGCTGCAATTAAACCTTTGTAACCAAAGATTGGTTTGCGACTAAAGACCGGCAAAATTTCAGTTGCAATACCAAAGAATGGAAGCGCCAAAATGTAAACCTCTGGATGACCAAAGAACCAAAATAGATGTTGCCATAACATGGCACCACCATTTGCTGGATCAAATATATGGGATCCAAAAAGTCGGTCAGACTCTAATGCTAGAAAAGCTGCTGCCAAAGGTGGGAATGCAAGTAAAACTAAGATAGATGTCAACAGCACATTCCAAGAAAAGATTGACATTCTAAACATTGTCATTCCTGGAGCACGCATTGTAAAAATGGTGGTGATGAAATTTACGCCACCGAGAATTGTGCCAACGCCACCGATTGCAAGTCCTACTAACCATAAATCTCCACCAATTCCAGGTGAGTATTGCGCATTAGAAAGTGGTGCGTAAGCGGTCCAACCAAATGAAGCGGCGCCTCCCGGAGTTAAAAATCCGACAAAGGTCATCGTTCCGCCAAATAGGTAAAGCCAATATGACAACATATTTAATCTTGGAAAAGCCACATCGGCTGCACCAATTTGTAGCGGCATGATTACGTTGGCAAAACCAACAAATAATGGCGTAGCAAACATCAATAACATGATGGTTCCGTGCATTGTAAAGATTTGGTTGTACTGCTCATTACTTAGAAATTGCATGCCTGGACGAGTTAATTCAGCGCGCAGCGCTAAAGCCAACAAACCACCAATTAAGAACCAAACGAATGAGGTAATCAAATACAAGTAACCAATTGTTTTGTGATCGGTAGAGGTTATGAACTTAACAAATAACTTTCCCTTGCTTGTTGGCCGAGGAATTGGTGCAGTTACAGTTGGTCTTTGCGCATAGGTGGTCATGCGGTTGCCGCCTCTTCTTCAACTTGGGTGATTGGCTTTAACGAGTTTATGTAATTTTGATACTCCGCTGGAGTAACCACCTTTACCGTGAACAACATTTGGGCATGGTTTCTGCCGCACAAAATATTGCAGCGTCCTGGGTATGTGCCAACTTTGTTGGCAGTGAATTCAAGTTGATTCTCCACTCCCGGCAAATTCTGTATCTGAATCATGAATGCCGGTATCCAAAAACCATGAACAACATCATTGGCGTTAATTGTAAATTTAACCTTCTCGCCTTGCGGTAAGTAAAGTGTTGGTGGCTGAGCAGGTGTTCCAGTCACAGTAGCCTCTGGAATATCTCCAGCATCCTTATAGACAAATTGCCAAGACCATTGAATTCCTACTACCTCAATTTGATGGGAAACCTGTGAATCAGGAGAAACTTTAGTAATTTTTTCTTGCTTTACTGCGGTGAAATAAAAGAGCACCGCCACAATTAAAAATGGAATAATAGTAAAAGTAACCTCTACGAAATTATTGCTGGATGTTTGCTTTGGAAAGGAATCATCTTTTTTGCGATGAAAAACAACTGGCCATAAAATCAAAATTAAAGTGATCAGACCAACAACACCAGCTGCAATCCACGCACCTTGCCAAAGCGAAAGCGATTCATCATTGACGCTCGATAATCCCTCTTCGAAACCTAGACCAGAGATTTCATTACTGGCGCAGCCAGTTAACAGGATGGTTGGAACTACGCCTAGTAGAGCTCTTTTTATGTGGCGAGAACGCATGGGGTAAAGGATATCCTTCACCCTCGGAAGGTTCACCATGGAAGGCTGGCGTACATAAGGTGGTTCGTATCACAAGCGGGTTTCAGCAAGAGAGCGCCCTCCACCCCTCTGCAAAAAAAGTTCTTAACCAACTTTTTGAACAAGGTTGGCCCGATCCAGAAAAAATAAATAAAGAATCCAGGGCTGCTGCGATTCTTTTAAATGAAGCGAAAAATACATTTGCCAAATATTTAAATATTAGAACAGATGAGATTGAATTTATCGGAGATGTAAATCTAGGGTTTCACTTAGCCATTAATGGCTTATTAAAGCCCGGATCTAAATTAATTACTTCTGAGATTGATAAGCAGGCCATCTTCGCCATTAGTAACTCTTGGGAAAATGCCGAGCGGCCAACTGTGATGATGAAGGTTGATCAATCTGGTCAATCTATAGAAGTGAACACAACAGAAACAGATTTACTCACCTGGCAAGTTGCAAATGGTGAAACCGGAATTATTCAAAACAACCCAGTATCCAAATCAATGATCTTTGCAGATTGCACCTCTAGTGGTGTCGATCATCTTCCAGATTTCAAATATCAAACCGCTTTATTTGATAGTAAATCCTGGCAAGGACCAAGCGGCTTGGGAGTATTGGTTATCCGCAAGGATGCTGACTGGGTAAATCCACTGCCACACAACGATTACGTTCGAGTTCCAAACACGTACTCCCTGCCCCTAGCTCTTGCTAGTGCAGTTGCACTTGAATCATATCTTTTGGATCGACATAAAGTTGAAGATTACAAAGATCATTTATTGGAGAAATTGCGAAATTCAAATTTGCAATTTACTTCACCGGTTGGAGCTAAAAATCTTGCCAAGTACCTAACTTTGATATTTGCAAATGTAGAAGCGGACCGACTAGTTCTGGAGTTACAAGATGCCGGATTTGCAGTTGATTCTGGCTCTGCTTGTAGATCAGCTGATATGCAACCAAGTCATGTGTTGGCAGCAATGAATCTTCCAACCGCAGGTGGAATACGAATTACCTTTCACCCACAAATTAAAATTGATGATGTAAATGATCTATCTAATGCAATTATTTCTTGTGTAACTAAATTAACCAACTAAATTTACAGTCAGGTGCGGTTCAATTTCAGCTGTTGCTATTTCGCCATATGCATCTTTGAATCTTGCTAAAAACTCTGTTTTGGTAAATCGATACTCCTGAGTACCGGTGGTTTCTAAGCAGTATGTAGCGAGCATAGATCCCAGTTGCGCACAACGCTCATGACTTAAGCCCCAGGATAAACCGGCGATAAATCCAGATCTAAAGTTATCTCCGACTCCAGTTGGATCAGTTTTGGATTTTTCCTTGGGGACATTTACATAAATGGTTTCTTTTCCATGCTCCTCGATTTGAGCACCTTTTGAGCCAAGTGTTACAACTCGAACTTGAACTCGATCAAATAATTGGCGATCGGTCCAGCCAGTTTTTTGGATAGCTAATGCCAGTTCATACTCATTTAGAAATAAATACTTAGCGCCATCAATTAATTGTGCAATTTCCTCACCGCTCATTCTTGCCATTTGTTGGGAAGGATCTGCAGCAACTGGGATATTTAATTGCCTCGCCATGTCGCTGTATCGCATCATCGCTTCAGGATCATCTGGCGAAATAACCAACAGATCAAAGGCGCCGGTTTTAGCGATGATTGGTGCCAATTCGATATTTCTAGCCTCACTCATTGCACCTGGAAAAAAGGATGCAATCTGATTTAGCTCAGTATCTGTTGTAACCATAAAGGTTGCGGTATGTAATTTCTCGGAGACCAATACATGTGATGTATCAACGCCATGTCTGGCTAGCCACGCCTCGTAATCACTCCAATCCTTACCAACTGCCGCAAGCAAGATTGGATTTAAACCAAGTGCTCCCATTCCAAAAGCGATATTTGCGCCACATCCACCACGTCGAATCTCTAACGTATCTACCAAAAAGGAGAGAGAAACCTTAGCTAGGGAGCCGGCAACTAATGAATCGGTAAATTTTCCATTAAAACTCATTATGTGGTCGCCACCCACTGAGCCAGCAACAGCAACCTTCATATTTGTACCTTAATTTATAAACTTAAATTTAAAGGAAGTAATTAAAAATTAATTAAAAGAGTCGCCGCAGGCACATGAACCTTGCGCATTTGGATTATCAATTGTGAATCCCTGCTTTTGGATTGTGTCCACAAAATCAATTGAAGCACCCATTAGGTATGGAGTACTCATCTTGTCGGTAACTACCTTTACTGAGCCAAACTCTGTGATTGTGTCGCCATCTAATGCACGATCATCGAAGTACAACTGGTATCTCAGGCCTGAACATCCGCCCGGTTGAACTGCGACTCTAAGTGCTAGATCGTCGCGACCTTCTTGTTGAAGTAGAGCAGCAACCTTTTCAGCTGCAACTGGAGTTAATGCGATACCAGCTGAGGTGATCTTTACATCTGTTGCTTGGGTTGCTTCAGTGCTCATTTTGATCCATTTCTATAAGAGGCTACTCAGGTGGATAGATTACTAGCCAATAAAGGTAATTGTCTCTTCGAAAGCGGTGTTCCTTTAGGATTGTGTCCATGGCGCTCATCGATTTACTACTCCTTGGACAAGGACAAGATTTACAGAGCGAACGAGGCGTCTCTTGCACCGGCTCCTTGCCAGATACATCAGATCCCCAATTAGTCGAACGTGCGATCAATGCTCGGAAAGTACTAGGCAACCGTGCCATGGTTCTGGGACACCATTACCAACGAGATGAAGTTATAGATTTTGCCGACATTAGAGGTGACTCTTTTAAGTTAGCTCAAGCCGCTGCTAGTAATTCAAGTGCGGAATACATAATTTTTTGTGGTGTGCACTTTATGGCAGAGAGCGCCGATATTTTAACAACTGATTTTCAAAAGGTAATTCTTCCCGATCTAGCCTCTGGTTGTTCAATGGCGGATATGGCATCTGCTTCTCAAGTTAATCAATGCTGGAGCCAATTAACAAAGTTAAATATAGCTCAGCGCACAATACCAATTACTTATATGAATTCATCTGCCGCAATTAAATCCTTCACCGGCAAAAATGGTGGCGCGATCTGTACATCCTCTAATGCTGAAAGAGCCATGAAGTGGGCATTTGAAAAAGGAGAAAAGATTTTATTTTTACCGGATCAACATTTAGGTAGAAATACCGCAGTTTTGAAGCTGGGCCTTTCTTTATCAGATTGTGTGGTTTGGAATCCTTGGAAACCAAATGGCGGTCTCTCTGATCAAGAGATTGAAAAAGCGAAGGTAATTTTGTGGCGTGGTCACTGTTCAGTGCATGGTCGATTCTCAATCGAGAATGTAGATCAGGTTCGAAATACCCTAAGCGGAGTAAAGGTATTAGTGCATCCTGAATGTAAACATGAGGTAGTTGCTGCGGCTGATGTTGTAGGAAGCACAGAGATGATCATTAAAACTGTCGAACAATCTGCACCTGGTTCTAAATGGGCAATTGGAACAGAGCTGAATTTGG
>JACCDT010129982.1_pt1 | contig 10901 bp, 10 predicted proteins | sample 7446291 | NCBI WGS metagenome assembly JACCDT01 (sample SAMN15323446, study PRJNA562643) | freshwater metagenome | isolation source: river surface water | place: USA:Blue River Watershed | collected 2017-08-17 | reverse complement strand
GTTCAGCCTGGGACATCCCATACTGCTCGCGCATCCCCCTGATATCGGTGAAAGTAGCCATATTTGTAGCTTTAATTCTAGTTCAATATTACCACCCTTTCTATCACTTTACCATACTTTTGTCAACACATTTGTATAATTATGTAAATATTGTCAACACCTATTGACATGACAATCGCTTTGAATTATTCTAGTGGTGTCAGGCGGAGGAATCCCCTCCCGACGTCGAGCCTGGCTAATCAAAACAACAAGAAAAGACTATGGCTACGTATCACATGTGGAAAGATATCTCTGGCGATTTCTATTGGACGCTCAAGTCTGATGAAAATGGCAGAATTATCGCCAAAAGCAGTGAGTCGTACGAATCCAAACAAGGAGCAGAGAACTCCATTGCATGGACTCGCAACAATGCTGCTGGGGCAGGTTACGAAGATCACACAAGGTAAACGTGATAAAAAAACAAATGAAAATAAAAATCTAAAGAGAGGGAACCGATAAGGTTTCCTCTCTTTTTATTAAGCATTAGAACCTCTACTCATCCTCAGCAAATTTCCGAAGTGATTTTCCTAGCTCACGAATAACGCCCACGACCAAGGCATTGCCCATTATGAACGCGCGACGCATGTCCGGTGTTTCTTTACCCCCAAACATAATCTTAGTATGGTCATCTGGGAACATATTCAAACGCTCAAGTTCAATCGGCATAAGACGACGCAAACGTCCAGACTTTGTTTTGATGACATGCTTAAATCTCGAAGCCGACTTACCCCCCTCCCCTGTCACAATAGTACGTGATGGCTTATCAAGTGAATCAGGAAACACCATCGGACCTTCGGAATAGTAGTAGATATGGCCAGATTTTGTCTGGCGCTCTTCTTTCTTTCCGCCTTTCAAATACTCCCACTTTTTCTTTTCATCTTCTCCAATAAAGTAAATTTCCGGAATCTTTTTCTCATCATGAATGATAACGTCTTTGAGAAGAGTTGATTTCAATGAAGGTTTTGTCTTTGCAATGACTTTCGTCGTGTATATCTTTCTTCCAACCATTATACCGGAATTCTCGAAAGGGCTCTTCGCTGGCTTATCAATAGAAAAGTTTTTTGTCACTTCTGCCAAATCACCAACCAAATCAAACTCATAAAGTGTAGACTTCTCTTTCTCTACAGGAAAAGCCTTGGCAATAACGCCTTCAGAGTGAATCCACAAATTCCGGTCACTCGCCTTTAACTTCTTATATAAATCAGAGCCTTTTTTATAACCAAGAATAAACGTTCGACGACGACGTTGTGGGAATCCGTAGTCTGCCGCGTTAATAACTCGCCATTCAACTACATATCCTAAGTCATCAAGCGAAGCAAGCATCACTGCAAAATCTCGCCCACGCTGTGAAGCAGGAGACTTGAGCAAACGATCAACATTTTCAAGCATGATAAATTTTGGGGATTTCTTTCCTTTTTTCTTAAGTATGTTGAATATGGACCACCAGAGCACTCCCTTTTTCCCAGCCAAGCCCTCTGCATGACTGAGCGTCCGAGCAACAGAATAGTCCTGGCAAGGAAACCCCCCTACAAGCAGATCGTGGTCAACGATTTCATCGAATCTTTCTTCAACAACTTTTTGTATATCTTCACAAGAGTGATTTTCACTTCCGAACTGATGAACGTAAATCTCCGAAGCATGCTGAGTCTTGGCACCGGGCTCCCATTGACTGCTCCACACCACTTCATATTTGCAGTCCTTGCTGCTCGCTGCTTCGAGACCAAGCCGAAAACCACCAACACCAGCAAATAATTCTACAATTCTTATTTTCTTCATAGCAAGCAATCAGGCATCAATTAGCACAGATACAATAGTAACAGAATACTCAGAATTGATCAACTATGGCTTAAGATCGGCATTTTCTATTGCCTTTTGAATATATTTAGCATTCAACCAAAAGCACCGTTTCATCTCCATTGTGCCCTGAGGAGTCACAAGTGTATCGTTTGAATTTTTCCCATGGGGTCGAACATGGGCGACTGGACTCTCGCTTATCTTGGGTAAATCATTGTATCTACTCTCACGAATACATTCTATGGTCTTGTCCCAAACCCGTCTTGCCTCAGCAATATCACTCATCGGAAAATTCCAAAACATGACTTTTCTAAATACGATAGCATTACTCCCCTTCACCTTTTGAAAAATCACAAAGAAAAACTTCTGTGTCTCGAGTAATAGATGGAAATCCGCCATTTCTTCGTTCTCATCGTCTTGCCAGATTTGATGAACTAAATCCTTATAGTCAAATGCTGGAAAAGACATCGACTCCTTTAATGCTCCAGTGTGCTCAAGCGTGATTACTTTAAGCGTAATATTGGCCTTTTCAAGCTCAACAATTCTGCTGGAAGTTACTCCTAGCATTCTATTTACTAGGAGTCGTTTATAATTCTTGGCCTTTGTTTTATCAATCCAATTTAATCTTTTACGTATCTCACTATCAGTCATACCTACATATGGGGAAAGTTTTTCTTTGAAGGCATCATCAACACTCTCAATTCTTCTGACTTTTTTAAAGATTGACTCAGTATCCACATCTTTACCTAACAGCCTTCTTTGAATGAGATAGTTCAGGTACTGCTGTTTAAAAGAAAATGCTCGAGGTTTCGCAATAGTCTTTGCACGAACAACATGACTATTTGCTGACTTCGTACACGCCCCTAGATAGTACGTATCTCCCTCAGATAATAGATGGGCTTCATTACGTCTAATCTTGGCTACAATATATTCCCAATCTTTTCTAATCTGCAGGATGTCTTCGTCCGAAATATCCTTAAGTAGATCAAGAAAATGAACAAACTTAAACTGATAGTCTAACACGCTCTGCTCCTTAATCCACAAATAAAACATAATAAGCAGCTGTGAATTCTTTCTCAAAAAAGAGCTCGTTTCCCATTTTTCATCTATCACCTTCTGATAATCAATCATGGAAAAAACCATCCTCTCTTTCGAAACATACTTCTTCGTCGCATGCTTCTTCAAAGGATTTGTTTTAAGCTCAATACCAACAATCCCAAAGTCTGCCTCCGATTTGTTGTTCCGATTTAATCCGAAGACAAATTCTTCTACAAGTTCTCCTAGATAACCCTTTCGTTTTGCGCCATATACCTCAAGTTTTTTTGTTACAGCATGAATATCATCTGCAACCATTATGTCACGTAGGGATTTACCTAGAATTTTCTGAGCCTCGTTTACTACCTGGTCTTTCGTTTTATACTGTCGAGACATAGCGTCATTCTATAGTGATTACTTTCCAGTTTCCACTTGCTAACACAATATGATTAATCAGCTGTATTCCAAGAATCTTCCCCGCATGCCGCAATTGTTGCGTTATTTCCACGTCCTCATCTGATGGCTTTAAATCTCCTGACGGGTGGTTGTGGGCGACGACGATACTTGCAGCGCGGAGAGAAACCGCAGGTTCGAATACTTCGCGCGGATGGACCAAACTAGTATCGAGCGTGCCGATGGAAATGATTTGTCGTTCGATAACCCTCCCCTGCGTATCAAGATAAAAGGCTGCAAAGTGCTCACGTTTGGAATCACGGAAATCAGCACAGAGCTTCCAAACATCTTGAGGCGTCAAAATCTCCGGCCTTTCCTTATTCATCAATCTTTTCCCAAGTGCGAGCACTGCGATGATTTGTGACGCCTTAGCCTTGCCTAGCCCCTTCTCTTCAAACAACATCTCAAATGTCACTTTATCCACGCCAACCTTTTCAAGGAGCTTGAGAATTCTCTTTGCCAATTGCAAGACATTCAGTCCCTTGATACCCGATCCGAGGAGAAGTGCCAAAAGCTCACTGTCCGTCAATTTTTCTGGACCATATTTCTCGAGCTTTTCCCGAGGCATATCAACTTTCGGGGTGTCCTTAATGCGAGTCATATACCAAAACTACTTTTTCAATCGACGGTAAGTGAAGATGATGCGGACAAGGGAAGCGAGAACAAAAAATCCTGAGAGAGCGACAGCGACTGTACCCTTGGTAACAGGAAACATCCAGTTGTGAGTATAGGCTGGAGTAATGAGGATGAGGAACATCGCCAGCGGAACAAAGACACGGGCGAACCGCCACCAAGCCTGAAATACCCCTTCTGGCATTTTGTACGTGATGAGAGAAAAGAGGAAAAGAGGGAGAACAGGAAGGAAAAAGATAATCACATTATAGACAACATCCATGCAACTACCATATGTGTTCGCACCACATAAACGAAATGTACCCACTCTATCTAGAGTAATCAATAGAATTGATACTATCCCTGACAAAATCAATACGCTTTTCTTCGTCATATATTTATATTAATACTTTACCTCGACTATCCCCTTTGTTGTTTGCGTATACGGCACTACCATACCCGGTAGTTTTTTCTTGACTGGTCGCTCACTCTCATCGTCCCTTTCGTCATCACCCAAGTCTTGGGGTCGCTCCATGATCCAGGTCTCATCGGTCCGAGACATGTAGCGCGCCTCAAGACGAACGTCACCAACCTTGAGAGAGCTCGCCAGTTTCCGATACTTGGCACTCCTATCTACCTGCCACTGGTACTGAGCCAGCGCATCAGTGAGAAACCCATCACTGTCATCATAGCCGAGAGAGCGAACTCTGACAAAGACATATCCCCGTCGATCTTTGGTTTTCTCGAAACTAATACTCGTCGTATGTCCCGCTTCATCGGTGAGCGCGGCCAGCATATCGGGCAAGTTCTTTGTGTGGCGCTTGAGCCAGCGCTCAAACCAAGGCTTAATCTTCTTGAGTTTGGTATTGGTCGCAACCATATCCTTCTTTTGCTCGACAATCACGACCGTGACTGTGCCACCGAGATTGTCGGTACCAATGATATCAAGCTTTTGGGTCGCTGGATTGAAAGTGATTTTGACCTCCGGAGCGGTTTTGTCTATCCGTATTGTCTCTGTTTTCGTCTCTTCTTGGTTACCAGCCTGGTCAGTAGAAAAGTAGCTGAGTGTCGTCGCACCCTCAGTCAAGAGAGTGATAGGTCCACCATAGATATGCCACGTAGTACCGTCTAGCGAGTACCCCGTCTGTTCCACCCCGCTCCCCTCATCAGTAGCAGTCAGTGTCACCGTCACATCGCTTGCATGCCAACCATTCGTTCCCAGTGTGCCCGTCACAACAGCCGTCGTCACTGGAGCAATCGTATCAAACGTCACTACTTCATCAATCTTGGGTGCTAGGTCGATATCAGTCGTACCGTCACCATCACGATCGATCCGCAGGTACGAAGCACTCGCCAGGTCACTCGGCACATCAAACGTCACCCTTGTTTCGGGCGTGGTGGGCATATCCTGGAAGGTCACCTTCCCCAGTGAAGTATCTCCCTCGAGCTCCTCTACCACAAAAGTGAAGTCCCCTGTCTCGTATCCATCAAGCACGATGTGTCCAGCAGACCCTACATCAGCAAATATATACTTCACCTCACCAAACTGCTTGTAGTACGTCCCGGGGATTTGTTCTTCTATCTCGCCAGAGGGAGAAATCCCCGTGTGTCGCCCCTCATCATCATAGAGACTAAGCGTCAGTGGAGAATGAAGCGAGTACTGCAGTCGTTTGTCAGTCGAAGCCGGCGCATCAGTCGAAAAATACGAATACTCCGAAAGTGGTCTCATCGTACCAGTAATGAGATCGGCGAGAAACGTACTCAGTTGAGGAATTTCCAACACGTTAGCATGTTCAACCCCCAAAAGTCCAAAAGCTGTTTCGATTGGACTATTCCTATTATAATTTCTTAAGTTTACCCAATACCGCTCAACGTCTTTCATCCAGAGAGCGCTCGGCGTCACGACTGTCCCATCACCATCGATGGTAAATTTGTGCTTTGGCTCCAGCAATTCGATATTTGATTGACACAGTAACTCATCGCACAGCTCTCTCCTCTCTGGCGTATACGCTGTACTACTGAGCGTGCTTGGCACCCCCCACCCAGCTATCTGCACCACCCGCACGCCTGCCGGAGCGACCCAGGTATCCAGATCATCATGAAGTTGTTCTGTGTGATTCAAAAGTGTCTCATTCAAATCGGCCAATGTCTCTGTATCAGTGTTGGTCGCAGCGACTCGCCGAAATGTATCTGACAAGAAATCATGGAGCTCTCCCTGAGAATCCACCGTGTCAGCATAGCGCTGATGCCAGTCTGATGAACCATCCGTATCAAAGGTCGCTACTGGAGTCTCGACAGAAGAAAAATACTGGGCTGTTGGAAGGAGTTGGTAGGCTCCTGGCATATTTTCTGCCAACCCCCGCGCCGTGGGAGTATCAAGGACAGGAAAGAAATTCTGCTTGTACCCATGAAGCAACCCGGCAACGGCAGCCGGGGTACCCACCTGAGGCACCGCCACAAAAACTATCTTGTCGACGAGATTCCCCGCTTCTGTATCACCAATTTTTTGCATCAATGCCTTGGCCAAGAGACCACCATTGGAATGAGCCACGATTGTCACTTTTCCTGACTTTGAAGTGCCTGCTAACTCACGAAGTCGCTGAGCCACAGTTCCATCATCCAGAATATCATCCAAAGAAAGTCGCCAATCATACGCCACCGCTTGCCAATCATTTATAAGATGGTTGGTGTTCTTCATTCTTTCCAGTTCTTCAAGAAAAGACTGGTAAATATTGGCTCCCGTAGGGGTCTCATCCAACACGTCTCCCTCTTTAGTATGAATGTCGGGATCAATACTCTTCCCTGACGCATCAAGATAGAGTTTGCGGGCATCGTTGTTGCAACTAGGTTCCCAAGCTCGCTTCGGATCTACTTTGTCTGCGACACATGATGAATTTTGGTCATCATACAACCGGCTCGCTTCGAGTCCCGGGAGAAACAGCACACTCGAGAAACAATCTGTCGTGCAGGCCGAAGAAAACGGGATGGCGCTCCAGCCATCGAGCTCGAACTCCCCTATTAACTGCTCCCCCGTTCCGCCAGGATTGCTCGTAGTCGTCGGTCCACTCGCATCACCGTACCAGTTGTTCCGGAGGAGTACGGCGCCCGATCGGTTATGCGTCATGCCCTCGTCATAGAACATATATGAGATGACAGCTCTGTCAGCGGTGTTACCTTCGAAGTTGGAATCTATCACGTGTAAGAAATCGTACGTTTCCCAGTCATTACCAAAGTAGTGATTGGCCTCAATATCAGCATGGGCATTGTTTCGGAACGACACGCTTTCCAACTGGAGCTTACCGCCATCAACTCTCAGGGCAGGATACTCCACGAATCGACGCTCGGAGGCATGGGCCGTTTGGATGAACCAGTCACGAATTGGATTCCTCATTCCCATGTTCCAGGGACAGTTGTCGCTCCCGACCCATTCAGATGTCCCCATGCCTTCAAAAATAACGTGACGGAAGACCGAAGCTTCCGTCGTTGCTTCGACATAGGTAGCAAACTCGATCATGCCCGCCTCGGGAGAAAAATAACACTCCCTATCATAGGGAGCGTAATCTGCGGGCACATTGGAATAGTCAGGGGCTTGTTTGGTGAAACGGATGGGATCTGTGGCCGTGCCCAGAGCTACGATGCGACCATCGTAGACCGAGAGCATCCCTACTTCCACCTCGGTACCAGGGAGGATAGTGAGTGTCGCACCATTCACCACCACGGTATCCTGAGGCATGTCAGCGCGAGTGAGGTGACCACTCCATGTCGTGTCCTGGTCGATGACGGTGTAATTTTCATAGTCCGTCCATGGGTCACTAGCGGAAGCGCTCGAGAAAGGAATCAGCGCACCCAAAACGATGAGCATCCCCACTATTCTCTTTGACATACTCTTGTATGAAAAAGTTAAGTTTTTATGAATATGCAGTTCCTTATGCAAAAAGTATACCACCACTGTCAAATATGGACAATTTGACGTGGTAAACTTCCCCAAAACAAGCAAAACCAGCTTTTGGCTGGCTTTCTGCCCTACGAATGACCCTATAAATCCTATTTATCCGATAGCTCTCCACCCTGGCCCTCTTTGGTCAATATAACTCTGAAGAGTGGCATTTTGTGTTTCCAACTATACTCATCATACACAGTTGCCATTCCTCCTGTTTCCGAAAAACTCATCGTTACTCCTTTGGGCAAAATTTCCTGAATTTTGTCCGTTATTTTCCCATCCAGATAATCATGAAACGGTGACACATGCGCCCGACCACCGACCCGTAGTACGCGAATAATCTCTCTCAATATCTCGAGTTTCGCCTCAATATCCCTCACGTGTTCCATGACGTGATTGCACAGTATCGTATCAAAGGTTTCGTTAGGAAAGGGAAGTTGCTGTGCGAGAGCAGAAACAGGCATGGCTCCAGGAACAACATACTCCTGCTCGGTCTCGGTCTGGAAGACCTTATTTTTGACGCGCGCTATCACACTTTTTTCCTTCAGGATCTTTTCCCGATGCTTTTCATCGGCATAATCCACGCTCAGCGAAACTATATCCGCTTCGATACCGACATCCTTCAGTTCTTTTTCCAGTGTGAGTCTCTCGCCCGAACCGAGGTTGAGTACTACTTTACCAGCCAATTCAGGTGCAGAAAAACCAAGTTCCTTCTCGTACCGGTCGATTCCCCGATCCTTCACATCGAGATACTTGGTACGATCAATCGTATCTCTATCGTGCGACATTCTCCGAGCACGAGTCACCGCGTCATCAGGTTTCGGAATTTTTGGAACTTCAAAGGGATTGGTCATATCTTACTTTACAGCGAGTTTGCCACCATCGCCGATCTGGTCGAGGCGGATAGAAACAATGTTATTGTATCTGCACACGCCTTGCAGACTGCTTAGCTTTAGAAATAACCTGTCCTGCATATTCTTTTGGGTTTACTTTACTAACCGTGACCTTGGTGTGTCCTTGATCGCCCCGCTCAAATATCAAATTATTGATAGAATGATCGCTCCCTGGCATGTTCCCACTTAATTCTTCCATCAACCTCAAATCATGCGTAGAGAGAACAACTCCCCCGGGAAAACTTTTAATCGCCTGAGCAATAGCGAACATCGAAGCGCGATCCATATGATTGGTCGGCTCATCCAATACTAGTACATCAGTTCCCTCTATCACGCTTGCTGCAACAAACCACATCAATCGCTGTTCTCCACCACTAAATGATGCAAGTGGCTCATTCAAAACCGTACGTTTACCACATTTAAAGCCCAAGTCGCGCAATTCTTTTGAAAACCTGGATGACGCCCGATCGCTATGGGAATTTGTAGTTTCTCGCACCCACAAAAAAAATCCCTCGACTGTCCCGCGCGCTACATGATCTGGCCAAAATTGTGGTAAATACGCCATCTGTACTCCTTTTTCTTTTGGTATCACCTTACTTTTCTTCTTCACCAATTCCTCCATGAACTTCGTCTTCCCAGTTCCATTTTTACCAGACAACACAGTTATTTCACCGGCATTCAAAGTAGGAATCTCTGTATTAATCAGAGGAGAGTCGGGCAGGGATATTTTGGAGAGTGTACTACAAAGCATCGTCCCCATATGCGGATACGTATAATCATTATCCCACTGGATTGCTTTTTCTAAAGGTGATTTCGTTGCCTCTTTCTTCACAAAATCTCGATAGGACGACTTCGACTGAGTGGCGATTCGTTTTCCTTCTTTCAGCTGCAACTCTATTGTTCCGTCTTGACCAGCCATCTCAAGAAACCACTCCACATGACTCGCACTAACCACTCCGACACCAGCTCGCTTATAGATTTCAAGTAGGCCAGTAAGCTTGGCGATGCTCTCCAGATCCAAATGATTCGTTGGCTCATCAAGGAACATAACATCTGGCTCACTAGCCAAGAGGATAGCCAAGGCCAATTTGGTGCGTTCGCCACCTGAGAGCTCTCTTACATTTCGTCCAGTAAACTGGTTAATCTCAAAGAGGTCCCGCATTCTACTCAAGAGCTCCTCACAGCGCTGTTGTGCCTCTTGGTTTCTCAAGTTTTGATCATACCGATCCATATCCTCCCAATCCACTAAAAAATCTTCTTTATTCTTTTTCAGGGTAGCGTCCAAAATCTTCTGAACCGGCAGGTCTCCAATTCCATCAAAAAGCTCTTCCTGATTAAGTCTCGCTATGCGCAAACGATCAGATTGATGAATACCCTCGTGATAACCATGTGATCCCTTGCTAAAGTGAGCATTGCCCCGCTCCATCCAACTATCACAAAAAGTACTCTTGCCACTCCCATTACGTCCAATCAGAGCTATGCTTTCCCCACCACGAATCGTTATTCTCGGCATCTCCAGTGGCGGATCTGCCCGATTGACCTCGGCATTCAGTGCACCAAGCATAGCATCGCCCAAACTATGACAATCTTTCATGTCACCTTCAAAGCGTGGTCTAGCATCAAAGACACTTCGTTTGAGATACGTGAAAAGCCTAGCTTTGTCATCAGTCTCTCGGAAATCTCTCTCGGTAGTCGTTACGGACATTCCCTCCCATGCGCTTTGAGTCATATGTAGTAATTATTCTTGTTAATTATCCCTTCATTATTGAATTCAAGCCTTAGTTACCTCGCCGATCTGGTCGAGGCGGATGGAGAGGAGCTGGGAGACACCGTCGGCTCCCATGGTGACACCATAGAGAAGCGCGGCCTGTTCCATGGTCTGGCGGTTATGGGTGATCGCGATGAACTGGGTGTGGTCCGAGAGCTCCTGGAGCATCTTGGAGAACCGCCTCGAGTTGGCCTCGTCGAGGGCGGCCTCGACCTCATCGAGCACGGCAAACGGAGGCGGATTGTGCGAGATGATCGCAAAGAGGAGCGCGAGTGAGGTAAGCGAGCGTTCGCCACCGGAGAGCATCGAAAGGTTGGTGCTTTTCTTGCCAGGAGGGCAAGCAACGATCTCGATGCCGACTTCTTCG
>JACCDT010185264.1_pt1 | contig 10903 bp, 7 predicted proteins | sample 7446291 | NCBI WGS metagenome assembly JACCDT01 (sample SAMN15323446, study PRJNA562643) | freshwater metagenome | isolation source: river surface water | place: USA:Blue River Watershed | collected 2017-08-17 | reverse complement strand
TTTACCAAATCAGAGGCCACCGCGGTAAAACCCGCCTTCTCAAATTCACTCACCCCGTGTTCCCAATGCGCAGCCGCTACATTCATCTGCTCCACCATCGAATAACTCACCACGTTCACCACCACCTCCGGAACGGCCTTCGCATTCAAATACGTTTGCTTCGGATTGCCATCTCTGCCACTGTTATTGGGCGAAAAAACCACCACCGGCGGATTCGCACTCACCACATTGAAAAAACTGAAAGGTGCCAAATTCGGACGGCCTTCAAGATCAATGGTACTGGCAAAACAAATGGGCCTCGGACTCACGCTACCCAACAAAAACTGATGCAACTGCGGCAACGGGGTGTTCGCCGGATCAATCGCAATGTACTTGGTTTCTGTCATGGTTTTCAGTAGTGTTCAATGCGTATGTATTCAAAGTGATCACAAAGCGTGACCCATCTTTATTTTTTTGGTATCTAAGTACTTCGCGTTGTGGGGATTTGGCTCCGTTTGCAACGGCACATTCTCCACGATCTCCAACCCATAGCCAATCAAACCCGTGCGCTTCTTGGGATTGTTGCTAATCAAACGCATTTTTTTGATACCCAAATCACGAATGATCTGAGCACCCACCCCATAATCCCTTTCGTCCATACTGAAGCCCAATTGCAAATTAGCTTCCACCGTATCCAAGCCCTGCTCTTGCAATTTATAAGCCCTCAATTTGTTCAACAATCCTATGCCCCTGCCCTCCTGATTCATATACACAATCACACCTTTTCCTTCCGATTCAATCAATTGCATCGCCTTCTGCAATTGCTCACCACAATCACACCTACAACTGCCAAAAATATCACCTGTTAAACAACTGCTGTGAACCCTTACCATTACCGCATCCTCCTCCGTCCACTGACCCTTGATCAACGCCAAATGCTCCTGTCCACTGTCTTTCTGACGGAAAGCAACCAAATCAAAATCGCCCCACTTCGTTGGCATCTGAACCGAAATTTCACGCTGTATCAACGATTCATGCTTCAATCGGTAGGCAATCAAATCCTCAATGGATATGATTTTCAAACCCAACTCTCGGGCAATCACCATCAAATCTGGCAACCTCGCCATCTCACCATCCTCTTTCAATATCTCTACGATGCAACCCGCCGGCTCAAAACCCGCCATCACCGCCAAATCCACCGCCGCTTCGGTATGTCCCGCCCTTCGCAACACCCCGCCACTCTTGGCAATCAAAGGGAAAATATGGCCAGGTTTACCCAGCTCCTCCGCCCGAATATTGGGATCTATCAAAGCCTGTATGGTTTTGCTTCTATCCGATGCGCTAATCCCCGTTGTACAACCATGACCCAACAAATCCACACTCACCGTGAACGCCGTTTCATGAGTGGCAGTGTTCTTATTCACCATCATCTCAATCCCCAAAGCCTGACAACGCTCCTCCAACATCGGAACACAGATCAATCCGCGGCCTTTCGTTGCCATGAAATTCACCAATTCTGGCGTCATGTTTCGCGCAGCCGTGAGAAAATCACCCTCGTTCTCCCGATTTTCATCGTCAACAACTACCACAACCCTTCCCGCCTTGATTTCAGCAATGGCTTCTTCGATTGTATTTAGGCTAACCGACATCTTTTCTGGGGTACTTTCATTGGGATTCAACATGCGTTTACAAATTTATGGTGGATTGTGCCTTCAAAACAATTAGAATCTGTGAATGTTATTTTAATATTGAATTAACATTCATGCTACCCCTCAAAAACGATATCAAAAACCTATGCTTGGCCCATGTTGATGCTATGATCCAAGAATACGAAAGCACCGTATCGGAACTCCAGAAAGGCATGTTTGAAGAAACCAAAAGTTCTGCTGGCGACAAATACGAAACGTCTCGAACACAATTTCAAAGAGAAATCGAACGCCTCAAAACCCAAATTTCCCAAGTCAACACCACCAAAGCCATATTGCTATCACTCAACAACACCCCATCCATTACAGTGGGCGAAGGGTCTCTATTGTCAGTAACGGTGAACGGTAATCCGCTGAATATTTACATTGCAGCAGCTTTGGGCGTCATGAAATACAACAACATTCCCTTTCAAGTAATTAGCATCCAATCTCCATTGGGCGCCGCATTGCGCGGACACAAAACAGGCGACAGCATCACCTTCAATCAGAAGAAATACACCATCACCGAACTGGCTTAATCGCAGTTCCGTTTCAATTAAGATTCTAGCAATTCACGCAAGGCCGACTCTACTTTATCGGCATTCGGCAACATTACCGCTTCCATCGATGCATTCAAAGGCACCGCAGGTACATCGGCACTTCCCATGGTTTTGATGGGCGCATCCAAATACCTGAAACACACTTGCGATATTCTACCGGCCAACGCCTCAGCAAAACTGTTTCTCAGCGTTTCCTCCGTTAAAATCAACACCTTTCCGTGCTTTTTTGTTAACGATACGATGGCCTCTTCGTCGTAAGGCGCCAACGTCCGCAAATCCAACACCTCCACCTGTCCGGGAAGATTTTTTGCGGCATTCATCGCCCAGTAAACACCCATACCATAAGTAACAACACCCACAGATTCCCCGCGATCCACCGCCTCTTCGCTAGATTGCAATGCCACCCTGGCTTTACCGAAAGGTACCACATAATCCTCATCGGGCTCTACCGTTTTTGCGGCATCTGTTCCAGGAACCTTGCTCCAGTACAAACCCTTGTGCTCAAACATCACCACCGGATTGGGGTCGAAATAGGCCGATTTCATCAAACCTTTCATATCCGCCGCATTGCTCGGATAAGCGATTTTGATTCCCTTGATGGGCAACAACGAACTCTCCACCGTACCACTGTGGTAGGGTCCACCCCCGCCATAAGCGCCCGTTGGAACACGAATCACGCTGGCAACGGGGAATTTCCCCATACTCAAATAAGTACTCTTGCTCAGTTCCGTCACCAACTGGTTTACGCCCGGCCAGATATAATCGGCAAATTGAATCTCCACAATGGGCTTGGCACCCACTGCGCTCATGCCTGCCGTACTTCCAACGATGTATGCCTCTTGAATGGGCGTATTGAACACACGATGTTTCCCGTATTTATCGGCCAAAGTAGCCGCTTCCCTGAATACGCCACCCAGTCGATGCCCCACGTCTTGTCCGTACAACAACGCCTCAGGGTGCTTTCTCAAAATCTCATCCACCGCATGCAATGCCGCATCCACCATCATCACCACTTCTGCACCTTCAGGCGATCGATCTCCTGTCTCATCAACCACAGCCGATGGGGCCAAAATATGATCCATCAAGGTTTCCGGCTTTGGATCTTCCGCTGCTTTTGCCTTCTCGAAATCATCAAAAACCCTTTGCTCGGCGGCCAAACGAACCGCTTCCAAAGTCTCCTCCGTTTCACCCAATGTCAACAACAACTCCTTCATCCTCGGCAATGGGTCCAAACGCATTTGCTTCTCCAAATCGTCTCTATACCACTCACTGCGAACACCACTGGTGTGATGGCCCAACAAAGGCACCTTCACATGCACCAACATCGGGGCACGCTCATGCCTCACATATTCAATGGCCTTGGCCATTTCATCGTAACATTGTACAAAATCACTCCCGTTGATTCTCACCCTGCGCATGCCCTTGAAACCCAAAGCATAATCAAACGCATCCATCGCACGCATCTCATCGCCACTGGCCGAAATACCCCAATCGTTGTCCTGAATCAGATACAAAATGGGTAACTTATGCAAAACAGCCATCTGAAACGCCTCGGCAACCTCGCCTTCGGTCACAGAACCATCGCCCAAAGAACACAATACAATGGGCTTTTCGGCGCTGGTGATTAAATCCTGGCTTTCCAAATATTTGATTCCGTGGGCCGCACCAGTAGCTGGTATGGTCTGCATCCCAGTAGCAGAACTTTGGTGTGGCATTTTTACCACATCCGCGCGGTTCAATGAAGGGTGTGAGTAGTAAGTTCTTCCACCACTGAACGGATCCTCCGCCTTCGCCAACAACTGCAACATCAACTCGTAAGGCTGCATGCCCATCGCCAACAACATCGATTCATCCCGATAATATGGATATGCATAATCAATGGTTTTTAAGTGCATTGAGGTGGCAATCTGTATCGCCTCATGTCCTTTAGAAGTGCTGTGAACATACTTCGTAATTGAACGATTTTCCTCGTAAATGCTGGCCATCGCACGGGCTGTACCAATCAACTCCCAAGCCTTCAGCAGTGTTTCCTTACCTACCATAATAATGGTGCAAGTTTACGCAAAATTCACCGCTAGTTATTGGTAGTTTCATGCATTTTGTATTGAGATTTTGAAATCTTTCCTATCTTGCAACCCATTGACAAGCAATCATTGCCTATGAAATCATCCTTACTACTTGCAATTTTCAGTCTTTTTTCGTATATTAATCTTTGCGCTCAAGGACAAACCAAAGATACCACAGCCCCAGTAAACACTGAGAAAATTGGCGAAGTCACCATCAAACAAAATCGCCTCAAAGAGAAGCTCAAAGAATCTCCTCTCACGGTAGAAAGCATGGGTGCCCAAAGCATCCGCGAAACCCCCGCATCAGATTTTTACGAAGCCCTCGGCCACCTAAAAGGCGTAGATGTTACCAGTGCTAGCCTCGGTTTCCGAATCGTAAATACCCGCGGCTTCAACAGCACCAGTCCAGTAAGAACGTTGCAAGTGATCGATGGGGTGGATAACCAATCACCCGGGCTCAACTTCTCCCTTGGCAACTTCCTAGGAGCGAGCGAGTTAGATGTCATCAACCAAGAAATCGTTGTGGGTGCATCCAGTGCGTATTACGGTCCCGGGGCTTTCAATGGCGTGATCTCCATGACCACCAAAGACCCCTTCAAATACCAAGGACTGCAAGTGAAACAAAAAGTGGGCGAGCGCAGACTCACCGAAACCGCTGTGAGATTTGCCAAAGCCTTTGGAAAAGCTGGACAAGAAAAGTGGGCGATGAAAGCCAACCTATTTTACATGCAAGCCTACGATTGGGAAGCCGATAACATGGATGCAGTAAAATCAGGTTCTCCCCAAGACAGCGTCAACAACATCTTGAATCCCGGCGGCTATGATGCCGTGAATCGCTACGGCGATGAAATTCTCAGACCCGGCGAAAACGATGCCACCGCCCGTTCTCAAAAATGGGATTATCCCGGTTTGATGCGATTCCACCGCCAAGGCTACGAAGAAAAAGACATTGTAGATTACAACACCTACAACTTCAAAACTTCTTTCATGACCGCCTACAGACCCAAGCCCACCGGGATGCGTCAGTTCGAATACCAAGTCAATTACGGCATGGGTACCACGGTGTATCAAGGCGATAACCGTTATAGTTTGCGCGATATCAAGTTTTTACAAAATCGATTGGAGTACAAAGACAAAAATGGATTCCTCCGCGTGTATGCCACCCACGAAGACGCTGGTAGAACTTACGACGCTGTTTTCACGGCCTTGCTCATGCAAAAAGCGGCCAAACGCGACGATTTATGGGGCGGTGATTACTACTCCTTGTGGAAAAGCAAGTTCGTGCCCCAATTGAAAAAACTCCCTGGCTACCCAACCGGAGATTGGTTTTCAAACCCCAATTGGTTCACTGAACTCGATGCCCTGATGGCAAACAACCAAGATTTGCTCACCAAATGGCACCAAGAGTGCGCAGGACTTGCCGATAGAAAAAATGATTGGCAAGGCAGACCGCATTTCGAACAACCCAATACCTATGATCGCTTCCAACCGGGCACAGATCGCTACGATTCCCTTAAAAATGCCATCACCTCGCTGAAGAGTTTTGGTGAAGGTGGCAGTGGTTTCTTCGACAAAAGCGCGCTCTACCACATACAAGGCGAACACAAATTCAAATTGGCCGACAAAACCAACCTCACCACCGGATTTTCTGGCAGATTGTACCGCCCCAATTCCATGGGAACCATCTTTTCAGACACAAACGGCCGCGTGATTCGCAACCACGAATTTGGTGCTTATGCGGGTATCGAACAACGCTCCAGCAACAACAAAGTGAAAATCAATGCCACAGCAAGGGTTGATAAAAATCAAAACTTCAACTACATCTTCTCCCCCGCCGCATCCATGGTGTACACACCGAATAAAATCACCTATTACCGCGTGAGTTTGTCTGCTGGAGTGAGAAACCCCACTCTGGCCGATCAATACCTTTACTACAATGTGGGAAGAGCCATTTTGTTGGGTAACATCACCGGCTACGATAGCATGGTTACCCTGCCTTCTTTATACGATGCGTTGAGTGGACTAACCACAGATTTGAAAAAACTGCAGTGGTTTGGTGTTGACCCTGTTCGACCAGAAAAAGTAAAGAGCATAGAAATCGGTTACAAATCCTTCTTGCTTGCCAACAAGCTCAACATTGATGCCTCGGCCTATTACAGCTATTACGAAGACTTTATTGGCTATAAAATTGGCATAGACCCTACCATTGACTATTCCATCAATTACATCAGTGGCGGACAGGTATATCGCATTGCAACGAACGCAGAGAGCACTGTAACAACCACCGGAATTAGCATAGGAACCAACTATTTCTTCGCAAAGAATTACACGGCCGGGGTAAATTATTCCTTCAATCAATTGAATAAAACCAATACGTTGGACCCCATCATCCCTGCCTTTAACACACCCAAACACAAGTACAATGTTTCCATTGGTGGTCAAAATTTGGAGATCAAAAAATTCAAAATTCAGAACCTTGGATTCAACATCAACTACAAATGGGTGCAAGGCTTTCGATTCGAAGGAAGCCCTCAGTTTACTGGAGATGTGCCCACCTACTTCTTGCTCGATTGCATGATTTCAAAGGTGGTCCCCAAATACAAAGCCATGATCAAAATGGGCGCCAGCAATCTCACAAACAACAAAGTGATGCAAGTGTATGGCGGACCGAGAATTGGTAGGATGGCATACTTTTCTGTATATTTCGACCTATAATTGAAATACAATAAGTTAAAATCAATTCCTTAAGTTTGTAAAAAACCAAAATTAAATAATATGAAAAAAACATTACTCGCCGCTTTGACAGTTGTGTTGGTTTCAAATGCTTTTTCCCAAATCAAATATGTGGATGAAGTTTTGACTGCCGACAAGATCAAGGTTACAAAAAACGTGACTTATGGTGACAACTACACCGTTCTCACAGGGACTCCCACATTAACTAGCACTGTGTCTATGGCACCCGGTTATGGATTTGTGGCAATGACTGCAGACATCTACGAACCCCAAGATGGCGCAAGCAATCGCCCTTTGATCATCTTCACACACACCGGTTCTTTCTTACCCCGCTACTCTAACAACAGCCCCGTGGGTTACAAAGACGACAGTGCCACTGTAGCTTTCTGTATGTCGTTGGCAAAACGTGGTTATGTGGTTGCTTCTATGACTTACCGCATGGGTTGGAACCCTGCCGCTGCCACTGTTGACGCACGTAAACAAGGTATCATCAACGCCGCTTACAAAGGTGTTCAAGACTTGGCCACTTGCGTTCGTTTCATGAAAAAGAGCGTGAAAGAAGGTGGTAACCCTTACAACATCGATACCACCAAAATTGCTGTAGGTGGAAACGGTACAGGTGGTTACATCACCAGCGCGTACTCTGCGATTGACCGTCAGAGCGAAATCAAAAGCATCAAATTCCGCGATGCCACTACAGGAAAAGTAATGGTTAACGATACCATGTGGGGTGACCGCTTCGGTATTGGTGTAAACAACCCAGCAATGGGTATGTTCTGCAAATCCAACCACGTTGGTTACACATCAAACGCCCGTTTGGCTTTTGCCATTGGTGGTGCCATTGGTGACTCTGCTTGGATGGAAGCCGGTGAAATTCCTTTGATCTGGACCCACTCTGTAAGCGATCCATTTGCTCCTTACACCACCGGTATGGTAAACGTACCTGGTACTACCCTCCAAGTAGTTGAAGTAAGTGGTGGCTTCGACGCCATGTCTCGCTGTCAGCGTTTGGGTAACACCGCACCTTACAAAGGCAAAGTGATGGATGATTATACCCGTGAAGCCAACAAGTTGAACAAAGGCGTTGATGGTTTATTCCCAATCGCCGGCTTGGCCAACGCATCTGGCCCATATGAGTGGTACGACACCACCAAAATCAAAATGTTGCCAAACCCTCCTTACAATCCCACAGTGATTTTGGCGGGCATTAAAGCATCAAACCCATTCCAAAGCAAAACCAAAGCGATGAAATATGTAGATTCAGTAATGGGCTACATGGCGCCTCGTATTGCAGTTACTTTGGGCTTAGTAGCTTCAGTAGGTATCGAAAACACCAACTTGGCCACCAACGTAACATTGGCTCCAAACCCTACCAAAAACCAATTGATCATTCATAACAACTGGGACAACCGCACTTTGGTTGCTGCTAGCTTGGTAGATATCAATGGCAAAGTAGTTCGTGAATTCGCCATCAATGGCAACCACAACGTATACGAATTGAACGTTCCAACTGGCATTTATGTAGTTAGAATGCAATTCAACGACGGTGTTGGTAGCAGCAAGTTGATGGTTGACTAAACCACACAAAGAATATCACCATTTATGGTGAATTGTTAATGTCCTTTCAAGGGGCGGCTTTGTGCCGCCCCTTGTTTATTTATACCAAGTATTAATAACACATTGCAAAGAATATTAAATTCAATTATCTCACATTCAATTATTTATTTAGTTTTACAAACTCATTCATGACACGATATCTTCTCGGCATCTTCCTGGTATTTTTGTTAACCACTGGTTGTAATAGTGCCTTTCGGGCCAATTCAACGTTCATTCGCGTATCACCCCCAGTGGCAAAATATCTGCAACACAAAGAAGTGGTGATTCATAACAATGACAGCAGGAAAGACATTTATAGGAAAGTCAGCATCGAAGTGCCACGAGAATCAGATTCTCTATATCGATTGAAATTCAAAAAGATCAAAGGCGAAACCATCATCTTAGAAATTACAGACTCTTTCCAGAACATCAAAAATGTGGCGATCCCTCAATCAAAATTAAGGGCTTATCCCGTTATGCTGTCAACCACAATATTTCCCGTTACGGGATTTGGCTTGGCTTCCGTTGAAGGAAAAAGAAAACCGGTTGCAGAAACCATTGTGTTTTTAGTGGGATTTTTATCTGTAACAACAGATTTGATTGCCATTCCCCTTTCCCAACCACTTTTCCCTCATCATTCATATGCGGTTCCCCATGAATTTACCCTCAAAAATATTGCCGACGTTACACCTGTATATCGCAGAAACTCAGAAGATTTATTCGAAATACCCAAGCCCATCAACCCCAACCCTTCTGCGTTTCTAAATAAAAATTACCAAAAAACCCGGAGATTCAATGCCCAATTCAATATGGGTTATGGAATACCCGATTACACAAAATTATCTACAGACGACTTACTAAAACGTTCATCAAGAATGAAAGCCTCACCCTGGATGAATGGCGAGTTTAATATGCAAACATCACCAAAATTTCAATGGGGATTTTATTCAGCTGCCAGTGTGGAACCAACCACAAAAAGCAGTGTTTCGGCACTTCAAATGGGTTTCATCCAACAAATTCAACCCAATGCCCAAATCATCTTCGGTGTTGGTGCGGGATTGGGATCTTTCACCCGATTAGAAGGAAATAGCTTCACGGATTCAATCAATCGGTATAACAACAAAATACTTCGTGGTGATAGTTTGTTGCATACCACCTATACCTTCAAACCCTATGAAAAGCACAATTTCATGCCTATCACATTATACCTTCAATACTCTCATAAATTGCATCGCTATGTGAATTTCAATGTTGGGCTAAGAGCGACGAAATTCAATTCGTACTTCGATTACACCAAAACCCAAGTACTCAAAAACTCTGAAACCATCGCCCCTGGCATCATCGCACTTCGGTCACAAATAATCGGTGAACCCCAGGAAGAACTCACCAAAACAAAAAATATCCTTTACCAAATGCAATTAGGATTCACCTTTACACTCAACCCCTAAAATGAAATCTACCATCAAACTCACCCTACTTTCATTGCTAGTACTCACCATTTCTGCTTGTGACCCTTGGTACATAGAAGAAAGAACTTTTCGCATTCTTCAAATACTTCAAAACAATCAAACCAATACCGTGTACAGCAAAGTCATGGTGAGCTTGGGAGGTACTAATCAAATTGGCATATACGAAAGAGATACGTTTTATATTGACCGATCCATTTCACCCGGCGATACAGCCCAAATACTAGTGGAAGATGTAATGGCATCCAGGTTTAATTTCGTGGATACAGTGAACATCGATGTTACCCTCACCGACTCCCAACAATTCCAAGCCAGCTTCCAAAGGACCTTCAAGAGAAATCAAAATCTCAAGGACAACAATTTCGTTGAAACCGTTCGATTTTAATCGTCTTTTACATTGCCCCGCATGGGCATCACTTTCCCGTAGAATTCAGTAAATTTGTACTTTTTCAGTACAACTACGAATGTATCCTACACTCAAACAATTGAATTGGCCGCAAATTGAAGCGGAAATCCTCGCTTTTTGGGAGCAAGAATCTGTGTTCCAACAAAGCGTTGACCAACGCGACGGTGCGCCAAGTTTTACCTTCTTCGAAGGGCCTCCGAGCGCCAACGGCATGCCCGGCATTCACCACGTGATGGCCCGCGCAATCAAGGATATTTTCTGTAGGTACAAAACCCAACAAGGATTCCGCGTGGCCCGAAAAGGCGGCTGGGATACCCATGGACTGCCCATCGAACTGCAAGTAGAAAAGCGTTTGGGTATCAAAAAGGAAGACATCGGCACAAAAATCTCCATGGAAGATTACAACAAAGAG